>FSSH01004126.1_pt1 | contig 15626 bp, 14 predicted proteins | sample 1166101 | NCBI WGS metagenome assembly FSSH01 (sample SAMEA32972668, study PRJEB13176) | freshwater metagenome | biome: Drinking water system; feature: Biomass in drinking water that filtered by 0.45 um membrane; material: drinking water | place: USA | collected 2012-12-20 | depth 0 m | reverse complement strand
GACGCCTGCCAAGGCTCCGGCGATGAAGGTGCGGGAAATCGGCATAAGGCGGCTTTCTGATGGGCGACGGGCGGCTTTGGGCGGCTCTAGCATCGATCCTACCGGCAAGGGTCTAATAATCTCAAACGGATGAAGTGCTACGAAACCGTCGCTTTGCCGGGATCACCAATTCGAGAGGGCGGTAAGACGCCGTCACCCCGAAGCGGCGCATCCGGGGCGACAGCGAAAAGGCGCGTTTCAAGTCAAACGCTCAGGATGAAGGGAAGCTGCCGCCTTCTTCATCCTGAGGCTGCGGCCTTCTTCAGGCCGCGCCGCGAAGGATCAGCTCAATGCGTCGATTTGCGCCGGCGCGCCGCGCCAAGCGCGGCGAGGCCGAGCGGGAACAGGGCAAGCGCTGGCGGGACCGGGATGACCGGCGCCGGGGCAAGGCTGAAGGCAAGCAGCCCGAGTATCGGCGACGTTCCGGGCGACGAGCTGTAAGTAATCACGCCGCCGGTGCCGCCGCGCGGATCGCCGAACCCGGCTTGCGCCACGGCGCATTCGAGCGCTGTGCAGGCGTCGGAATCAACGCCGCGGAGGGATCCGACGAATATGGACGTGTTGAACTCCAGGGTTTTGGTTTCCCCGATTTCGAAAACGCCGAGGCTGACGTCATCGAGAAACGTGTCGGTCCAGCTGAAGAAACTGGCATTGCCGGCGGCGAGGCCGAAATTGGCGAGCGTCACACCGTCGAAGACGGCGACAGCGCCGTTCGTCGGATCGACCGAGATCGTGCCCGTAAACAAGCGGACGCCGTCGAGCAGCGCCTCGAAAAAAAGGCTCGCGACCTGACCGGTGTCCACCGGCGCGCCGCTGAAGGTTCCGCATTGCGCGATCTGCGCGAAGACGCAGTCGGGCGCGCCAAAACTGGCGAGCGCAAGACCGACGCCGCCGCCATAGATGAGCGAATCAAGACTGGCGGCCGCGCGCACGCCGGAATCATTCGTCAATTCGACTTGCACATTGTTGGTGACAGTGACGACCGCGTCGCCGGCCGCCGAGGCGCCGCTGGCGAAATCGAGCGGGTTGGAGTTTCCAAACCCGGTCGCCGCCGCATAGGAATTGCGCGCTTCCGGCATCGCCGCATTGTTGATCTGCTGGATGCCGCCCGCCGGAAAGCCGGGATTGACCGTCTGCGTATTGGACCCCGCACGCAACGTCGCGTCGTAATCGAATCCCAGAACGATCACGCCCGCTTCAGCGGTCGTGGTTGCGGCGATCAGTCCGGCCGCGGCTATAATGGCTGTACGCATGAGCACCCCCTGCCCCTGATGGGCCGTTTCGATCTCGTACCGGCCCCAGTCTACCAATGCCAGCGCTAAATTGCATTAGCCGGTTAGCTTCGATTAGGCGCCAAGCAAGGGCTGCGCCATTGGCCTACTCCAATTCCCTCGCGAGAAGTGGCGCGCATTGGGACGCAACCTCTTGCAACCATGAATCGTCCGGCGGCAGCGTTTGAGCCATCTGCGCGACGCCGCTACGGCAGGCCGCCGCCGCCTCAGCAGGCCGCCCGCTCATGGCGAGTACGAAGCCCTTATGCGCCTCAAGGTCGCCGAAGTTTGGGTCGTCGCCTGAATACTCGCGTCGATAGATTGCTTGCGCGCGTGCGATTTCCGATAGCGCCGCCTTCGATTGACCAGCTTTGGCCAACGCTAGCGCAAGATAGATTGAAGCTACCGCCACCTGGCGATGCTGAGGCCCAAACGCATTCTGAAAGGCGGCCAAGGACGCATTGAGCGCCTCAATCGCCTTCTTGCTGTCGCCTACCGCATAGTAGATCCGCCCAAGCAGCAGATTCGCATTCGCGCGCAAAGGGTGACTTTCTTCAAGCAGCCGCTCGTAAGCAGCAACGACGTGGGGCATCGACGCTAAAGCGAGTTCGTAGTCGCCGTTTTGGAAGTCTGCGTAAGCGATATTCTGGTCGGTAATCGCCGTGCGCAGATGGTCCGGCCCGTACTCTTTCAGGTAGATTTCCTTGACTTCAAGCAGCTCCTTGCGGGCTTCCTCCGGCCTCCCGCTCTCGCTGAATGCGATGTTCAGATTGTTTGAGACTGAAGCGCGCTCAACCGGCGTGCAGTCGGTTGAGCGCAGGCAAAGCATCTTCGCCGCCTGATATTGCTCGATGGCGATGTCGAATTTCGATTGCCAGTATGCGGCGTTGGCGCGCTGCTGGGCGATCTGCATTCTGAAATGATCGAGCGCGGCGGGACGCGTTTTGTCGGCTTCTGACTCGACCTTGGCGGCGGTCTCGTCGATCAAGGGCGAGGCGCGGTCAAATGCGCGCAGTCTGATTAGAACGTCAGCATAATCCATTTTCGCTCTAACCTCGCGGTCGAGCGTCGCAAACGGTCCCCGCGCCGCGTCCGCCAAGATCGGCTCCGCGCCTTTCACGTCGCCGAGGTTCTGGTAAACCGACCCGATCGCGCTCAGCAGCCGCGCGCGCACCATCGGCTTGTCGCCCAGTTCGGCGTCGAGCTTGGCGCGCCCGCGTTCGAGGACCGTCAGCGCCGTGATCGTCTTGGGGTTTTCCGTCGCCGGATTGGCGATCTCGAACAGCGACACGAGATAGTCGAGCGCGGCGTTGACGTTCTCCGTCTGCTGCTCCGCGAGGCGGCGCTGGGCTTGCGCTTCGTTGCGCTGGCTGACCGCGAACCAGGTGTTGCCCGTCATCCAGACCGAAAAAACCGCGAGCGCTGACGTGACGAGGCGCCGGCGCATCGTGCGGCGGCGCTCTTCGCGGCGGACGAGATCGTCAAGGCCGATCCCCAGCATCGCCGCGGCGAGTTTCAGCTTGGCGACGCGCTTGCCGTCGCCGACCTTGCGCGCGTCGGCGGCGAGGGGGACATCCTCCTTTTCCTCCGTCGGCTGAAGATCGGGGCCGATCTTGTAGAGCAGCGCTTTGGGGAAGCACTCCTCCGCCGCACGCCCCGGCATGAATGAAGCGCCAGGCTCGCCCTCGACGACGAGCGCCAGCACGCGCGTCCCATCGCGGCGCGTCTTGAACCAGGCGACCTCGTGGTTGACCCATTTCGACTGCGCCGAATGCGGCGAGCAGATGACGATCATGAAGTCGGACGCCGCCATCGCCGCTTCGATCGAGGCGGTGATGCCGGCGCCCGCCGCCTCTTCCTCGCGGTCCTTGAAGATCGGGGTGAGGCGCGCGGGGACAGGCCCCAAGGCCGCCGCCTTGCCGACAAGCGCCTTCGGCGTCTTGTAGGTCTCAAGCGCCTTGTGCGCCCACTCGCCCCAGGCGCGATCCGCCCAGCTATAGCTGATGAACGCCTTGTAGCGCTTCACGGGCGGCGCCGCGGCGCGCGCGCGCGCCGGCTCGACCGCGACAGCGGGTATCGGTTCGGCGGCCAAGATAAAGCCTCCCACATCCGCGCGAAAAGAAGCGGACCACGTCCTGCACCTTAACCGCTTCACCCCGTAGAGGTAATGGCGCCGCGCAGGGGCGAAGTGAGCCCGGTCACACCACCAGCGGGTGTCAGGAAGTACTGGTGCCGCTTAGGTGACTCGANNGACCCCATCATTACGAATGATGTGCTCTACCAGCTGAGCTAAAGCGGCGGCCCGGTTGACGGGACGGCGGTTTCTAGCGGCAATGGGGCGCCTTCGCAAGCACGGCGGAAACCGATTGAAAGCTTGGGTTTCAGGTCCGGAGCGTCGCGCCGGCCCCCTTTTCAGCGGCGGCGACGATGGCGCGGGCGACCGCGTCGATCTCTTCGTCCGTAAGCGTCCTGTCGCGCGGCTGAAGCGTCACTTCGACGGCGAGGGATTTCTTGCCCTCGGGCACGCCCTTGCCTTCGTAGACGTCGAACAGCGCGACATCGGCGATGAGCTTTTTCTCCGCGCCCTTGACGGCCTTTAGAAGGTCGGCGGCCGCGAGCGCGCGATCGACGACAAAGGCGAAGTCGCGGCGCACCGGCAAAAGCTCCAGCGCTTCGAGCGCGGGCTTCGTTTTTGTCGCGCGCGGCTTGGCCGCCGGGATGCGGTCGATGAAGGCTTCGAAGGCGAAGACGGGGCCATCGACATCCATCGCCTTTAAAACGCGCGGGTGCAGCTCGCCGAAAAAGGCGAGCGCGAGTTTCGGGCCCATTCGCAAGACGCCGGAGCGGCCCGGGTGATACCAGGCCGGCGCGTCCGCCGCCGTCTGCAGCTGTTCGACCTTGGCGCCCGCCGCCTCTAGCGCGGCGAGGGCGTCAGCCTTTGCGGTGAAGACGTCGACCTTGCGCGCCGCTTTCGCCCAGTCGCGCGGCGGGTTCGACAGGCGCGCGCCGCCGGCGGCCGTTTCTTGTCCTTCGGGACGGTCGGACGTGTAAACCGGCGCCGCCTCAAAGAGCGCAAGATCGTCGCGGCCGCGATCGGCGTTGCGCTGTAACGCCGCAACGAGATTGCAAAGGATCGACGGCCGCATCGATCCGAGGTCGGATGAAATCGGGTTGGCGAGGATGAGCCCCTCAGCCGCGAGCCAGTTTGACCCGTCCGAGAAAAGCGCAGCGAAGCGTTCATCGGTGAACGACCACGTCACCGCCTCCATCATGCCGCGCGCGGCGAGGGCGCGCTTCACCAGGCGGCGGCGATCTTGCGCAAGGGTCAGCTTCGGCGGCTCGACCGGGCCGCGCGCGGGGAGCGCCATCGCCGGGAGCGCGTCGAAGCCGGTGATGCGCGCGATTTCTTCAGCGAGATCAGCCTTGCCGTCGATGTCGGGGCGCCAGGAAGGAACATCGACCAGCCACGGATCGGCGCGCGCGACCTTGAAGCCGAGGGCGGTGAGGATTTCCTCCGCGCGCTGCGGCGGGACGTCGATGCCGGTGAGTCGCTTCGTTTCGGAGGGCGGGAAGGCGACCGTTTTGCGGGCGACGGGCGCGGCGCCGGCGAGGAGAACCGCGCTCGCCTCCCCGCCGCAAAGGTTGAGGATGAGCCGCGTCGCCATTTCAAGACCCGGAACCATGAAGGCGGGATCGACGCCGCGTTCGAACCGGTGACGCGCGTCGGAATGGACGCCGAGCCTGCGCCCTGTCCTGGCCGTGCGCAAGGGATCGAAATAGGCGGATTCGATGAACACGTTTTGTGTTTCGTCCGTGCACCCCGTGCTCTCGCCGCCGATGATCCCGCCAAGGCCGAGGACGCCGCTATCGTCGGCGATGACCGTCATCGTCTCATCGACTTCATAAGTCTTGCCGTCGAGCGCGAGGAAACGCTCGCCCGCACGGCCAAGGCGCGCATGGATTTCACCCTTCAGCCTGTCAGCATCGTAAACGTGCAAGGGTCGCGCGCGGTCATAGGTCAACAGGTTCGTCACATCGACGAGCGCGGAGATCGGCCGAAGGCCGATGGCGCGAAGCCGATCGGCGAGCCATTTGGGCGAGGGGCCGTTCTTAACGCCGCGAATGAGCCGCCCGGCGAAAGCGGGGCAGGCGACTTCAGCGCCCGCGGTAAAATGCAGGCCGATGTTTTGCGGACAGGGAAAGGCGCCGTTGACCGGTTCCGGCGTCTTTGAGATGAGCCGCCCCAGCCCCACTGCGGCAAGATCGCGCGCGACGCCCGCGACGCCGTTCGTATCCGGACGATTGGGCGTCACCTCAAATTCGATAACGGCGTCGCTGGCGCCGAGCGCCGAACTGACAGGATCGCCGACCTTCGCCGACGACGGGGCCTCGATGATGCCGTCATGATCATCGCCGAGCTCGAGCTCGCGCGAGGAGCACATCATGCCGTGCGATTCAACGCCGCGGATTTTCGCCTTCGTCAGCGTGACATCGATGCCGGGCACATAGGCGCCGACCGGCGCATAGGCGACCTTGATCCCGGCCCGCGCGTTCGGCGCGCCGCAGACGATCTGGAGGACGCCGTCCTTCGTCGCCACCTTGCAGACGCTGAGCTTGTCGGCTTCCGGGTGCTTCGTCGCCTCCAGAACCTCGCCGATGGTGAACGCCTTCAGGCGCTCGGCCGGATCGTCGACATGCTCGACTTCAAGCCCCGCCTTCACCATCGCCTCGACAATGTCGGCGAGGGCGGCGGGCGTCTCAAGGTGTTCCTTGAGCCAAGACAGCGTGAATTTCATTTGAGGGTCCTCAAAACGACTCGACGACCCGCGCCAGCGACGCCCTGACCGCCTGAGCCGCTTCATCAAGCGCCGGATTGCCGACCCGGCCGAGCGAGGCGATGGGGTCGACCGCGGCGACTTCAACGCCGGCGCCGGTCTTCTGCACAATGACATTGCAAGGGAGCATGACGCCGATCTTGTCCTCGATCGAAAGCGCCTGATGCGCCATGCGCGGATTGCAGGCGCCCAGGATGCGGTAAGGCCGGAATTCCTCGCCAAGCTTTGTCTTCATCGTCGCCGCGACGTCGATGTCGGTCAGAACGCCGAACCCTTCCTTTTTCAACGCATCGACCACCCTGACGACAACCGCGTCAAAGTCGCCCGTCACGATCCTGGACAAGTAATAACTCACGTTATCAAAGCTCGCCTTCAACGCACGGATAAAGCCCCGTCGTGCGGGTCTCGTTTGCCTCGTTGACGATGGTGAGGGACCCGTCGGGTTCGCGCACGAAGTGAAAACTATCGGCCACATTGTCGTTGTCGCCTTCGACGGTGCAATGGGAAATCGCCCGCACGCCCGTCGTCAGCGGTTCGAAGCGGTCAATTTCGCAGCGCATTTCGTGGCGCTGGAACGCTTGCGCCTCAATCTCCCAGCGCACTTCATAGTCCGGACATTGTCCGGTTTCCGCCCAGGAACCCTCGAGCCGGGCGTAGGTTTCGGCCGCCGCGGCGGCCGGGTCGGCCGGCTCGTCTGCGATGACTACTTCTTCCGCCGCCGGATCGGCGATGGGTGCGGCGGCGGGCGCCGGCTTCTTTTCGCAGGCCGCGGCGGCGGCGATGCAAGCGATGATCAAAGGAATGCGCATGGTTCCCTCCCCTAATGAGAAAGCGCGGTCGACAGGTTCGGCTGGTCGGCAGGGTCGAACCCGTAATGTTCGAGCCAGCGCGCGTCCGCCGCGAAGAAATCGCGGAGGTCCGGAATACCATATTTCAGCATCGCGAGCCGGTCGATGCCCATGCCGAAGGCGAAGCCCTGATACTCGTCCGGATCGAGCCCGCAATTCCTAAGGACGTTCGGGTGCACCATGCCGGAGCCCAGAATCTCCATCCATTTCGCGCCCTGGCCGATGCGGATTTCGTTCCCCGCCCGCTCATAGCCGATATCCATTTCGGCCGATGGCTCCGTGAACGGAAAGAAATGGGGACGGAAGCGGGTCTTCACCGCATCGACCTCGAAAAACGCCTTGCAAAAGGCTTCCAGCGTTCCCTTGAGGTGGCCCATATGCGTTTCCCGGTCGATGACGAGGCCTTCGACCTGGTGGAACATCGGCGTGTGGGTCTGATCGCTGTCGCAGCGGAACGTCCGGCCCGGGATGATGATGCGGATCGGCGGCTTCCGGCTCATCATCGTGCGGATCTGAACCGGCGAGGTGTGCGTCCGGAGCAGCATGCGCGACCCGTCCTGCTTCGGCGGGAAGAAGAACGTGTCGTGCATTTCACGCGCTGGGTGATCGGCCGGGAAATTGAGCGCCGTGAAATTGTGAAAATCGTCTTCGATGTCCGGCCCCTCGGCGACATCAAAGCCCATGGCGGAAAAGATCGCGACGATCTCCTCCGTCACTTGCGTCACCGGATGGATGCGCCCCTTCGCCTCGCGGGCGACGGGAAGCGTGACATCGACTTTCTCCGTGCGCAGACGTTCGTCGAGCGCGGCGTCTTCGAGCTTTTGCTTTTTGGCGTCGAGCGCGTTGGCGATCTTGTCCTTGAGGACGTTGAGCGCGGCGCCCGCCGCCTTGCGTTCCTCGGGCGCGAGCGCGCCGAGCGTCTTCATCCGCTCACTGACGGCGCCCTTCTTGCCGAGCGCCGCCACGCGCACGTCGTCAAGCGCTGCAAGGTCGGCTGCGGCGGCGATTTTGGCGAGCGTTTCGCGTTCGATCAGGTCGATGTCGGACACTTGTCCGCACTCCAATGAAAAAGCGTCATCCGTTTCCGGATGACGCTTAATCGAATTCATCGGCCGACGTCACCCGTTGTCCTGCCTGGCCATCCGTCCTGGCGCCGCTTCGCAGCGCTTCCGGATGAGGACCGGGCTTCAGGATCAAGCGGCGAGCGCCGCTTTCGCCTTGTCCGCCAGGGCCTTGAACGCCTCGGGCTCTTTCACGGCGAGATCGGCGAGGACCTTGCGGTCGACCTCGATCCCGGCCTTGGCGAGCCCGTCGATAAATCGGGAATAGGTCATGCCGACTTCGCGGGCGCCCGCGTTGATGCGCTGGATCCAGAGCGCGCGGAAGTTCCGCTTGCGCACGCGCCGGTCGCGATAGGCGTACTGGTTCGCCTTTTCGACCGCCTGCTTGGCGATGCGGATGGTGTTCTTGCGGCGGCCGAAATAGCCTTTGGCCGCCTTGATGACTTTCTTGTGCTTGGCGTGGGACGTAACGCCCCGTTTGACGCGTGACATGGGGGGTCCCTCCTAGCGGTGATTGGGCATGTATTTTTTGATGATTTTCGCATCGGCGTCCGACAGGACCACGGTGCCGCGGTTCTGACGGATATATTTGCCGTTATGCGAAATCAGGCGGTGGCGCTTGCCGGCGACGCCCGCCTTCACCTTGCCCGAAGCAGTCATTTTGAACCGCTTCTTGGCGGAGGATTTGGTCTTCATTTTCGGCATTTTGCTACCCTAAAAAAGGGCCCCGAAAACGGGGCGCTGGAAAGGCCGCCAAGGCATGCCTTCCCCCGATGAAGGGGGGCCCGGCGGCCAACGAAGGCGCGGGTTATAGCCGGGAAAGCCGTCCGCGCAAGGGGCTTATTGGCCCAAAAGCGCGAGCCCCGCCGCGACGCCGATCACCGAGACCGCGAAGAGGAGCGCTTGCACCCCCGCTGGCAGTTTCTTGATGATGTGAAGCATGGCCTCTTTCCTCCCTGGGGAAAACTATACCAGCAGCGCCAAGACGTCACGAGGCGGCGCGAGAAGCCTCATCGGGGCGGCAGCGCCTGCAGGCGCGCATCCCCGCGGCCCGCGCCTCAGCTGGGGTCTTGACGAAGAAGACGTTCTTCTGGTGCGGCCGGCCGGGGCAGGACGGGCGGCAATAGACGCCCGTCGTGCGGACGCAGGAGAAAAAATGGCCGTCGGCCGCAGGGTCGCGGGCCCTGACCATGCGCCAGCGGCCTTCGTCGGTGTCATAGGCAGGGAAATTCGTTTCCATGCCCGTTTTATAGCGCGGCCGGGCGGTCGAGGCCGCCCGGAAGTTGCGGGGCAGGGTTTAGCGCGGCGAAGCGAAGCGTCGGCGCGGCCGGGTGAAGGCGCCCGGGCCGCGACACGCCCGGCGCGGCGGCATAGAGTTGAATCGGGAGCGGTCGGAAGCCGCCGGGGAATGTCATGCGGGCAACGATCTTCGCCGTCGTCTTCTTCATTGCCAGCATCACGCTGGCGGCCGCGCAAGCGCCGGTCGCTGTTGTTCCCTACAAGTTCAGCAGCGAAGGCGCGATCATCATCGACGTGACCGTCAACGGGCGCGGGCCCTATCCCTTCATCGTCGACACCGGCGCAACGCTGACGATCGTCTTCGACAATCTTGCGCGCGGCGCTGGCCTGAAGCGGACGGACGGCGCCGCGTTGCGCGTCCTCAGCATCAGCGGCGCCAAAATCTTCGAGCCCTTTGAGATCGGCACGCTCGCCGCGGGGGCCGTTCTCGCCGAACGTCAGGTCGGCGTCGTGCTTCCCGATTGGGACGCCCCGCGCGAAACGCCGGCCGGCATCCTCGGGCTCGATATTCTTGAAGACTTCGCGCTTGCGATCGACGCCAGTGAGAGGACCATCGCGTTTTACGATCGCACCGGACTTCCTGAACGGCTGACCGCGCGCATGCGCAAGGTGCCGATGAAGCGCACGCGCTATGAGCCCAGCGGCGCCGAGCTGTTCACCGTGCGCGGACGCGTGAACGGCGAGCTGATGGATTTCATCGTCGATCTGGGGCTCGCGACGACGCTGATCAATTACGCGGCGGGCGACGCGATGTTTGCAAACCGCCTGGTTGTCGGAGCAGGCAAAGCGCAGACGACCGGCTCCCGGCTTGAAGACGTCTTCGACGACCGGACCAAAATCAACGCAGGGACCATGCGCTCAGTATCCGTAGGGCGGCAACGATGGTCGCGCAAAGTCGTCTGGATCTACGACGCGCCCTTGTTCGACGAGCTTGGCGTGCAACGCCTGCCCTACGGGCTCATCGGCGCCGACCTTTTGGCGGCGCAGGATTTCGCGATCGATTTCAGTCAGCGCCGGATTTATTTCGGCCGCTGAGACGTCACAGGATTCCGGCGAACTCCTCGATCCCCAGCGCAATGTTGAGGTTCTGGATCGCCTGCACCGCCGCGCCTTTCAGGAGGTTGTCCTCCGCCGCGACGACGACGGCGCTCACGCCGCCGGCGCCGACATCAAAGCCGCCGATAAGAACGCCCGCGCGTCCCGCCCCATCGCGAAGTTCAGGCGGGTCGTCCTGCAAGGCGATCAGCGGCTCGCTATCGTAATATTCGTGAAAGCGCCGGCGCAGACCCGCCTGGTCGAGCGGCGCGGCGAGCGGAATGTGCGCGGTGACGAGAAGCCCCCTGAACGCCGGATGCACATGCGGGAAGAACCGCACGGCGTGGCCGAGATGGCGCGTCGCTTCGCGCTCGTGATTATGGCCGACGAGTTTGTAGGGCATCAGATTGTCAGCAAGGCGCGCCGGGTCATTGCGGGGGCCGGGCGTCGTTCCGGCCCCTGAATATCCAGACACGCCAAACACGGCGGGAACGCCGCCGAGAATCGGGACCAGCGGCGCGACGCTGAGCTGCAGCGCGGTTGCATAGCAGCCTGGATTGGCGACACGCACCGATCCCCTGATTTTCTCCCGGTGAAGCTCAGGCAATCCGTAGGCCCAACGATCATTGAAGCGGTGATCGGCGGAAAGGTCGATGATAATTTTTTCCGGCGCCGATTTCTCGATCGCCGCGACGAAGGCAGCGCCGGCGCCGTCAGGCAGCGCGAGGATGACCGCATCCGCGCGCCGGCGAGCGACCTCGGCCGGGTCGAGCGCCTCAAAAATGCACTCGTCTTTGTCTTCGGGCGCGATCTCCGAAACCTTGCGGCCCGCAAGCTCGCGGCTGACGGCGTAAGCGAGCATCATCTCCGGGTGACCAGCGATGAGGCGAATGAGCTCGCGGCCGGTGTGGCCGCGGGCGCCGACAAGGCCGATGAGGTAGGGTTCGGTCATTGCTGAAATGGCGCGCCCTTCGTGAGGCGAGGCTCCCGTCCGCCCCTCAAGGTGAAGACCTCTTCATGCGGAGCGGCGCCGCGCAGCTTCGCGTCACGAAGCATCCCTCACCCCTCAAACGACGCCGGCAATCCGGCGGTCCGGTCGATTATTGGCGCGATTCGCTGAAAATCCGTCTCGCCGATCCAGTAGACCGTCCACTGGCCGCGTTTCACCGCGCCGGTCGCCATGTCGTTGTAAAACGCGTTGAAATTGTTCGCCGTGCGCGAGCGCCACCAGAAGACCGGCGTCTGTTTGGTGAACTGGCGCCAGATGGTGCGCGAAAGCCCTTCGCCGCGCGCTTCCTCCGTCACCGCAAATTTATCGAGATAGATGAAGTCGTCGATCTTCGTCAGGATCGCGCCGGCGCGGTATTTCTCCGACATGTAGACCTGGTGGATGTCGAGGCTGTCCCACCATTCCGCTTTCAGCGGGCGCCCGAACGCCGTCTGAACAAGCGCGATCGTTTTGTCGCGATCAAGCCGCGTCTTGGTCGTAAAGGTGCGGATCGCCTCGCCCTGGCGGATCAGCGTGCCGGAGCCGCCATGGGTGAACAATTCACGCACGAGACCTTGCGGCGTCGTGATGGAGACAGATGAGGTCAAGGGCAGAGCATCGAGGAGCTTCTTGATCTCCGCGAGTTTCAGTCGCATGCCACCGTTCACCCAGTCGGCCTTCATCAGCTTTTCGTAATCCGAGGCGAGGTTGATCGAGTGCATCAGCCGCTTGTGCTTGTCCAAGAGGCCGCCTGTACCGGTGAGGAAAATGACCTTCAACGGCTGGAGCGCCGCGACTACCGCGCGCGTCGCTGAGTCGCCGTTGATGTTCAACAACTGGCCGCCCGGCGCGATGCCGAGGCAAGTCAGTATCGGCACCGCGCCCGAATTGACGATCGAGCGCAGCATGCCGAGCCGCACATTCGTGGGCTCGCCGACGAAGCCGAATTTCTCCTTGTCGAGATACTTGGCCTCGATGACGCCGGCGACGATGCCGTCCGCCTCGACGCCTTCGGCCCTGACCGCTTCGACAAGCTTGATGTTCTCACCGATGAAAACGTCGCGCGCGGCGTCCATCGTCGCGGCGTCGGTGACGCGAAGCCCGTCGATCTTCGGCGTCTCGATGCCGCGCTCCTTCAAGGTCGCGTCAAGCTGCGGGCCGCCGCCATGGATGACGATGGGGGTGAGGCCGACGGTGTGCAGGAAAGCGAGCGCGTCGGCCGTTTCCTTCAACTGCTCCTGCAAAATCGCGCCGCCGATCTTGATGACGGCGAAGCGCGACTGATCGACGGTCGAAAAGCGCTGGAGATAATTCCGGATCTCCTTCCCGTCCTGCATGTTGGAGAGAAGCTGAACAATCGTCTGGCGGGTGGCGAGGGTCGGGGCGGTCATTTATCTTCCTACAATTCCTTTAATTCCGCCTCATCCTGAGGAGCATCGCGCAGCGATGCGTCTCGAAGGATGGACGGCATCGGCCGCGGTCCCCGCATCCTTCGTGACGCCTCCGCGTTGCTCCGGCTCCTCAGGATGAAGACTGATGTTTCCTTCGCCGCATGTAAGGGGACAAATGGTTTCTTCATCCTGAGGAGCGGCCTCTTCGGCCGCGTCACGAAGGATGCGGGCGCCGGTCTCCGTCCTTTCGCCCCTCGTGACGCCTCCGTTGCGCTCCGGCTCCTCAGGGTGATGGAACCGAGACCGGCGCTTCGACAACGATTTGAGCGCCGCCTCATCACCCCGCATCAAAGCTTCTTTCTTGGCGCGGCTCCAGCCCTTCAGCCGACGCTCAAATAGAACGGCTTCGTCATATCGGCCGAACCAGGTCGACCATACAAGAGTTACGGGCCTTCGCTTCGCCGTGTAGGCGTTCGGATAAACGCCATTGTTGTGATCGGCGACCCGCCATTCGATGCGGTCCCCCTGATATTTGCCGACATAATAGGACCCGTCCGCGCAGCGCAGGATGTAGACGTAGACAGTGACCATAGGTTCGTCCGTTTATTCGCCGCGAGACCAAATGTCTTCATCATGAGCAGCATCGCGTAGCGATGCGTCACAAAGGATGCCTTGGCGCTCCGCGTCCCTTCGTCCTTCGTGACGCCTCCGCTGCGCTCCGGCTCCTCAGGATGAAGGGACTTTTCGACCGTCTGGCGGGTGGCGAGGGTCGGGGCGGTCATATCAGGCGCGCGCCACCGCCTTCATGATCGCCTTCTGCACGTGGAGCCGGTTTTCCGCTTCCTCATAGGCGATGCACGCGGGGCTATCGAAGACCGCGTCAGTCATCTTCACATTACGGCGCATCGGCAGGCAGTGGGATACGAGCGCGGCGTTCGTCAGCGTCATTTTTTCTTCGTCGACGATGAAATGCTTGAAGCGGTCGCGAATGCCTTTTTCCGGGCCCCAGTTTCCGAAGAACGGAAGCGCGCCCCAACTTTTGGCGTAGACGACGTCGGCGTCCCTATAGGCTTCTTCGACATCATGCGTGATCGTCAGCGCGTGACCGTTGGCGCCGGCGTCTTTGGTCGCCTGCGTGATGTAGCGATCGTCAAGGATGTAGTCCTCCGTCGGGCACAGGAGCGTCACTTTCATCCCGTATTTCGCAGCGATCATCAGCGCGGAGTTCGCGACCGCGGTGTTAAGGGGCTTGGGGTGGTAGGTCCAAGTCAGCAGGAATTTCTTGCCGTCCGTGCCGGGCCGGCCCTCTAACGCCAGCTGGTCCTCGACCGCCATGATATGCGCGAGTTCCTGACAGGGATGGGTGATCGTCTCCATATTGATGACGGGGACTTCCGCATAGCGCGCGAAAGCGTTCAGCACCTTGTCCTTGCGGTCTTCCGTCCAGTCAGTGAATTTCGGGAAGGCGCGCACGCCGATGATGTCGGCATAGCGCGAGAGGACGACGGCGGCCTCCTTCACATGTTCTTCCGCTTCGGCGTCCATGACCGCGCCATCCTCGAATTCGAGCGGCCACATGCCGCCCGACGGCGACAAGACGACCGCATGGCCGCCAAGCTGCCTGGCGCCGATGTCGAAGGAAGTGCGCGTCCGGAGCGAATTGTTGAGGAACAAGAGCGCGATCGTCTTGCCTTTGAGCGCGTCGCCCATCGGCGACGTCTTCATCGCGCGCGCGTCGGCGAGCATCGCGTCAAGCTCGGCGCGGGTCCAGTCGGCGGTGTTCAGGAAATGGCGCATGGCGGCTCCTCAAAGGACGGGCAGTGATAGGGTGGGCGCGCGGCGATTCCAAGCGTTGGCGCGGGGACTTTACATCGCGCGCCGCGACGCCCAAATCGCAGGCGCCGCCGTCATCAATCCGTCATGAGCGCAACAGCCGCCCCGAGGCCCACCTACCTCAAAGACTATCGCGCGCCGGATTACCGGGTCGACCGTGTCGATCTTTCATTTGCGCTCGATCCTGAACGCACGATCGTCAAATCGCGGCTGTCTGTGCGGCGCAGCGCCCACGCCGCGCCGGGCGCGCCGCTGACGCTCAACGGCGAGGCGCTCGAGCTCCTTCGCATCGCCATCGATGAGGACGCGCTGGCGCCTGGCGCGTATGAGCTTGGGAACGGGACGCTGACGCTGCGTCATCCGCCCCACGACTTCATGCTCGACATCGAGACCGCGACCCGGCCGGAGGCGAACACGGCGCTGTCGGGGCTCTATCTTTCGAACGGCATGTTTTGCACGCAGTGCGAGGCGGAAGGCTTTCGCCGCATCACCTATTTCCCGGACCGGCCGGACGTGCTGGCGAAATATTCCGTGCGCATCGAAGCGGACAAGGCCCGCTATCCCGTTCTTCTTTCGAACGGCAATCTGCTGGCGAAGGGCGATCTGCCGGGCGGACGCCATTTCGCGCAATGGGCCGACCCGCACCCCAAGCCCTCTTATCTTTTCGCGCTCGTCGGCGGCGATCTCGCCGCGGCGGAGGATGAGTTCGTCACCCGCTCCGGCCGGCGCGTCGCGCTTAAAGTCTTCGTGCAGGCGAAGAACCTCGACAAGTGCGCCTACACGCTCGATGCGCTGAAGCGCGCCATGCGCTGGGACGAGCAAACATTCGGGCGCGAATACGACCTTGACGTTTTCATGATCGTCGCCGTCGATCACTTCAATTTCGGCGNNGCGCGATGGAGAACAAGGGCCTTAACATCTTCAATTCGGCCTATGTGCTGGCGAGCCCGGAGACCGCGACCGACGCCGATTATGAGGCGATCGAATCGATCGTCGCGCACGAATATTTTCACAACTGGTCGGGCA
>FSSH01000089.1_pt3 | contig 15642 bp, 17 predicted proteins | sample 1166101 | NCBI WGS metagenome assembly FSSH01 (sample SAMEA32972668, study PRJEB13176) | freshwater metagenome | biome: Drinking water system; feature: Biomass in drinking water that filtered by 0.45 um membrane; material: drinking water | place: USA | collected 2012-12-20 | depth 0 m | reverse complement strand
AGCAGACCATACAGGGTCTCTCGGTAATGGCGCAGTGAGGTTTCCGTCTGAAGGACATACCGAATATGCCCGTCCTTCATAATGGAGAGGAACAGATGCCGGGCAGGCATTCCGGCGGCCGACTCAATAGTGACAAACACCGTGTGCTCGATCTGGACTTGCCGAAGGATATGGGGGGGAATGGACTCCTGCACTGCCGCGTTGGGACTACTCCACAGGAGTCGGCCATCCGCCGAGAAAACACGAAGCGAGTGAGGGACATCCGGTAGAACCTGCCGTTCCTGATTGCTTCTGCCGGCCGGCCCCACATCCTGGCCGCTCTTTTCAAATATCTCGGAGCGCTGTTCAACGAGCTCGGCCAGTGTGTCCGACAACTCTAACAGCAGTCCGTCCACGAACCGGTTCAACAGGACTTCGCTCGTGACGTACACAAGAGCGGATAATACGAGCAGCCCCGCGATCAAGAGGAAGGTAGACCAACTGATGAGACTGCGCAGGGATTTCACGCGGCTGTTTCCGGTTCTTCGAGCATGTACCCGGCGCCCCGTACGGTGGCGATCAACGGAGGTGAAAAATCCCGGTCGATCTTGGCCCGCAGAGCCCGAATATGGGCATCCACGATGTTTGTCATCGGGTCATAGCTGATGTCCCACACATGTTCGATGATCGCCGTTCTGGTCAACACCCGATTTTTGTTGCGCAACAGAAACTCAAGCAGGGCATATTCCTTATTCGTCAGAGAAATTTCTTGCCCCGCCCGCCAGACGCGATGAGAAGCTGGGTCTAGCTTCAGATCGGCCGCTTGGAGTTGCACCAGCTGCTGCGGGCTCCCCCGGCGGAGCAGGGCTCGGATTTGAGCCAGCAATTCCACGAAGGCGAAGGGCTTGGGCAAAAACTGATCTGCGCCGGTATCGAAGCCGGAGACCTTGGTTTCCACCGTGTTGCGCGCGGTCAACAGCAGCACCGGAGTCATGTTGCCCTTGGCGCGCACGCGGCGGCAGAGCGTGAGGCCGTCGAGCTTGGGCAGCATGATGTCGAGGATCAGCAGATCGTACGGGTTGTTCAAGGCCATCGCCAGGCCTTCTTCGCCGTCGGGCGCGACGTCCACTGCGTATTGCTCTTCTCTCAGACCCTTCCGAATAAACTGAGCAAGGTTCACATCGTCTTCAACAAGCAGTATTCGCATCGACTATCCTGGTTCCTCGCTTCCGAACGACCCTCAAGGGCATCACGATCCGGCCATATTATGCCATCTCTCGGCTGATCGGTCACTCTCCTACAAATCAGGCAGGAGATTGTCGGACTCATGGAGGCACGGGTTTGTCAGTGAAGATGCCCTGGAGGTCGCTGTGTCATGACAACGGATGTATGGATGTGGAAATCGCTGAAAGCTCTATGAAACAGACTGTTGTATCGTCGGTCAGCACAGGCCGCTTCGGCAGTTGGTGACCACCAGGTTGGTCGCTTTCTCGCCCGCTTCGAGCTCAATGGTCAGCCACGCAATTCCGGCTGCCCGTTCGTCTTGGTGTACGCCGCCTCCGCCTTCGATCAGACTCACGAGATAATACCGGCCGGCCGGAATTTTCATGAACCAGAAGTGTCCGGTCGGGTTGGCTCTCGTGGTGCGAAGATAGGGAAGTAATCGCTTTTCGGTCAGGAATTGTGCCAGCCCGTCACGGGCGCAGTCCGCTTGTTGGCGGGACATGAGGCCGTCATTGGCGGTCGGGTCGTCGTTTGAGATGCATCCGGTGGTTCGTACATTGTGGTCGAACCAGTAGCGGGTGTAAGGACTCACGGGAATCAGATGGACCGGGACGCCGGCCTGAGTAATGGCTTTCCCGGATAGTGAACCGAGGAAGACCTGTCCGGCGAGGGTGCCTCGGCCTTTCTGCTTATAGGCAGCCAGGTCTTTCTCGTTCAAAACCGGTGGACCGGATGCGATCGGCTCAATAGCCTGTCCCTGCAGAGGCCATAGGTTCCCGATCAGGAGGCAGCAGACGAACCAACACCCTATCCGATGATGGTGGCGCACGATGGTTACGTCGTTGGTCCCGGCGAGGGATCTTCCGCCGAGGTTGATGAGGAGGCTGCTTTGTGTCTGAGCATACGGCCTTTTTCCGGCGTCGGATCGGTGACGACTCCGTACACTTGTCGCCCTTCGTGGCCTTCGGGAAGGTATTCGGTGATCGGCATCCCGTCTTCACGAACAAAAAGCAGACAGTGGCAGTACTTGTAGATCTGCATTTCATCGCAGGCGCACATCCAGCGTCGTAGCTTGGCCTCGGCTTCTTTGTCCTTGTAGAAATTGCAGGGGCACAGCGGCTTGCCCAGTTCATCGATATGCATCGCCAGGCCTTTGACGACCGCCTCGGTGACGGCCGGGTTGGGATGCATGGAGGTCCCGCTCTTCTCAGCGAAACCCTTCACGAACTTGACGATCTTCTCGATGCTCTCCTGTTTTGGCTCAGCCACGGGATGCTCCTCTCGACAATGGCGGTCACTGCCGCGAGCGGCTAGTTTACAAGGGAAAATCGCTCCTTTACAATCCACCCCTTCGCGTACTGCGCTGATGGTGGATCAAGAGTCATGACAGGTTCTTCAGCACACAACACGTTGATCGAACGGCTGGTTCCCGAACTGGGAGGCGAGGTTGCGGAAGCCCTCGTCGCGAAGATGGCGGGGACGGCAGGCACAGCACAGACGATGGCGGCAGTGCGGGAATTGCTGGATGAACTCGAAGACCTGTCGGCCAAGGCGGTGCATGCGGCGGTCGAAGCGCTTCCTGAACTGGATCGGCGTGCCGGCCTCGCGCACGTCGTTCCTTGGCTTGATCTGGGAGTCGCGTTGGCCGAATCATCCGGCGCCACGGCGCTCAAATACTTCAAAGACAGTCCGCTGATTCTGGGTCTGCTCGAACCACCTGAAGCACGGACGGCTGTGCTCGAGATCGGGTTGGAACTGGCTGATCGGGATGCCAATGTCACATTGGAATATCTGCGAGTGACGCCTCAGATTCTGTCCGTCTCTTCTCTCGGCGAGGTGCGGCCATGGCTCGACATCGGCATCGAGCTGACATCGGTCGATGTGGTCGTTGGACTCGAATACATTCGCCAGATTCCCAGAGTGGCTTCGGTGCTCCCAATCGGCGACGTACGGGACTGGCTGGCGTTCGGCATGAAACTGGTGGCGCCGAATACGCTCGGCAAGCCGGATTACATGGCCGCAATGGAATTCATGCGCACGAGCCCGACGATTCTGGAAGATATCGAGCATCCCAGCGTCCGTTCAAAGGCATTGTCATTGGGGATCGTGCTGGCCGGGCGGTCGGCTCAGTCCGGCGTGACCTGGCTGGCGGAGTCGCCTCGCCTGCTGCGCGCGCTGCCTGCGGAAGAGTGGCAGATCAAAGTGTTGCAGTACGGTGCGCTGCTTGCCGAACAGGATGCAGAAAGCGCACTGAATTATCTCCGGCGGTGCCCGGACGTCATCGGTCTGATCGGCGATGCGCCTCAAGCCCTTTCCCGGTTCGAGAATTGGTTCAAGGCCGGGATGGAAGTGCTGGCGTACAGTCGGGAAGGCGCACAAACATATTTTGCGGTGGAGTCACAGAAAGCCCTTGCCTCGGTCGAAGCGGCGATGAGCGGTGTCCCGCTTCGGCGCGTCGCCCGCCGGGTCAAACTCTTTGTCCAAGGGCTCTGTGGAACAGACGTCACGATTGCGGCCTTGCCGGATTCACCGGCTGCCTCGCCGGCCCGCGCAACAGTAAGCGCCGATGGACGCACCATTTCATTGCCGGCGGTGTTACGCCGCTACCCGACAGCTGAAGCGAATGAGCGGTTGTATCTGGTGATGGCGGCCCATGAAGCGGGCCACGTGGAATTCGGAACCTATCGGCTCCGGCTGGAATCCCTTGCCGATGTGGTCCAGCTCGTGCGGCAACGATATGGCCGGCCGACTGACGCGACGTCCGATACACTGAAGGCCTTGTTTCAGCTCTACCCTCACCCGCGTCTTGCTCAAGATGTGTGGACTGTCCTGGAAGACGCGCGCATCGACTTCTTACTTCAGGCAGAGTATCCCGGTCTGCGGCGCGAACTGGCGCAGCTGGCCGCTGAAGCCGTCGTTCCACGCGATCCTGCCCATGGGCTGACGGTCAAGGAATTGATCGTTGATTGTCTGTTGAGGCTCTCGACGGGCGAGTCAGCCGACTCCGCGGTGCCCCATGCCGTCAAAGAAGAAGTCTCTATCCTATGGACCATGTGCCAACCTCTTTTCCAGACCACGGCAACGGCAGAGCGGTCCGTTCGCCTGGCCCATGATCTCTATGTCAGGATGGAAGAACTCCTGGCGCCTCGCGCCGAGCTGATCGAAGCGGATCAGGCGACTGAGGAGTCGACGGAGCTCGGAGTAGGGCCGACCGCCTCGGAGTCGATGCATCACAACTACCGGCCCGTAACCAATTGGGTCTATCGCGGTGCGATGAGTCCGGAGTTCATCACAAGAGATCGGGAGCCGGTCGAACGTACGGATGAGATCGAGACGGAACGGGATCGGATGGCCGGCCTGCAGGGCGGAACGAATGAACGAACAGGGTCCGGTCAGGGAACTCGTGGCGAGCAGGAATCCATGGGCAGGGAGGTGCTCGCCGGCGGGCAGTCGTTGTCTCTCGTCGAAGAGTTACTCGCACTGGAGGTCGAACCGCAGCCGATGCCGGAATCGACAGCTCATGAGGCTCGCACGGTTCGATACCCGGAGTGGGACCATACGATTCAGGATTATCGAGTGAACTGGTGTCTGGTGGCTGAACGGCCGGCGGAGACAGGGTCAGCAGAAAGCGTGGACGAGATACTTGCGGCACATCGGAGCGCGATCAGGTCGCTTCGCAGAATCTTTGAGAACCTGCGTCCTCCGGCGTTCCGCCGGGTCGCAGGGCAGGCCGATGGAGATGATCTGGATATCGATGCCGTCGTACGAAGAGCCGCGGAACTTCGAGCGGGCTCGGAAGGAGATGACCGTCTGTATGTCAGACGTGAAAAGCGGCAGCGCGAGGTGGCGGTCGCGTTTCTGGTCGACGTCAGCGGATCGACGAGCCGACGGCTTGACAGCGGACGCCGGGTGATCGACGTTGAAAAGGAAAGTCTCGTGCTGCTCTGTGAGGCGTTGGAGGCGGTGGGCGATCAGTATGGTCTCTATGCCTATTCCGGCCAGGGGCGCGCTTCGGTCGACTTTCTCACGATCAAGGATTTTGACGATCGATTGGGACCTGCCACGGCCCTTCGGCTGGGCGGGCTCGGCCCGCGTCAACAAAACCGTGACGGGGCGGCCATCCGTCATGCCTCGGCCAAGTTGCTGGCGCGTGATGCGATCCACCGGCTCTTGATCCTCGTAAGCGACGGTCGGCCGCTGGACGGCGAATATAAGGACGAGTATGCCTTGGAGGACACCAAGACGGCGCTTCGGGAAGCCAGGCAACGAGGCATCAATCCGTTTTGTGTGACCATCGATCGGGAGGCCGATCTCTACATGCGTCGTATGTACGGTGACGTACAGTTTGCCGTGATCGACCGTGTAGAATCGCTGCCATCTCGATTGCCGCGCATGTATCATAGACTGACCAGATAGCAGATGTGTGCCGCGAAGGACTGGGCGAAAGGTACGGGGAATCGATGGCGAATCCAGTAGAGAGACCCGCGGTTCCGTCCTGGCTCTATAAGCTGTTTACCGGCCATCAGTATCCCTACATCCGCCGGCTGGCGAAGTTTGCGCAGCCGCTAAAACAGGGCGAAGATCGCCAGGAGCCGACCAAAGAACTGATCGAGGCGAAATTCTGGGAGGTTTATCCTCGATGTCGGGCCAAAGTGTTGCAAGAAGTGAAAGCGGGCATGATCGTGGTCTTTCATGACTTGGGCGAATATCCGGCAGGCGGCTATCAGGAATTGGTCGACAATCCCGAAGCATTTCTAGCCAAGACGTACGGCAAAAAGAAGATCAAAGTGAATTTTTACGACGGCGATAATTTCGTCTGCACGATCAACTTCAAAGTGGCGGGCTGGACAGAGCATGAACATGCGTGAGGGGTCAGGAGTGAGGCGTCCGGGGATGGCGCGCTTCACGCTTCACGTTTTACGATTCACGAGGTGGCGATGATGGGGCGTCCTAAAATTACCGTGGTGGGTGCGGGGAATGTAGGAGGAACGACGGCGCAGCGCTTGGCCGAGAAAGACATCTACGATGTCGTCTTGGTCGATATCACGGAGGGTATGCCGCAGGGCAAGGCGCTCGATATCTCGCAAGCCGGACCGGTGTGCGGCTATAGCACCCGCGTCGTCGGCACCAATGGCTATGACGAAACCGCCGGCTCATCGGTCGCGGTCATTACGTCCGGCATTCCGAGAAAACCGGGCATGAGCCGCGACGAGCTGCTGTCGACCAATGCGAAGATCGTGAAATCCGTCGTGTCGCAATTGGTAGCCCGCTCTCCGGACATCATCTTGATTCTGGTCACCAATCCGTTGGACGCCATGGTCCATGTGGCGCGCCTGGTCAGCGGACTGCCCAAATCCAGAATCATCGGCATGGGCGGTATCTTGGATTCCGCCAGAATGCGCTCGTTCATCGCGGCCGAATTGAACGTGCCGGGACCTGACGTGCAGGCCATGGTTTTGGGAGGCCATGGCGATACGATGGTGCCGCTCCCGCGTTATACCACTGTGAAGGGCAAGCCCGTTTCAGACCTGATGTCGAAGGACAAACTGGATGCGATTATCCAACGGACGCGTGACGGAGGAGCGGAGATCGTAGGCCTGTTGAAAACAGGCAGTGCCTTCTATGCTCCGTCCGCCTCAGCGGTAGATATGGTTGAGGCGATTTCTCACGATGAGAAGCGGGTGCTGCCCTGCTCGGTCCTCTGTGAAGGCGAGTATGGATTAAAGAACGTCATCGTGGGGGTTCCGGTCAAGATCGGACGCAGCGGCGTGGAACAGATCGTGGAATACGAGCTGACGGTCAACGAGCAAGCGGCATTGGAAACGTCGGCGAACGCTGTCCGAGAACTCTGCGCCGCTGTCGACCGGCTCATGGCGTGAGGAAAATACGTCGTCGTCAAGGTGTCTCGCATCAAAGGAAGAATCGCTGGTACCTTCTCCGTACGTTTGATGAACGGCAAGGCGTACGAACTTGACATTCGAAGAAGGGCTACAGTACAGGTATGGGCTTACAGTCAACCGTTCGATGAGAGGGAGCTATGAAATTTCTTGAAAATCCGACGCAGACGATGGCCGCGGGGTTCGCGCTCACCGTTGTGTTAATAGGGTTGTATCTTGGGATGACCGGCATTGGCGCAGGCGAAGCGGATTGGGGCCAGATCATCCTTCGCTGGATTCACTTCCTGGCCGGCATCACCTGGATCGGACTCTTGTATTTCTTCAACTTGATCAATGCCGCGTTCTTGAAGAGTTTGGATGGGCCGACTAAGAACATCGTGATTCCCAAGCTGATGCCCATGGCGCTGAATTGGTTCCGGCACGGAGCGACCGTGACAGTGATTGCCGGGGTGCTCTTGTACGGCGCCATGTACCACAGAGGCGGAACAGGAGCGGTGGCCGTGGCGATCGGTGGGTTGCTGGGCATCATTATGTTGGGCAACGTCCATGGGATCATCTGGCCGAACCAGAAGAAAATCATTGCGGCTGTGACGGCTGCGGCCCAAGGCACCCCCGCGCCGCCGGAGATGGCCCAATGGGGACGGACTGCCCTACTGGCCTCGCGCGTGAATTTTATGCTCTCGATTCCCATGTTGTTCTTCATGGGAGCCGGCAGCCACTTTAGATAGAGCTGTCCGCTCACCGGTCGGGTCACCCCCCCCCCGGTGAGCGGGTTTGCTCCTCTCCTACGCTGTTTTTGGCTCTCTATACCCAGCTCCAATAGGTCCCCTAGTCCTAACCAATTGAGATTTAGGCCCATTCCTGACCTGTTGCCTTGACGGACATGGATATGGAGCCGTATAGTACGAGCTCCAAAGTTGTGATTTTTCACGCGGGATGGACGATGTCGATTGCGGCAGAACCACGTCTTGTTCAAAAACTCGATGGCGCCCCTTGGGAGATTGACGGCTATTTGAAGGTCGGGGGGTATGAAGCCTGGACACGATGTGTCACTGAATTAAAGGCGACGCAAGTCGTCGATGAATTGAAGAAGGCAGGTCTCCGTGGACGGGGCGGAGCAGGATTTCCGACCGGGGTCAAGTGGGACAAGGTGCTCAATCACCGGGTTCAGGAGCGCTACTTTGTGTGCAATGCGGGCGAACATGAACCGGGGACATTCAAGGACCGCCACTTACTGAAGACGTTGCCGCATCAATTGATTGAGGGCTGTCTGATTGCCTCACATACGGTGAAGGCCAAGGCCTCCTTCATTTATGTGAACCATGAGTATCATGAAGAACGAGAGAATCTGAAGAAAGCTCTGGCACAGGCAAAAGAGCGGGGTTTTCTCGGGAAGAATGTGCTGGGGAGCGGGTTCGACATCGAATTGCAAGTCTTCGAAGGCCACGGTAGTTATGTCGCGGGAGAAGAGACCGCCATGCTGGAGTCCATGCAGGGCCGTCCGGCCATGCCGAGGCAGAAGCCGCCATTCTACCCGACGGACTTCGGTCTCTACGGCAAACCGACATTGGTGAACAATGTCGAGACACTGTGCAACATTCCTCGAATTCTTCACAAGGGAGCGACGTGGTTTACACAGGTCGGTACGGAACGGTGTCCCGGCACGATGATGTTTTCATTGAGCGGCGCGGTCAATCGGCCCGGTGTGTATGAAATGCCCATGGGCGTCACGATACGGAGTTTGATCGAGCAATGCGGAGGGGGTGTGCCGGGAGGCCGCAAGATCAAAGCGGTGTTTCCAGGCGGCCCGGCCTTTTCGATGGTGACGGCGGATCAGCTCGATCTGGCCATGGATTTCGATTCATTGAAAAAGGCCGGAACGGGTTTGGGCTCGGCGGGCGTGATCGTCGTCGACGATGCAACCTGTATGATCGCAAAGACACTTCAGTTTTCCGACTTCTTCAAGAACGAAAGCTGCGGCCAATGTCCTCCCTGCAGAATGGGAACGATCAATCTGGCTGCGTTGATGGCCAAAATTGAAGAAGGCCAGGGAGCCCAAAAGGATCTCGACAGTCTCCTTCAGCTCTGCGGATTTGTGAAAGGCACAGGATACTGCACCCTGGTGACGGGCGCATCGGTCTTGGTGCAGAGCAGTCTGAAATTGTTCCGCCAGGAGTACGAAGACCATATTCGAATGCAACGCTGTCCGTATCGAGCCATACCGGCCGGTGTCGGCGCCCAATCCTAGGAGATCGTGATGCCGCGTGTGACGTTTCTGTATTTCGGCGAAAGAATCGGAGAGGTGGACGTCAACACCTCACTCCTGGATGCGGCGAAAGGGTTGGGGCTTCCCTTAAATCATGATTGCGGGGGGAATGCGTCCTGCACCACATGCCGAGTCGAGGTTCAGGCGGGGCTGGATCAGCTTTCTGAGATCGATTTTGACGAACAAGACCTGCTGGATCGCGAAGCATTGAGCGAACCGCAACACCGATTGGCCTGCCAGGCGAAGGTGCTGGGCGATGTCGTCGTGCGCGTTCCGGGAAGCAAGTGGGAAGCTCCGGGCAAAGAAACAGCAGAAACCGGGGGAGTTGATATTCGGTAGAGAGGTGTTACACTAAGCCAGCCCAGAACGCGGGTTGCGAATCTGGAGATATAGGAGGACGACAATGGTTACGATTACACAGGTGGCGGAACAGAAGATCAGAGAATTGATGGCTGAAGAGAAAGATGTAGTCGGGTTGCGGGTGTATGTCCGCGGCGGCGGGTGCCATGGCTATCAATATGGGATGGCTTTCGAATCCAAGACGGCCGAGGACGATACGGTCGTTGAGATGGGCGACGTCAAAGTCATCATGGACTCGCAGAGCGCCCCGTTGTTGCAAGGCGCGGAGGTCGATTACGTGGACAGCGTGCAGGGATCCGGGTTTTCTATCAAGAATCCCCAAGCCAAGACGACCTGCGGCTGCGGCAGCTCATTTAGTTCCTAAGTGGTCTATTCGAATGTCCGGGGGAGCGCCCCCACGGGGTTTCTATTATGAGGCCAGGGTTGCTCACTGAATGAGTGACCCTGGCTTTCGTTCTTTCGCAGGGTGCGGATGCATCAGATACATGTGACCAGGCGCTATAGGTTTTGTGCCGCCCACAGGCTGCACACCGATCACCTGACGCCGAAGGAAAATCAGGTTATCTTCGGGAAATGCAACAATCCGAATGGTCACGGCCATAACTATGCGGTGCTGGTGACGGTCAGGCATGACGCGAGCGACGAGGCAGGCAGCCTTGCGCGGCTCGATCACATCGTCAATGAGACCGTGGTGAAGCGGTTCGACCACCAGGATCTCAACGGCGACAAAGAATTTGCCGACCGCACCACGACCGGAGAGAATCTTGTGAAATTGATCTGGGACTTGTTGGAAGCGAAACTGCCGTCCGGGCAGCTTGAAAAAGTGGGCGTCATCGAGACCAGGGACAATCACTTTGAGTATGCCGGACCGGCTCAACTTATCGGGAGGGCGCGTGGCTAAGCGGAAGCAGACGGAGAAACGTCGGGGCCCGGTCGAGGACGTCGGCGGAAGCGGGCAACCGGCTGATTTGCAGTCCCTGCAATCGCTGGTGACGCAGATGCTGCTCGCGCTCGGTGAAAAACCAAACCGCCACGGCCTGCTCAAAACACCAGAACGGGTCGCCAAGGCGCTCGCCTTCATGACCCAGGGCTATCAACGTAACATCGATCATCTCCTGAACGGGGCGCTGTTTCCGATCGAATACGATGAGATGGTCATCGTGAAAGACATCGATTTCTTCAGCATGTGCGAACACCATCTCTTGCCGTTCTTCGGCAAGGTCCATGTCGGGTACCTGCCCAACAAGAAAGTCGTGGGTCTGAGCAAGATCCCGCGCATTGTCGATACCTTCGCCCGCCGGCTTCAAGTGCAGGAGCGATTGACGGTCCAAGTCGCCGAAACATTGAAGGAGAAACTGAATGCGAACGGGGTCGGGGTCGTCGTCGAAGCGCGGCACCTCTGTATGATGATGCGTGGTGTGGAGAAACAGAATACAGTGGCCGTCACCAGCTCCATGTTAGGTGCCTTCCGCAGCCAGCCGCAAACCCGCCTGGAATTCCTCAAGCTGATTCGGAAATCCAGCGGCGGCGATTCAGACTGAACCGCCTCACCGGCATCTTCTCAGTGACGTCTCGGCTCTGCCACGTTCTCAATAAAAGACCGAACGATATGAGCGAACAGCTCAGGCTGTTCCAGGTTCGCCAGATGTGCGGCTTCTGGAATGACGGCCAGGCGGGCACCTGGAATCTGATCGGCCATGAGCTTGGCATCTGACAGCGGAGTAGCTTGGTCCATTTCGCCTACGACAATTTGGGTTGGACAGCTGATCTGTTTCAAGAGCGGGATGGAATCGGGACGCTCGGCCATCGCCATTAAATCCCCCGCGATGCCGCTCACCTGATTGCTTTCAATCATCATGCGCACTCGTTGAACCGTCTCCGGTCTCATCCGGATTGTCTCAGGGCTCAGCAATTTCGGGATCATGATGTCGGCAATGGCTGCCGGTCCGTGCTTGTATGCCGTCTGCGCCATCTGGAAGCGGCCAGCTTTTCCCTCCGGCGTATCCGCCTGTGCTTTCGTGTCCGCGAGCACGAGTCCTTTCACACGATCGGCATACCTCCGATAAAAGGCAAACAGAATATAGCCCCCCATCGATAAACCCACGAAGACTGCCTGTCGGATCGATAAGTGATCCAGCAAAGCCCGCACGTCCTCGGCGGCCTGGTCGAGGGAGTAATGCCAAAGCGGAGCGTCCGATTCCCCGTGCCCGCGCAGGTCGATCGTAATGATGCGACCATGCGTCGACAGGTCGGCTTCCTGCTGCGCCCACATCGTCCGATTCAGCGGAAAGGCATGCAAGAAGACTATCGGAAGACCGCCGCCTGTGTCGCTATAGGCTAATGCGATGCCGTTGATTGTGACTTGCACCATTCTCTCCCTACGCCGACGCTGTTCGTAGCACCAGCGGTTCGTTCGGTCAAGGGGCCGTTTGCGATCAATTGAATCGGCGTATACAATCCGCTCATTTCAAGGAGTGACTCATGCCGACCCCGCGCGATCCACGGCCCGATCTATTTGCCGCTCCCCAGGCAGGGAAGAAGGCCGATGCCCCGCTGGCAGAGCGGATGCGCCCAAAGGAGTTTTCCGACTTTGTCGGGCAGGATGACATCGTCGGCATGGACCGGCCTCTGCGCAAGGCCATTGAGTCGGATCGTCTTTCCTCTGTGATCTTTTGGGGCCCGCCCGGTTCGGGCAAGACCACGCTGGCACACCTGATCGCCCGGCACACCAAAGCCCAATTCGTAGCGTTTTCGGCGGTGACCGGCGGCATTCCGGAGTTGCGTGAAATCATCAAGGCGGCCGAGCATCGGCTTGCGTTACAGCAGCAGAAGACCGTCCTTTTCGTGGACGAGATCCATCGGTTTAACAAGGCCCAGCAGGATGCTTTTCTCCCCCATGTCGAACGGGGCACGGTGATTTTGGTCGGGGCGACGACTGAAAATCCCTCCTTTGAAGTGATTAGTCCGCTACTCTCTCGCTCGATTCTGGTCGTTCTCAAGCCGCTCTCCGAAGACGCCCTGGGCAGTATCCTGGATCGGGCGCTCGCCGATTCCGATACCGGCCTGGGTCAGTTGAAGGCGCGTCTGTCACCCGGAGCGCGGAAACGGCTGGTGGCCTTCGGCAACGGAGACGCGCGGGCGCTGCTTACGGCAGTCGAGTTTGTCGTCACTCAGGCGCCAGCCGGAGCGGATGGCACGAGACTGGTCGATGAGGCGCTGCTGGCGGCTTCGTTGAACAAGCAGGCGCTTCGGTACGACAAGTCCGGTGAAGAACACTACAACGTCATTTCCGCCTATATAAAGAGCATGCGCGACTCCGATCCGAACGGGGCGCTCTACTGGCTGGCCCGTATGCTGGAGGCCGGAGAAGACCCGAAATTTATCGCCCGGCGGATGGTGATTTTTGCGTCGGAAGACATCGGTAACGCAGATCCCATGGCCCTTGTAGTCGCGATGTCCGTCGCACAGGCCGTCCAATTCGTGGGGTTGCCTGAAGCGCAGATCAACCTTGCGCAGGGGACTACCTACCTCGCCTCACGGCCTAAAGACAATGCGTCCTATGTCGGACTACTGGAAGCGATCAAGGATGCCCAAACCCATGGTAATCTTGGGGTTCCAATCCATCTTCGGAATGCTGTGACGGGGCTGATGAAGGGGCTGGGCTATGGGCAGGGTTACCGCTATGTCCATGACGATCCTCAAGCCAAGAGCGAGCAAGCCCATCTGCCGGAACCGTTGAAAAGCCGGCAGTACTATCGACCTAAGCCCCAACCATAGGATAGGGCCAATTTCCCGGTTTACAATCTCTACTAATCGGTTATACTTAGATGAAATGAAACGAAGTGAAACAAAGCAATCGGCCGATATGGCGGCAGCGGGTGAGCGGCGGAAGTTTGTACGCGCCACGCTGGTCGGTTCCGCGCTCGTCTCCCCGAAAAGTGGAGGCCGGGCTTGTACGGCCGTCCTGGACAACGTGAACCAAATCGGGGCCGGTCTCCATACCAAAGACCGTTTCCCGCCCAACGAAAAAGTAACAGTCTCGCTTGTGTTCCTGGATTCCGATCGAGTTGAACAGCAGGAAAAGCTCGATGGAACCGTCACGTGGGTCAAGCCTTGGGAGAAGAAAGGGTTCCTGATCGGAGTGGTGTGGGACGATCTCGTGACGAAAGAGAAGAACCGCTGGCTTTATTATTACCTCGAAGAAACGCTCAAGGCCTCCGTCTAGCGCTGCGCATCCAAATCTTTCTTTACCTTTTCCAATTCCGCCGACAGCGATTCCCAGCGGGAAGTCATTCGCTCAAGATCACGCTTCAATCCGTCTTGCTCCCGGTGGAGCACATTCCACTTCTCAAATTCCTTGTAGAGCGCAGGATCGGCTAATTCCGACTCGCGGGCTTTCACTTTCTGCTCAAGGTCCGCAATCTCGGACTCCGCCCGCGCCACCTGCTTTTCCAGACGGGCCTGCGTCTTCGTCAAGTCTCGCCGATTGCCACCGGAGTCCTTCGGCGGAGTTTGGATTTGCTGAGCCATGGCGCGAGTGGGTCCCGACGATTTGGCCTGCGGCTTGCCGTCAAGCTCTTCTTTGGTTTCCTTGATCGATTCGAATTCCTGCGCCTTCTTCCACAAATAGTATTCGTAATCTCCGATGAAGTTGCGGGCTCGTCCGTCCTCGATTTCCACGATGCGCGTGGCGATTCTTGCCAGAAAGGTCGGGTCATGGGAGATAAAGACGATCGTGCCGGGGAATTCCACCAGCGCGTCGGTGAGGACGTCGACCGAGGCGGGGTCCAAGTGATTCGTCGGTTCGTCCAGAAGCAGCGTGTTGGCCGGTTCAACCAGCATGCGGGCCAGCGCGACCCGGTTCCGCTCCCCGCCGCTCAGAGCTTTGATGAGTTTTTTCTGATCGAGGCCGGTGAACAAAAAGGCGCCGGCGATGCCGCGCAGGAAATTCATCTCCGCGTGCGTGGTAGCTTCTTCGAGCGACTCGAGAATCGTGTGTTCGGGATTCAGGGTTTCCGCCTGATGCTGGGCGAAGTAATGCACGGTCGCCCCATGTCCCACGGTTCTCGTGCCTGAGTCGGGAGGGAGCACGCCTGCGAGCATCTTCAAGAGCGTACTTTTCCCCGCGCCGTTTTCTCCGACCAGCGCGACGCGCTGGCCCCGTTCCACGGAGAAGTCCAGGGTTTCGTAGATCACTTTCTCGCCGTAACGCTTGCTGATTCCGACGAGGTCGAGCACATGGCGGCCACTCGTGGAAGGGAGCGGGAATCGAAACTTGACCCGTTTGGGGTCGCGCTGCACTTCGATGCGTTTGACCTTTTCGAGCTGCTTGATGCGCGACTGGACCTGGCTGGCCTTGTTGGCTTGATACCGGAAGCGATCGACGAACTTCTGCACCCGCGCGATTTCTTTGGACTGGCGGGTTGCAGAGGCCTGCAGTTGGGCGTCCCGTTCCGCACGAAGGTCTTGGAACGACGAATAGTTGCCCCGATATTCTTCGATCTTGTGATGCCGGAGTTCCCAGATGTGCGTGACGACGCGATCGAGAAATGCCGTGTCGTGACTGATGATCAGCAACGTCATATCCGAATTGATGAGAAACTGCTCGAACCAGCGCTGCGTGGGTTTGTCCAAATGGTTGGTCGGCTCGTCCAGCATGAGCACGTCGGGATTCGACAGCAGCAGATGCGCCAGTGCGACACGCATGCGATAGCCGCCGGACAGATTGTCGATCGGACGGGCGAAATCGACCTCGGAAAATCCCAGCCCCATGAGAATGCGTTCGGCTTCGTGTTCGGGAAACTCATCGCGATGTGCGGCGTCGAGCACAGTCTTGCCGGTAATGGTTTCCAACTCCTGCGGAAGATAGCCGATCCGGAGACGAGGCCGTTTGCGGATCGAACCCTCGTCCGGCGA
>FSSH01000864.1_pt1 | contig 15664 bp, 8 predicted proteins | sample 1166101 | NCBI WGS metagenome assembly FSSH01 (sample SAMEA32972668, study PRJEB13176) | freshwater metagenome | biome: Drinking water system; feature: Biomass in drinking water that filtered by 0.45 um membrane; material: drinking water | place: USA | collected 2012-12-20 | depth 0 m | reverse complement strand
GTGTTCAGCGTGACGTTATCCCGATACTCTCTAACAATCGGAATGCCCGCCGCACCAGGGTCAAGCTGGTTGATATTGGCCGACGCGCTCAGGAAATTTTCTTCCATCATCAGTATGGAATAAATGGCTTCGTTGACGCCGGCCGCGCCCAAGGCGTGTCCGGTCAGTGATTTGGTTGAGCTGACCGCCGGTACGCCATCGGCACCGAATACTTCGCGCATCGCTTCCAGTTCGCGGGTATCGCCTACTGGAGTACTGGTGCCGTGCGCGTTGATGTAATCGATTTTTTCATGAACGGTAGCCAAGGCTTGTTGCATGCAGCGGACCGCGCCTTCGCCGGAGGGCTGTACCATGTCGTAGCCGTCGGACGTCGCGCCGTAGCCGACTAATTCAGCATAGATTTTTGCGCCGCGCGCTTTGGCGTGTTCCAGTTCTTCGATTACCAGCACGCCGCCGCCGCCGGAGATGACGAAGCCGTCGCGGGTTTCGTCGTAAGGTCGCGAGGCCGTGGCAGGCGTGTCATTATACTTTGAAGACAGTGCGCCCATCGCGTCGAACATTACCGACATGGTCCAGTGCAATTCTTCGCCGCCGCCAGCAAAAACGATGTCTTGCTTGCCCAGTTGAATCAATTCCATGGCGTGGCCGATGCAATGGGCGCTGGTCGCGCAAGCGGAACTGATGGAGTAATTGACACCTTTGATCTTGAAAGGCGTGGCCAGACAGGCTGTGTTGGTGCTGGACATAGCCCGCGTCACCATATACGGACCGACTTTCTTCACGCCTTTAGAACGGAGAATGTCGGCTGAATCCACCAAGTTGGAGGTTGAAGGTCCACCGGAGCCCATGACCAAGCCGGTACGGACATTGGAAATTTGCGACTCTTCCAGGCCGGAATCGGCGATGGCTTGTTCCATTGCCAGATAGTTGTAGGCTGCGCCGTCGCCCATAAAGCGTTTAACTTTGCGGTCTATTGCTTCATCCAGGTCGATGTTGACCGGGCCGTGCACATGGCTGCGAAAGCCCATCTCTGCATAGACCGGCGCGTGAACGATGCCGGAACGGCCGGTTCTCAAAGAATCGACCACTTCGTCCCGGTTGTTGCCTATGCTGGAAACTATCCCTAAACCTGTTACAACTACGCGTTTCATGACGGTTTCCTTAGAAATCTTGGGTGGACGTGAACAAACCGACTCGCAAATCGGTCGCTTCATAGATTTGCTTGCCGTCGACTTCCATCGTGGCATCGGCGATGCCCATGACCAGCTTGCGCAGAATCACGCGTTTCAAGTCGATTTTGTAAGTGACTTTTTTGGCTGTCGGCAGCACCTGGCCGGTGAATTTAACTTCTCCGCAACCTAGCGCGCGACCTTTGCCGGGACCGCCCAACCAGCACAAATAGAAACCGACCAATTGCCACATGGCGTCCAAACCAAGGCAGCCGGGCATGACCGGGTCGCCTTGAAAATGGCAGTCGAAAAACCATAGTTCGGGCGTAATATCCAACTCGGCGATGATTTCGCCTTTGCCGTATTTGCCGCCTTCATCGGAAATATGGACGATGCGGTCCATCATCAGCATATTGGGAAGCGGTAGCTGCGCGTTGGTCGGACCGTATAATTCGCCTCGGCCGGACATTAATAATTCTTCGCGCGTGAAACTGTGCTGCTTCTCCATCTTGATTTTTACCTGGTTGGTGGGTTCAAAAACTGCGGCATTATCTAATAACCTGCTTAAAAAATCAGCTCAATTTTTCATCCGGGCATTACCTCGCGTAACAGATCGTCGATCTTTAAGCTGTCGCGTTGTAGGCGCTGCTGGTAGATCAAGCTATACATCAACACCGATGCGACATAAGTCCGAGTCTCTTTATAGGGTATGGTTTCGATCCAGATGTCTGCCGGTAGCGTGCGGTTTTCCGGCAGCCAGCGCTTAACTTTGTTGGCGCCGGCATTATAGGCCGCAGTGGCCAATGCGACGTGGCCATTGAATTGGCGCAGGAGTTTTTTGAAATAAAACGCGCCGTACTTGACGTTGAGTTCCGGTTTGAACAAGTTGTAGTCGCTATCCCAACTGTCGCGGAAGTCGGCGGCGATTTGGCGGCCGGTGTTCGGCATGACCTGCATCAAACCTTTGGCGCCGGCCGGCGAGTCGGCCAATTCATCGAACGCGCTTTCCTGGCGGATCAAACCCAAAATTAAAGCCGGATCCAATTGCTGTGCGGCGGCGTTGCTTTGGATTGGCTGGACATATGCCAGCGGGAAGCGCAGATTCACGTCGTCCCATTGGTTAGCCTTGGCTATCGTGGCAATTGCCAGGGCAGGACAATTCGCTTGTTGTGCCAGTTTAGCAGCGGCGGGCAACTGCCGGCTGTCGAGTTTTGCTACCGCGTACCACCATTGGCGTTTGGCTTCCGGTTTTCTGTCGATAGCGAGTAGTTCAGAAAACACTTGAAAGTCCGGTTGATTTTGTAAAAATTCCAGATCCTGACTAGGCACCGTCAACGGTCTATCGACCAGTTCGATGGCTTGCCTTAATCTGCCGGCCGCCAGAAAACCGTAAAAGCTGCGATTTTTCGCCAGCTGTTGAAACAAAGTATTGGCTGCTGCGCTCTGGCCCATTTCCGCTAGGCTTCGAGCTTGCCAGTACTGCCATTTTTCCCGAGTTTTTTCTTCGTCGTTAAGGCCGGTAATCGCGCTTGCGACGTCTTGCCAGTTTTGCGTGTTCAATGCGGCTCTAACTCGCCATTCCCGGGCCGATTCGTCGCTATTTTCCAGTCGCGACAAACGTTCGTAAGCGCGACTATCGTGCTTTAATGCCAACGCGACAGCTATGCGTTTTTCGATAAAAGCGGCGGTTGCAGGTGCGATATTGATTTGCGATTTATTGCTGTCCCACGTGGTCATGGCCGCTTCGACATTGGTTTCCAGCCAGCGATCAATCGCATGCGCAAACAACTCGCCTGCCTGTTCGGGGTATTCACGCCAGCCAGTCTCCGATGCAACGCTTTCGGGCTGCCGGTGCAGCTTTAACCAGGTGTTGGCTAGATTAAGTTCCGGGCCGCTGAAAAATCGGGTCAAGTAACTTGCCAGGCTTTGATTGTCGCGCTTGAGCGCTGCCTGAAATCGCTGGTTAATCAGTTCCTTATTAAAATACGGCGATGCTTTATAAACGTCGAACAAGGCATCGCAATTATTCGGTTGCGATTTGCCGCTTAGCCACAAGGGGCGGGCTTGATTGAATGCTTCCAAGGTTTGGCCGGTCTGGAGCTGAGCCAAGCCGGCGTAGCATTGCAGCTCGGGATCGTCGCTGCCTTGATAATGATTCAATAACAACTGCCACTGTTGCTTTTTACCCAATTGCACCAACCACCTTTGCCGCAGCGCTGCTGCATAGCGGCTGGTGGCATAGTCGGCCAGAAATTGTTTGATGTCGCCATCGGCGTCCAAATGATTTTTTAGCCATTGGTATTGCAGATAAGGATACAGCGGGTAGCCTTTTAGACCTGAAGCCAATGCGAGATATTCGGCATCCCGATTCTGATTTAGCGCTTGCTCGGCGCGCAAAAATTGCTGACGTTGGGTGGCTAAAGAGATTTCATCCGCCCGGGCACTGTTTAACAAAACGCCGGTCAGAGCGGCAAGCATTAAAAAACACGGGATAACATGCATATCAATTTCCACGACAGCCGAGACTAAACACTATGCAAGAAGTTTTTGCAAAGTGGGTCGGGCCATTATAATCGTTAAACTTCATCGAATTTGTTTCATTACCTTGAAAACATCACACCGCGCGGCGCAAGCCGAATATTCCTGGCAGTACATTTACAGCATCGCTAAGCAGCATAAAAAACAACTGATCAACGGCCATTTCGTCGCCATATTGGCAACCGTTGCCAGCGTACCGGTGCCCTTATTGATGCCCTTATTGGTGGACGAAGTTTTGCTCAACCATCCGGGCGTAGTGCTGAATAATCTTAATCCTTGGTTGCCCGGCGAGTGGCGGCAACCTATTGTTTACATTGCCATTATTTTGCTGATCAGCTTGGTGTTGCGCTTGTTTGCCTTGATACTAAACATTATGCAGACCCGGCAGTTTTCCAATATTGCCAAGGATGTGATCTTTCGGATTCGGGAAAGTTTGGTGAAACATTTGCAACACATATCGATGTCCGAGTATGAAAGCCTGGGCAGCGGTACGGTCAGCTCACACATGGTGACTGATCTGGATACACTGGACAATTTCATCGGCACCACCATCAGTAAGTTATTGGTGGCGGTCCTGACTGTGTTCGGCACGGCTTTGATTCTGCTGTGGATGCACTGGCAACTGGGATTGTTCATTATCTTTTTGAACCCGCTGGTAATTTATCTGGCCAGGGCCGTTGGCTCCAGGGTCAAGGAACTGAAAGCCAACGAGAACAAAGCCTATGCCGTATTCCAGCAGGCCTTGAGCGAAACGCTGGAGGCGATTCATCAAATTCGGGCCAGCAACCGCGAAGAGCATTATTGCCGGCAATTGATTGGCAGCGCGCTGGCGGTGAAAAATCACTCGACCATCTATGCCTGGAAAAGCGATGCGACGGTGCGCCTGAGCTTTTTGACTTTTTTATTCGGCTTTGACATATTCCGCGCCACCGCGATGCTGATGGTGTTGTATTCCAATCTGACGATAGGCGAGATGTTGGCGGTATTCGGTTATCTCTGGTTCATGATGGCGCCGGTGCAGGAGATTCTGAGTATTCAGCAGTCCTTTTATGCCGCAAAGGCCGCGCTGGCCCGTGTCAATCAGCTGACCCTGTTGCAGCGCGAACCCTATTATCCGCATTTGCAAAACCCGTTTACCGGGCGTAAAACCGTATCGGTTAGCGTTAAAAATCTACATTTTAGTTACAAGGACGAGCCGGTCCTGAATGGTATAAATCTCACCATTCCGGCCGGTGAAAAAATCGCGCTGGTCGGCGCCAGCGGCGGCGGCAAGTCAACCTTGGCGCAAACCTTGATCGGCCTATATCCGCCGGGCAGCGGCATGATTTACTTCGACGGCGTGCCGCTGGACAGGATAGGCTTGGATGTGGTCCGCGAACACGTGGCGACGGTATTGCAGCATCCGGCTTTGTTAAACGATACGATACGCGCCAACCTGACTTTGGGCCGGGAGATTGCCGACTCGGAACTATGGCGGGCCTTGGAGATTGCGCAAATGCAGCAAACCGTGGAAGAGCAGCCGCAAGGGCTGGATACCGTGGTGGGAAGACAAGGTATGCGTTTATCCGGAGGCCAACGGCAACGCCTGGCCATCGCCCGGATGATTGTCAGCCAGCCGGCGGTGGTGATTCTGGACGAGGCTACCTCGGCGCTGGACAGCGAAACCGAATATAAGCTGCACCAAGCTTTGAGCACTTTCCTGGAAGGCCGCACGACCATCATCATTGCCCATAGACTCAGTGCCGTGAAACAGGCCGATCATGTGTATGTCTTCGAACAAGGCCAGATTTGCGAACAAGGCAAACACGATTCCTTGATTCAACAAAACGGCTTGTATGCCAAACTTTACGGTGATTACCAATAATGTCGGAATTATACGATTTACACAGTCATTCCACCGCATCCGACGGGGCCTTGTCGCCCACCGAGCTGGTGCAGCGCGCCCAACAGCACGGCGTTACCGCGCTGGCCTTGACCGATCACGATACTACCGCCGGATTATTGGAGGCCTCCGAGGCTGCGGTACAAGCGGGTATCCGTTTGATTCCAGGTATCGAATTGTCGGCCAGTTTTGAAAGCCATTGCCTGCATATTGTCGGTTTAAATATCGACCCGCTGCATCCGGTGTTGCTTGAGGGCATTGCTAAGCAACAACTGATTCGCGACCTACGCGCGCAAAAAATTGCCGAAAAACTGGCCAAGAAAGGCATAGCCGATGCTTATCCAACTTTAAGACAAATCGCCGGTAACGGTGAAATCACCCGCCTGCATTTTGCCGATTTTCTGGTTAATCAAGGCTTAGTCGAAACCCAACAGGACGCCTTTGATCGTTATTTGAGCAAGGGCAAACCGGCTTATGTGCCGACGGTTTGGGCCAGCCTGACAGACTGCGTCGGCTGGATTCGGGCGGCGGGCGGCGTGGCGGTGTTGGCGCATCCGCTGCGTTATAAACTCAGTACCAAATGGATCAACAAAGCTTTGGTGGCATTTAAGGCGGCGGGCGGCCAGGGCATAGAAGTGGTGACCGGCCGGGCCGGTATTGACGACATCCGCTTAAGTTATTTGCATGCCAGCAAACATCAATTGCATGCGTCGATGGGCTCGGATTTTCACGCGCCGGGCAATCAATGGCTGGAGCTGGGTCGTTTGGCGGCCTTGCCGGAGGGCGCCAAGCCGGTTTGGCAATTGTTTTAGCCGAGCGGTTTTGGGCAATCAGGCGTAAACAGCCGGGCGAATTCGTCGGCGGGCAAGGGTTGATTCCAATAAAAGCCTTGTGCTTTGCGGCAACCAAGTAGATGCAGTTGTTCCGCTTGCTCCTTGGTTTCCACACCTTCGGCCAAGGTCAGCAGGCCCAGCGTATCGCCCAATTGCAGAATTGCTTTGACGATAGCGGTGTCTTCGGCTTTGCCGGAGGTTAAATCCCGAATAAACGATTGATCGATTTTTAGTTTGTTTACCGCAAAGCGTTTTAAGTAACTGAGCGAGGAATAACCGGTGCCGAAATCGTCGATGGCAAAGCTGACACCTAAGGCGCGCAATTGGGCGATGGTATTGATGACCGCATTAGTGTCGTACATCAGTACCGATTCTGTTAATTCCAACTCTAAATAGTGAGGTTCCAGGCCGGATTCGGCTAGTGCGGCTTGCACCGATTCCAGTAGATTCCCGCGTTTAAACTGTAGGGCGGAGATATTGACGGTAACCAGCAGTTTCATACCGGCATCGTGCCAAACCTTGTTTTGCTTACAGGCTTCGCGTAATACCCAGTCGCCTATCGGCACAATCACGCCGTTATCTTCGGCGATAGGAATGAACTTGGCCGGCGGAATCATCGGGCTATTTTCCGGTTGCCAGCGCAGCAAGGCTTCCGCGCCGATCACCACGTTGTTGTGAATCGAATATTGCGGCTGATAGTGCAGCCGAAATTCGTTGCGCTTCAAGGCCATGCGCAGACCGTTCTCGATATTCATCCGCTCGATTGAAGCCAGATTCATATCGTTGGAAAAAAAGCGGAAGGTATTGCGGCCCTCGTTTTTAGCCGAATACATCGCCGTGTCGGCTTTGTTGAGTAAGCCGTGAAAATTCAAGCCGTCATTGGGGTACAAGCTGACGCCTATGCTGAAGGAAGTGCAGAGGGTGACACCTTCGATCAGAAAGGGTTGAGTCAGTTGATCGAGAATTTTCAGTACAATTTGCGTGATCGCGTCAATGTCGGGAATGTCGGTGAGGATAATGATGAATTCATCGCCGCCTTGCCGGCAAACCGTGTCTACCTCGCGCACACATTGCACCAGACGCTCTGCTATGCCTTGCAGCAAGCGGTCGCCGACGTCGTGCCCCATCGTATCGTTAATATTTTTAAAATGATCCAGGTCCAGAAACAGAAGGCCGACCAGGGTGTTGTTACGCACGGCATGGGCCATGGCCTGGTCGAAGCGGTCGCGCAACAAGGTGCGATTGGGCAGGTTGGTGAGCGGATCGTGACGTGCCAGATATTCGATCTGGGCTTCGGCGGCCTTGCGCTCGGTAATGTCCGAAAAAATGCCAATGTAATGGCTGATGACGCCATGGGTGTTGTACATCGCGGAAATACCCAGCCACGCCGGATAGGTCTCGCCGTTCTTGCGGGTATCCCAAATTTCGCCTTGCCAGTAGCCGTTTTCCCGTAAAGCCTGCCAGATGCGTTGATAGTGACTGAGGTCCAGATGACCGGCATCGAGAATCGAGGGGGTTTGCTGTAACACTTCTTCGGCTCTGTAACCGGTGATAGTCGTATAGGCCTGATTGCTGGAAACGATACGGGTATCCGGATCGCAGAGGAATATGGCCTCGCCGCTGTTTTCGAAGACTTTGGCCAGCAAATTCAGGCGTTCGGCTGCCGTTTTACTGTCGGTGATGTCGGTGTGGGTGCCCAGCATGCGCACCGGCTGATTATTGGCGTCGCGCTCGACGATACTGCCTATGGATAAGACCCATTTCCAACTGTCGTCGGCGCAGCGCTGCCGGTATTCCAGACGATATTCAGCCAGTTCTCCGGCAATGTAACGCCGGTAAGTGTCGGAAACCCGCTGCCGGTCATCCGGATGCGAGCGCATTATCCAGCTGTCGATAGTAGCGTCGAAACTGGCGGGGTCGTAGCCGAGCATGCTGGCATATTCGGCGTTGATGATCATTGCCCCGGTTTGCGGATTGATGTCATAAAAACCTTGTTTGGCTGCCTGCATGGACAGCCGCAAGCGTTCCTCGCTATCGGCCAATGCTTGTTGCGTACTGCGCATTTCGGTGATGTCGTGCGCCAGGCCGTTCACTGCAACCACACGACCTTGATCGTCGAACATCGGCGACTCGTTGAGGCTGAGCACACGCAGGCTGCCATCCTTACAGCGCACTTCCACTTCGTAGTTGGGCGGTTTGATTCCTGCCAGGCACTGCTCGGTGTAGGTTCTGGCAATCCGGTTGATCGGGTTGTCGGTGGTGATGGCGAAGCAATCGCGATGCAATTCCTCGGGCTTGTAGCCGAGAATATGCTCCACCGAAGGACCCAGATAGGTAAAAATACGCTCGGTGTCGTGAGAATAAAGAAAGTATTCTCTACCTATACTTTCCACCAGGTCGCGGAAGCGTTGTTCGCTTTGTTTCAGTAAGCTTTGTTGCTCTATCAGGCTTTGCGTGGTGTTATGCGCACGCAGTACGTAACTGATTCGGTGCGGCAGCAGCGGCCATTGAATGGGTTTGCCGATAAAATCGGTAGCACCCAACCGAAAGGCATTTTCCACCGCTTGCGTATCTTCGATAGCTGTCATCATCACAATCGGTACGCTTTTGTCGCTGGCGGCGCGCATGCCTTTCAAGCAGCTGAAGCCATCCATCTCGGGCATCATCACGTCGAGCAGGACCAGATCCGGCGCCGCGACGATAAATTGCTCCAGTCCGGCTCGGCCGTTATCAGTTTCGATCAGTTCGTAGCCATCTGCTTGCAGGACTTGCCTGACCAGCAGGCGGATCATCGGATCGTCGTCGACCAGCAGGATACGAGCCTTGGCAGTCATATCAGGCCTGGCCGGTAATTAGGGTTCGCGAATTGAACCTAACTACAAATGCCGCAAACTCGCCAGCCGGCATGGGCTTGTTGTACAAAAACCCTTGTACTACCTCGCAACCGCTATCCAGCAGGAAATTGGCCTGATCTTCGTTTTCCACGCCCTCCGCGACAACTTCCAGCGATAGCGCGTCGGCCAGCGCCAGTATCGCCGCAGTGATGGCCATATCGTCTTCATTGTGCGGAAGATCGCGGACGAAGCAATGATCGACTTTCAACTCGGAAATAGGGAGCTTTTTCAAATAAGACAAGGACGAATAACCGGTACCGAAGTCGTCGATACTGATTTTGACGCCCAGGGCTTGCAATTCGCGCAGCGTAATTAACGCGTCGTCGATGTGGTCGAGCAAAATGGTTTCGGTCAGCTCCAGCTTTAGGTAGCGCGGTTCCAGGCCGATGTTGGATAGTACCGCGCGGACATGATTGCCGAAGCCGTATTGTCTGAATTGGGTGGCGGATACGTTAACCGCCATGATCAGCCCCTGACAAAGTCCGGATTGTTGCCAGTCCAAAGTTTGGCGACTGGCATTTTCCAACACCCAATCGCTGATTTGGGCAATCAAGCCGGAATCTTCAGCAATCGGAATAAACTGCGAGGGACCTATTAAACCCAGCTCCGGGTGTTGCCAGCGAATCAAGGCTTCGCAACCGACGACTTGCTGGTGGCGGATATTGATTTTGGCTTGATAGTAAAGCTGCAATTCATTGCGTTCTATGGCCCGGCGCAGGCTGTTTTCCATCGCCAGTTTATGAAACGCGGCAACATTTAGCGATTTACTGAAAAACTGATAATTGTTATGGCCGTGTTCGCTGGCATGGTTCATCGCAAACTCGCCGTTTTTGATGAAACTGTCTTCATCCTGACCATCGCCCGGATAGACGGCGATGCCGATATTGATCCCCAGAAACAGCTCCGTGTCATCCACCGGAAAAGCGTGCTGCATCGCCTGAAAAATCCGCTTAGCCACTTTGACACTATCGCGGGTGTCCTCGATATGATTCAGCAGCACGGTAAATTCGTTACCGCCCAGCCGGGAGACAGTCATGTCCGCCAAATCGTAATCGGCATTGATGGAGATGTAGTCGCAATCCCGCACTTCGGCCAGTAAGCGCTCGGCGAACAACTTCAACACCTGGTCGCCGATTTTTGGGCCTAGGGTTTCGTTGATGCGTTTGAAACGATCGATGCTGATAAATAAAGTCGAAATTACCGTACCGTAGCGCGTGCAATAGGACATCGCTTGCGCCATAACTTCCTTGAACAGCGTCCGGTTGGGCAGGCCGGTCAGCGGGTCGTAGTAGGATAAAAGCCGCACCCGTTCTTCTATGTGACGTCGTTCGGTTATATCTTGCAGCGTACCGTGAATATGGCTTACCTGTTCATCGTCGATTATGGGTTTGCCTTGAATATGAATCACATGGTTAGCACCATCGTGATGAGTAACCGGTAATTCCAGGCGAAAACTGCGCTGGTTTTTTACGCACAGATCGATGGCTTGTTGAAGTTTCCCCACTTCCGACTGCTTTACGGATTTGTATAAGTCGCGGCATTTATGTTCGAACGATGACCGATTTGTGCCGAGGATATTAAAGACTTCTTCCGACCATTGCATGTTGTCGTCGGCGACAGACCAGTACCAACTACCCAGTTGCGCTATCTTTTGCGCTTGGCGCAGTTCGGCTTCGCTTCTGGCCAGTTCCTCTAACGTGGCAACCGAGCGCAGCAAGTAACGTAAGCGGTGTGGCAAGGTCGGCCAATTGAGCGGTTTGGGGATAAAGTCGGTCGCGCCCAATTGAAAGGCGCGATTGACCGATTCCAGGTCGTCCATACCGGTCAGCATCACTACGGGCAACATGCTGTTGCCGGGCATGTTTTTGATGGCTTGCAGGCAGTCGAAGCCGTTCAGGTCCGGCAACATAACGTCCAGTAATACCAGATTGGGCCGTTCGCTGGCTGCCAAGGCCAAGCCTTGCTGGCCGCTAGCCGCGCAAATCACATCAAACTCTTCTCTTTGCAGAATGTCTTGCAACATCAGACGCACCATATCGTCGTCGTCTATCGCTAAAATCAGGCTGCGTGCAGGTAGTCGTTCCATTATGAGGGTTTGAGTTGCGAAAGCCGCTGGAGAATTTCTTTATATTCTGTTTGCAGGCTTTCGGCAACCCGGCTATCGAATTGCAAAGTATTGTTCCGCGCTGCACTTTCAAGCGCGCGCGCCTGTTCAGCCAAGTTTAGTGCGCCAATGTTGGCGGCGGCCGATTTTAGACTATGCGCCGCATGCCGCACTGTTTCGGTATCGCGATCCTGAAAGCCGGCGCGCAGAGTCGCGATATGTTGCTCGGCATTCGTGCGAAATAAGGCCAATACATCGTCGACCAGCGCGCTGCCGCCAATTTCCCGCAAGGTATTTAGCGACGAAGAATCGAGCGTTGCATTAATCGGTTTGATCTCGGGCGCGGCTGAATTGACTACCGTTGTAGGTAGCGGGGCTACCAATGCCTGGATTTTGTCTTGCAAGGTTTTTTGTAAAAACGGCTTGCTAAGATAATCATCCATGCCGGCTTGCAAACAGCGTTCGCGATCACCTTCCATCGCGTTGGCGGTGAGGGCGATGATCGGAGTTCTGCTTAAATTGCGGCTACGTTCCAGATCGCGGATGTATTGGGTGGCGGTGTAACCATCCATGACCGGCATCATGCAATCCATCAGGATAAGATCGACAGGCTCGCGGCCGATAATGTCCAGCACTTCCCGGCCGTTATTCGCCAGCAACAGGGTGTAGCCAAGCTGGCGCAACATGGCGCTGCAAACTTTCTGGTTAACCGGATTGTCCTCGGCCAGCAGGATTCTAATTGTTCTAGGGGCCGAGGCCGGCACACTAATTGATTGCGGTTTTTGCGACATTAGCCCGAGTAGAGCCTCTTGCAGGGTGCGCCTGTGTATGGGTTTGTGGAGATACAGGTCGCAGGCGCTGCCGCGGATCTTGGCTAATACGTCTTCGTCGTTGCTGGAGGTGATGATGACGATGCGGATACTGGCAAATCGCCAGTCGATACGAATTCGTTGGGTTAATTCGACGCCGTTCATGCCTAGCATTTTCATGTCCAGCACGGCAATGTCGAAAAATAGACCCAAGTGTGCCGACTGATCGAGAATCTCCAGGGCATGTGCGCCATTTTTGGCGACGCGGGTAAACATCCCAAAATCGGTCAAGTGATTTTCCAGGATTTTCGCATTGGTGGCGTTATCTTCCACCAGTAAGACCTGTTTGCCTTGCAGATCGTTGCCGGGCAAGGTGGCGGGCAGGGCTTCGTTAGCTTGGCGGAGCGGGATGTGTAGGGTGAATACCGAGCCGCTGTTCGCGCTGCTTTGCACCTGGATATTGCCGCCCATCAATTCGCTCAGTTCCTTGCTGATCGCCAATCCCAGGCCGGTACCGCCATATTTACGGGTCGTGGAGCCGTCGGCTTGACTGAAGGATTTGAATAAACGTGCCTGGGTGTCGGGAGAGATGCCGATGCCGGTATCGCTGATACAAAACTCCAGGCACATGCCATCAACGGATGGGCAGCGATCCGGATCGGCAACGTTAACGTGCATTTTCACCGAGCCGGCTTCGGTAAATTTGATGGCGTTGGATAGCAAGTTGGTGAGTATTTGTCGCAAGCGATAAGGGTCGCCTCTGACATCGCGCGGCACCCGGTTATCAACAGTACAAATCAGTTCGATGTTTTTGCTGCTGGCGCGTTCGAAGAACAAGGCAGCGAGTTGGTCGGTGAGATTGATCAAGTTAAAATCGATCTCTTCCAGTTTCAGCTTGCCGGCTTCGATTTTTGAAAAATCCAGAATGTCGTTGATTACGGTCAACAGTGAATCGGCGGAACTGAACACGGTTTCGGCGTATTGGCGTTGGGTGGTGTCCAGGTCGGTGCCCAACAGTAATTCGGTCATGCCCAGCACACCGTTCATCGGCGTGCGGATTTCGTGGCTCATGGTTGCCAGAAATTGCGACTTGGCGATATTGGCGGCTTGGGCATCGACGACGGCCTGACGCAGGTCGGCGGTGCGAAGATCGACTTGTTTTTCCAGGTTGCCGCGCTGATTTTCCAGTTCGGCATCGCGTTGTTGTACCCGCTCTATCATCTGGTTGAAGCTTCTTACCAATTCGCCGATTTCGTCCTCGCCTTCGCCTTGGGCGCGTACCATGTAGTTGTTGTCCCTGGATACCTGTTTGGCCAAGGACGACAAACGGATCAGCGGCGCGGCAATCGATTCCGCGAGGCGTCGTCCGAAAAATACCGCCAGAATAAACGACACCACCATCACCAAAAAAATTTGGCCCAGACTGATAATCACCATACGCCACATGGGCTTTAAGTCGAGCTGCAAGCGCAAGGTGCCGATCACGTCGCCGTTATCGTCGGGTAAGGGGTTCAAAATTACCTGGCTCAATATCCGCAGGCCCTGGTTGCGTTGTTGTTGTTCCGCATCGCTCAGGGTGTATGGGAAACTGTCCGGTGCGGCCTTGGCCGGATAATGCGCGAAAATTTCGCCGTCGTTTTTATAGAGCTGCGCGGAGATGATTTCGGATTTGCCGCGTAAGGTCGCCAGAATGTCGGTGCCGGTTTTGGTGTCGCCAAACAGCAGCGCGGCGTTGGCATTAAAACCGATCATTTTGCCGAGCGAGCGCACTTCTATCGACAGTTCTCGCCGCTCCTGCCAAATGTGGGTGATGCTGGTAATTAACAAGGTAAAAAGTAAAGCCAATGCCAAGGTGATGGCTTGCAAGCGTTGTAGCTTGTAGGTCATCGGCAGATTGGCGAGTTTGTCGCGAATCATGGGTGGCGTCGAGATGTCATCTGCATACGGGCTTATTTACCGGCCAAAATGTTCTTAGCCAGTTTCAGCAGTTGGGCGCTGATTCGGGTGTTGCCGGCGTTCGCGGTTTCTAAGTTAATTTCGAAACTGAGCCGATTGCCGTCCTGGATCAAACCTATCGTACCGCCTTGGTTGATAAACCCGGATTTGTCGCTGACGCTGACGACCGGCGTGCCTTTTAAGTCGCGTGCATAGTCGCCTGGGTTGTCGGCGGTATCGATAAAGATTAGATGGCAGGACTTTAGATCTTTAGCCGCTATATTACGGACGATATCCAAGGGCTTGCCGTTCACGGTTTTGCCTTCCAGCATCAGCAAGTGGTCGCCGAAATCGGTATGACTGCTCAGGCACAAGATATAACGATTCTGTGCGGTTGCCGACTCCGGCCATTCGATAAACTTAAAGAAATTGTATAAAAACGCCACCTTCACCGCAGCTTCGCTGGCCGCTTCGGCATGGCACAGATGGCTGGTGAACAGCAACGGTAGCAACAGTATTTTGCTGAATACCCTGATAGGCGCGAATGTCCGTTTTTCCGGGAGGCGCGGGCACAGCGCGTCGCAGCGGCGACTTCGGCGTGATCCAAAGAGTCTCGCATAAGTATTGCGCAAGATTCGGCTCATGTTTGGCACCTGTTCTTTGCTGTATGCATAGTGTCGGTGCCGCTTAAAAGTCCCAGCGCAAGGTGCCGTATACCTCGCGTTGAACGGCTGTGGCAGTGGAAAACATATCCGAGCCGTACTCGAAGTGACTGCTATTCAGCAGATTCCGGCCCACCAGTGCCAGTTCCACGCCGGAGCCCAAATCCCATCCCAAGCGGGCATCCAGATCCTGATAGGCTCTGGATTGATCGCCGTTTAGACCGGTGGCGTCGGAATAGCGCCAATTCAGATCGAACTTGACCTGTGGCGAGAACTGATACATCGACCAGAGCATGGCCTTATGGGCCGGGTAGCTGTCTCCGGATATAAGAGTAGTATTCGCCGGTGCCATAGGGGATAACCGAAAGCGTTCTTCCTCATGGCTATAAGTAGCGCGCAGTTTCCAATCGTCAGTCGCTTGCCAATCGACACTGATTTCGCCGCCGTAGACTTGCACATGCCCGTAGTTGTTGTAATCCAGCGTCTGCAGCATGTAGCCGGCGAAGCGTTGGATGTTGGGCGTCAAACTGACGTAATCGTCGTAGCTGTAATGATACAAGGCTACATCAGTGCTGAGTTGGCGACTGATTTGGCCGCGCCAGCCTAGTTCAAAGCCGATCATTTTCTCGGCCGTGAGGTCGGGATTGCCGGTTAAGTTAAGCATAACAGCGGGATTAAGCGAAGTCGCGGCACCGCCACCTATCGGTGGTCTGGTTTGCAGGCCATAGGAAATATTCTGCTCGACCCAATTGGGCGTGCGCACCGAGCGAGATACCGAGCCCCAGAACGAATGCTTTTCGTCGGGTGTCCACAGCAAGCGCGCGTTTGGCTGCACTTC
>FSSH01000844.1_pt3 | contig 15678 bp, 18 predicted proteins | sample 1166101 | NCBI WGS metagenome assembly FSSH01 (sample SAMEA32972668, study PRJEB13176) | freshwater metagenome | biome: Drinking water system; feature: Biomass in drinking water that filtered by 0.45 um membrane; material: drinking water | place: USA | collected 2012-12-20 | depth 0 m | reverse complement strand
GAGTCTCCATGCGGGTTAGGGTAGCAAAATTATAAGGGCATTCCCCCCGCGATAAAACCGATTTACCAACTGGTTTTTAAAGGCGTGGCCGGTAAAGCTAATGTGAAATCGATTTACATCATCTATAATCATGTTTTGTGACGCTTTTATTGTGAGCCGACAACTATGGTTGCTGTTGTGGAAGAGAAAGCCGCGCGAGGCTATCGCGAAATCGCATTACTGGGGTTTTCAAGTTGTGCCTTGTTTTTTTTAATTGCCTTAGTCACTTTTAATTCCAACGATCCGGGTTGGAGTCATAGCACGTCGTATCAATCCATCAGTAACGCCTGCGGTTTATTTGGTGCCTGGCTGGCGGATTTTGTACTGAGTTTTCTGGGGTTGATGGCCTACCTGATTCCGGTGATGATTTTTTGGTATGGCTACATCTTGTTTCAAGGCTCCCGCCAGGCCGGTGGGCAGTGGGCGCTGGCATCGCGCTCGGCAGGTTTCCTGGCTACAACGGTTTCCGGTTCGGCGATTCTGTTTTTGCATCTGCATTTTCTGCGCACCAAAGTTGATTTACCGGAGAGCCCGGGCGGCATTCTGGGCCGGGAAATCGGCGACGCCTTGGTGCATCTGTTAGGTAACTCCGGCTCCACCTTGTTATTGCTGGCCATTTTTATGACCGGTGTGACCTTGTTTACCGGTTTATCCTGGCTGACGATGATGGCCTTTATCGGCAAATGCGCGATGACGGCCTGCTCAGTGGTAGGACGGCAGGCAGTCGAGGTGCCTGAACGTTACCGCGCTGATAAACCGGTGCGACCTGAATCGGCAAAAGAAGTCAAAAAATCACGTAGTCAGCAGCCGGACGCTAAAACCGAAGAGCGCGCTAAAAAGTCTCAGATTCAAGTGCTGGAAACCGCACAACCTTCAGCCGCTGCCGCGGTTAGACCCTTGCGTAGAAAAGACAACAAGCCTGTGGATGATATGGAGCCCGGCGCCTATATCAACGCCTTGCCTACCTTGTCTTTGCTGGATAAGCGCGAAATCAAGGTTAAACGTTACTCCAAATTAGAATTGGAAGAAATTTCCCGGCAAGTGGAAGACGTGTTGCAGGATTACGGCATCGCCGCCGAAGTGGAAGCGGTATTGCCGGGTCCGGTTATCACGCGTTTTGAGTTGCGTTTGGCGGCGGGCGTTAAAGTTAGCCGCATCAGCAGCTTGGCTAAAGACTTGGCGCGCGGTTTGTCGGTAACCAGTGTGCGGATTGTCGAGATTATCGAAGGCAAATCCGTAATCGGTCTGGAGATTCCGAATCAGGAACGGGAAATGGTTTCGCTGCGCGATTTGTTGGTATCGGACGAATTTGAACGTGCTAAATCCAAGCTCAGCATTGCCATGGGTAAGGATATTTCCGGTACGCCGGTGGTGGCCGATTTGGGCAAAATGCCGCATGCGCTGGTGGCCGGTACCACGGGTTCCGGTAAGTCGGTGGCGATCAACACGATGATTCTCAGCTTACTTTATAAGTCCAAGCCGGAAGACGTGCGGATGATCATGATCGACCCGAAGATGCTGGAGTTGTCGGTGTACGAAGGCATTCCGCATTTGCTGACGCCTGTGGTTACCGACATGAAGGACGCGCAAAACGCCTTGCGTTGGGCAGTGGCGGAAATGGAGCGTCGCTACAAATTGATGTCCAAAGTGGGGGTACGGAATCTGGCCGGTTATAACCAGGCGGTCAGAGAAGCGGAAGCGGCAGGTCAGCCGATTCGCGATCCTTTGTTCCGTCCCGAAACCCCTGTGGCCTTAGAAGATTATCCATTGCTGGACACGTTGCCCAGTATCGTCATTGTCATCGACGAGTTGGCCGATATGATGATGGTGGTCGGTAAAAAGGTCGAAGAACTGATTGCCCGTTTGGCGCAAAAAGCCCGTGCTGCCGGCATTCACTTGGTATTGGCGACGCAACGTCCATCCGTGGACGTCTTGACCGGCTTGATAAAAGCCAACGTGCCGACCCGAATTTCTTTCCAGGTGTCTTCACGGATCGATTCGCGGACCATTATCGATCAAGGCGGAGCGGAAGCCTTGTTAGGAAACGGTGATATGTTGTTCTTGCCGTCCGGTACCAGCATCCCCTTGCGTGCTCATGGTGCGTTTGTGGACGATCACGAAGTGCATCGGGTGGTGGAGTTCTTGAAAAAAACCGGCCCAACCAATTACCTGGACGAGATTACCCAGGAACGTACCGATAGCGGCGAAGTCGCCGGCTTGGACGGCGAAGACAGCGAGTCCGATGCGCTGTACGACGAAGCGGTGGCGTTTGTCACCGAGTCGCGCAAGGCGTCTATTTCCAGCGTACAGCGCCGCTTTAAAATCGGTTACAACCGGGCGGCGCGCATCATCGAAGATATGGAAAATGCCGGTGTGGTGAGTATGCCGGAAACCAATGGCTCTCGCGAGGTGTTGGCACCGCCGCCGCGCTAATAGCGATGAGTATTGTCATCCTTGGGTTACTGGCGGTCGCTATCGTTTCTGCAATCGGTGGATGGTGGTTTAGCGCCAAACAGACCCTGGAGACGCCAGTCAGAATCATGATGTTCGTCGGTTATTTTTGGCTGTTGGCTTTCGCGCAATTTTTGCTCATAGCCCTAAGTTACGCTGGCTGGCAACATTTTACGAATTGATTTTTCTCTCATGGACCTAATCCCCGAGCTGATCGGTTATCTGGCGGCGACTTTGACTACCGCCTCTTTTCTGCCGCAAGCCATTATGACCTTCAAAACCCGCGATACCGATTCCTTATCGCTAGGCATGTACAGCATGTTTACTTTGGGGGTGTTGCTGTGGTTGATTTATGGAATTTTCCTGGCGAACATAGCCATCATAGTGGCCAACGCTATTACTTTTTTGCTGGCAGCGGCTATCTTGTGCTTTAAGATTCACAATCTACTGCGTAAATGAGAATGCCGGGTCAACCACAATGCCTTCTAGTGTTTCTAGCAATATCGAAATAAAAGCCGATACTTCCGCCGCCAATGATAGCAGCGCTTTCATTGAGAAAATTCGCCCGAATACCGGCATTTCCGAGCCTGTCTACAAGCAACTGCAAAGACGCATTACCGATATGATCCAGTCCGGCGAGCTCGGTGATGGTATTAGTCTGCCATCCGAGCGGGCTTTAGCGGAAGCGCTGGATCTCAGTCGCACTACGGTGCGGCGTTGTTACGAAGAATTGCGGGCTCAGGATTGTATTGCCACTCATGGCCGCGCCGGCGTCACAGTCAAAGCGCCGCCGTCGCGGATCAACCCGGAGATGGGTAAACTGAAAGGCTTCACCGAGGAAATGCGCGAGCTGGGAATTACCCCGTCCACGCAAATTCTCGAGCACAAGATTGTCGTCGATAGAACTATCGCTTCAATTTTCAATCGTCCGGCCTCTAGCCGATTTCTACGTTTGGTAAGGGTGCGCTTGGGAGACAGCATGCCGCTATCGCGGGAAGTGGCTTGGTACGATCTAACGGTTGCGCCGGCTTTGGCTGATTGGAATGGCGAAGGCTCCGCCTATCAATATCTTGAGGCCCAATGCGATTTGGGCTTGGTGCATGCTGAGCAATCCATAGAAGCGGTGCTCAGCGACGAAGAGGAAGCGGCCGTATTCGGCTTCGACCAGCCGGGGCCCTGCTTATTGTTGAAGCGCAAGACCTATGCCGACAACGGGCAGATCGTGGAATATGTCGAAGGCACGTTTCGTGGTGACGCCTATACCTATCGGGTCAATCTGAAAATCCGGCCGAGCTAAGTTGCTGTTGGCCTTGGATTGGTATCAATAAAACTATCGATTTCAGCTTGGCTCGGCAAACACCCCAATACGCCATGATGCTTGGCAACCCAGGCACCGCAGGCGCAGGCTCTGCTTAAAGCCTCAGTTAAGCTCAAATTATTCAGCAAAGCCGTCGCCAGACCTGCGCTGAAAGCGTCACCAGCGCCGGTGGCGTCCAGTACGGCAACAGGCCAAGCCGGTTGGTATACGACGTTATCTTTCGTTAAGGCCACGCATCCCGCTTCACCTAGCGTTACCACCAGCAGTTCCCCCGACCAAGCAATTTGTTCTGCCCAGTTGCATAAGCTATTCAACCACCGCTCCAGGCTGAATTCTTTGTGGCTTAGGCCGAATAATGAAGCGGCTTCGGTTTCGTTTACCACCAAAATATCGCTTAACTTCAACAAGCCGGGAGCAGGTTGCCGCCAAGGGGATGGATTAAGCATGGTGCGGATGCCGCGCTGACGTGCGATCTCGAACGCTTTGCGAATAGCTGCTTCCGGGATTTCGAACTGGGCGTAAATCAAATTTAGGCCGGGAAGGGCGGCTAAGGCCTGTTCGACATGTTCCTTATTTAGCAGGGCGTTGGCGCCCGGATAGACGGCCAAAAAATTCTCGCCATTCGGACCTATAAAGCCGACACCAAAACCGGATTGAGGTCCTGTCCTTAGAAGCCAGCGGTCGTCCAGTCCTTCATTCTTCAGTAATGTAATCACACTGTCCGCAACAGCATCCATTCCCAGCGGCAATAGCATTGCCACTTCAGCGCCTTGTTTATGCGCGGCTAAGCCGACATTCAAACCCTTACCGCCGTGCTCCTCAATCATGCCGGTAGCTTGCACGGATTCGCCCGAATAGGGCAGGCGCTCAACGTGCAGGCAGTGGGCATGGACATAGCTGGCTAAAACTAGGATGGACACGCAAACTCCAATTCTCGGAAAAAATCTGTGAAATAGTACCGAAATAAATCCAAGAATTTACGATTGACGCAAATATTTCTATCTGGTATTTCTATGGTATCTAAATTGAATACCAAAAAGAGGGTCGTCATGAAACGTCAATACATCATAGCTGGGCTATTACTTTGCAGCTCACCCACGCTACATGCTTATACAACATTCGCCAGCGCAGGCGCTAAAGTAGGAGGGCATTCGTATCCTGATCCATCGCCGTACACGGTATTGCCGTTTGCAGATGGTCAAACCGATTCTCATACAAACGCAGTGTCACACGCTTATGGTTCGGTTTACGATCAAGGGTTCGATGCCAACACCGAATCAGGCTATTCCTATAGAAGACAAGCAATAGCTTTAGCCGACGCTAGTCCAGGCATATTAAAAGCCTACGCCAGTGCCGGTTATTTTTTAGATGGCCCAAACCCACCTAATAATCTTGGTGTGGTTGGAGTTGGCAATGCCGAATTCACAGATACTTTCTCTATTTTTTCGAGTAAATTTTTCGTCGACATTAATATCGAATATCACTTAAGCGGCAGTATGCAGGGATTGGCTAAAGTCAAAGGCGGTTTGAGAGTTTCTTCGTACGATGACACTTTTAACATCAACGCAAGTGAGGCCATTGCTTCTCCGCTGAAGTTTGATTGCTCATCAAACATTAACTCGTGTACCGGCAAAGCCACTGTTTCAGTCCCTGCCAATTGGGATATATCCATTTCCGGTTTTTTGGAAGTGCTTGCTGCAGCCAATAGCGATCCGAATTCACAAAAATACGGCGATGCTATCGCCAATTACGGCAATACTGCCCGGATATTTATCAGCGCGGTAGATCCCAGAAACAAAATTGTCAGTGGCAGTGGCTTTGATTATTCCCCAGTTTCAGTTCCTGTTCCGGCATCCATCTGGCTATTTGGCAGCGGCATTCTGGGTTTCGTATGTCGGCTAAGAAAGCCCGTATGGCGGTAACGCCAGTTTGCATTTTTCAACAATTTATATAACCCGAGGTTTAAATGAATCGATTCACTATTTTGTTGCCCATGTTTGCTATATTGGCTTACATGCCTGCGGCCAATGCGTACACCACATCCTTGACCGTGATCGCCAGCGCGAATGCCGCTTACGGTAGCCAGTCCTACGATGCGGATTCCAAGGTGTTAGACAATATCAATAGCCCTTCATCGTATGCGGTCGATGCGCTTTATCAAGTACCCAGCACGAGCGGATCAGGTGGTTACGTTGAGACATACCGCTCATCTGCCGGCGGTTTTGTCAGCCCCGGCGTATTGAAAGCCAGCGCCAGCGCCAGTGCGACGGCCTATGCTGCGAATGTCGCCAGTGGCAGCAGCAAAGTTATGTTTGGGGATAATTTTAGATTGGTGGGCCCCAGCGGTCGGAATATCGATCTGACGTTGACTTATTTAGTGTCAGGAGTGCTGTCCGGCACCGCTGCCGCTAGCGGTTCCGTCCAACTAAGCACGGGTGACAGGATCTCTTTCACTGAAAACGGTTATACGCCGCGTAGCTTCAGTTGCTCATGGGTGGCGTCCTGTAACGGCGTGGCGACATTTTCGGTGCCGGTCAATACCTTGATTTCGCTGGACGCCATCCTGGAAGTCGGGGCGGGCGCCAGCAGCTATTTCAAACCAACCCTAACCGAATCCTCAGCCAATTTTGGGAACACCGGTTTGGTGTATCTCGGTATTACCGATAGTCGTTATCAGTTGCAGAGCGGCAGCGGTTTTAGCTACGCCCCCGTGCCGTTACCCGCCGCGTTTTGGAGCTTTGCTGCCGGTTTTTCTGCATTGGGTTTTTCCAACCTGCGCAAGCGGGTAATAGGCTAGTTCAACACCCCATTGTTGCTGCACAGGCACGGCAAAAGTATTCGAAACTGACTCTTTTGCCATGCCGGCACGCTATATGATCGGCTGCTATGCCGCAGTCCCGCTTCTGTCTCTAGGTCGCTGATAAGTTGTTACAATGCTCGATCAATTTAAACACGCTGCTGATACACGGGCCATAGAAGCATAATTAATGAAAACCAGAGATAGAAGACACGGTGTCGTGCTAGTGCACACGGGTGAAGGTAAAGGTAAGTCCTCAAGTGCGTTTGGCATGGTGTTCCGCGCCGCCGGTTGGGGTATGAAAGTCTGTGTGATTCAATTCATCAAAGGCCAATGGCAAACCGGTGAGCAACGGGCGGCGACGCGTTTCGAAGAAATAGAATGGCATGCCTTGGGCGACGGCTTTACTTGGGATACCAAGAACCCGGAACAGGATATTAAAACCAGCCGGGAGATTTGGGAGTTTAGTAAGCAAAAAATCCTCTCCGAAGAATTCGACCTGGTGATCCTGGACGAAATCAATTACTGCTGCGGCTATGGCTGGATCAGTGGCCAGGAAATCGCCGATTTCATCAAAAACGACAAACCGGCCTGGCTGCATCTGGTGATGACCGGCAGGAATGCGGCGCCGGAAGTCATTGATGCCGCCGACACGGTCACCGAGATGACTAGAATCAAGCACGCTTATGCCGCCGGCATTAAGGCCGAGCAGGGCGTGGAATTTTAAGCTGAAAAAAAACCGGGCTTCTGGCAAAATTGCCGGTTTTTAATCTAGGCATCAAGACCACTATGCAACAAGCAAAAAAACTTATCGAACAGTACTATCAAGCATTCAACAGCGGCGACATGGATACCTTTCTGAGCTTGTTGACCGACGACGTGGTACACGACATTAACCAGGGCGACCGCGAGCAAGGCAAGGCCGCTTTCGGCGAGTTCATGAAAAAAATGAATCACCACTATAAAGAACAGTTGGTGGACATGGTGATTATGGCTAACGAAGACGGCACGCGCGGCGCGGCCGAGTTTGTGGTGTTGGGCGAATACCTCAACACCGACGAAGGCTTACCGGAAGCCAATGGCCAAACCTACCGGTTGCCGGCCGGCGCGTTTTTCGATATCCGCGACGGCAAAGTGGCGCGCATCACCAACTACTACAATTTGGGCGATTGGATTGCGCAGGTTGATCCGCAGTAAGGCTTTTGTCAGGCGCATTGCCGATACCGGTCAATTGGCATAGAATCCGAAGGGTGACAATTCGGATTCGCCGAAAAAATAACTACAAAACAGAGGAGAGCAACAATGGGTGAAACACAAAAATTGATGATCGCTGTCGTGGGGGTGTTTGTAGCCGGTTTTATCATGGTGGGCGTAAGCAAGGATCAATCCAACGAGGATAAAGAAGCGGCCGCGCAAATTCGCACGCTGGTGGCTATGCAGGAAATGGCTACGCAAAAATGTCCTAAATTGATCGAAAACAAAACCGGAACTCAGGTTTATTTCCCGTCCAAAACCGATACCGACAAAACGACCTATGTAACGATGGAATGGATAGGCGAGAAAGACTCCAACTTCAAAACCGCTTCATGCACTTTGCATTTGGCATTGGGCGGGGTCTCGAAGTTGATTATTGATGATAAGGTTTTGATTGACAAGAAGTTTTAATTAAAGGCGGCGTTTTGCGCGATAGCTGGAAACGTCGTCTTGTCTCCAATCGGATCGGTTAGCGGCGAAAGGTGTCGTTAGCCGATTTGTCAGTGTTTTTCTGAACATCGACGCCGGGTGTGGTCGTCGTCATTCGCAAATTAACCATCGTAACAGAACCGGCGATACGGTCGGCCGTTTGCCAATCATGTTTGCAGGTAAAACAGCTAGCGCATCGCAGTGACGGATGCTCGGTTTGCCGGAAATCGTAAAGTCAGTAAAGGCGCAATCGATCAGAAGCGCGCAAGCCGGGTTTGATGTTTTCGAGGTGGAAGCAGGGATATGACGTTTCGCGGATGTTTCAGACTAAAAACACAAGAATAATAATTAACTAGAGGTGAAAAGATGGCGGATACGACCATCCTAAAAGGTGTTTTAAAAACCTGGAAAGACGATAGAGGTTTTGGCTTTATTCAGCCGGATAATGGCGACAAAGATATTTTTGTACATATTTCCTCTTTAAAAGGTATGGCCCGCCGTCCTGTGCGCGGCGATGTAATGTTTTATGAAGTTGCCCGTGATACCGGCGGTAAATTAAAAGCCGTCAATGCCCGAATCGAAGGCGTGGCTTACGAGCAAAAATCCGCGAAGCCTAAAATCTGGTTGTGGCTGCTGGCGCTGGTACTTGGTTTGGTAAGCGCGGCGGTAGCGGCTTATTTTTTATAACGCGCCGAACAGCTGTCATCGGTAGCAAATACTATTGACCGATATTTTTAACCAAAAGAGTAAAACATGGACTGGCTACACTATTTGACCGACATTCTGCTGCACATCGATAAACATTTGGCCAATATCATCAGCGACTACGGCACGGTGACCTATGCCATTTTGTTTTTGGTTATTTTTGTGGAGACCGGTTTCGTGGTGATGCCGTTTTTGCCCGGCGATTCCCTGTTGTTTGCCGCCGGTGCGTTCGTGGCGATGGATGCTTTCAATCTGCCGATATTGCTCGGCGTCTTGGGGGCTGCGGCGGTGCTGGGCGATACCGTCAACTATTGGATAGGCCGCAGCATCGGTCAGCGCGCCTATTCGCTGAGCTGGGTAAACCGCGAACATCTTGATCGCGCCCAAGCGTTTTACGATACCTACGGCGGAAAAACCATCGTGCTGGCGCGCTTTGTGCCGATTGTGCGCACCTTTGCGCCGTTCGTGGCCGGAATAGGGAAAATGCCTTACAGCACGTTCATTTTGTTTAACATTGTCGGCGGGGTCGCATGGGTGTTGATCTGCGTATTTGCCGGCTATTTCTTCGGCAATATCCCGTTGGTAAAGAAAAACTTCGAGTTAGTGGTTTTAGGCATCGTGCTGATTTCGATCTTGCCGATAGTGCTGGAAGTTTGGAAAGCCCGTAAACAAGCCAAGCCATAAGGTCGCATGATGGTAGAGATGAACGATTCGCAAAAATGGTTTGTACTGGCCTTTATATTGGCCTTCGGCGGCCTGTTGTATGTGTTGGCGCCGGTGCTGATGCCGTTTGCGTTTGCGGCTATTCTTGCCTACCTCGGCGACCCGTTGGTGGATAGGCTGGAAACTCTGCAATTTCGCGGTTGGCGTTTGAATCGGACGCTGGCAGTCATCGTAGTTTTTTCCGGCATCATCTTCTTCATAGCGGCGCTATTGATCGTCATCATCCCGGCCCTGGAGTATCAGATCGGCGAATTCATCGACAAACTGCCGTCTTATCTAAACTGGATAAACAAATCGGTCGTGCCGGTTTTACAAAAATATCTGGGACGTACCGTTAGACCGTTGCGCGAAGATCAGTTAATCAATCTGATCAAGAGCCATTGGCAAGACGGCGGCGGTGTTGCCGAAAACCTGATTCAATCAGTCTCCCATTCCGGTGCGGTGATCGTCGGCTGGGTGATGAATCTGGTGTTGATACCGGTAATCACCTTCTATTTGCTGCGCGATTGGGACGACTTGGTGGCGCGGATCCACGATTTGTTTCCGCGCCGAGTTGCCGGCACCGTCGCGAAACTGGCTAGCGAAGCCGACGATGTGCTCGGTGCGTTCATGCGTGGCCAGTTTTATGTGATGCTGGCATTGGGCGTCATTTACAGCGTCGGCTTGTGGTTGGTGGATCTGGAGCTGGCCTTGGTGATAGGCATGATGGCCGGCTTGGTCAGCTTCGTGCCGTATATGGGCGCTATTACCGGTATCGTGTTTGCCTGTATCGCCGCGTTGCTGCAATTTCAGGATGCAATGCATTTATTGCCGGTTTTGATTGTTTTTGCGGTAGGGCAGAGCATGGAAGGCATGCTGTTGACGCCCTGGCTGGTCGGAAACAAAATCGGATTGCATCCTGTAGCGGTGATGTTTGCCGTGCTGGCGGGCGGTCAGCTGTTCGGGTTTTTAGGCGTATTGTTGGCTTTGCCGGTGGCGTCGGTGATTATGGTGCTGTTGCGGCATATCCATGAGCGCTATACCTTCAGCGGTTTTTACAGCAAGGGTTAGTGTTCGCCATGCGCAGTGCGTCGTTATTCGCGGCATTATTGCTGGTCTCGACGCCGGTGTTTGCGACCGATAGCCGCAGAGAGCAGGACTTCGCGACGGCCATTCAGCAACAATTGTCCATGGGGCAGGCGGTTTGGTTAAAATCCGCAGACAAAACTTTTCTGGCGCTCTACACCGAAGCCGAAAAGACCGACAATAGTCAGGTGGCAATCGTACTGCATGATATGGGCGAGCATCCCGATGCCAAGCCCTTGATTCATCGCTTGAGAACCACATTACCGATGCATAATTGGGCTACGCTTGCCGTACAGATGCCTATCAGGGAAAGCGGTGCGCAGTCTGATGACTATTACCCGCTGTTCGACGAGGCGCGCGCGCGCATCGATGCGGCTGTGGAGCATCTTCTGAAAAACGGTGCGAAACATATCGCGATTGTCGGCTATGGCATGGGCGCGTTAATGGCCGCTTACCGGCTCGGCGATAAACCCAATGATGTGACGGCGTTGGTATCGATTAGTTTGCCGGTGCCGCAAACGACCGCAATGCCGGCGCAAAGCCTGGATTTGATTAAAAAAGTGCAATTGCCTTTTTTGGATGTGTATGCCGAGTTTGATTTACCGGCAGTGCTCGATAGCGCCCGGCAGCGGCGCATGGCCGGCAAGGATAATCCGGTGTATCGGCAGATTAGAATGGATAGCGAGGATCACGGCTATCAACAAGATTACGATTTGCTTGTAAAGCGCGTATACAGTTGGCTGACCACGACGGTCAGCGAAGATTAATAATTATTACAAAGGGTGTAACACATGCTTTTATCCGACGAATTGGTCGCGGAAATTAAATTTTTATCCTTGTTCAATCTGGAGTCCGTACAAGAAGGCGTCAAGGTGCATGGCAATGCCGATCCGGTGCTGATTGCCGCGGCGCAACGCCTGTTCGACAAAGGTTTGGTCACCCAGCATGACGGCGGCTATCTGACCGACCTGGGTATAGAAGTGGCGGAACACGCCCAACGGATGTTGACGATATTGCAGTCTAACTAACTAAATTTCAAAGGCCTAGCTCGAACAACCATTTCAAGGACACGTAAAATATCAGGACTATGACCAAGCTATAGCCGAGAAAGCGGGCGGGTTTGTTCAGGTTGTGGCGTACAAAGCCATGGTATTCGCCTTGAGCCTTTAATTGCCGGTACAGCGCGCGTTGGTTTAGGGCGCGTTCTTGCTGGTATTCGTCGAATAATTGTCTGGCTTTATCGACGTCATCGCGTTGATAAAGCCAGATGGCCGGCATGGAAATACCCCAGTTGCCTGCCGAGGTTTCATAAAATTCAATGTCGTTGTCGGCCAGTAACTGCCGAACATCGTCTGCTTCGTCCGTGGGTACGCCTCTTAGCGAGAAAAATAAAATCGTCATAGCCAGCCGTATGGTGTGAGAAGCGCAGATTATAAATCAATAAGCATTCATCGAGAGCCGAGCACTATCTTCAGAATGAATCATCCGAACCCATTTCCACTGCCTGCTCAAACCTCTGTTGTTTTGCTGGAGGATGCTGGAGCAAACTCAAATGCGGATAGTTTGCAGGGCGTGTTGCGCGCGCAGGATTTTCGCTGTGCGGTGGCGACGACTACGGAAGAGGTGATTGAACTGCTGACAAGCGCCACGGTGGATTTGCTGATTATTGCCTGTCGCGATTGGCCCTGGCGACAGGTAGCCGATATGCGCGATGCGGCCGATTCCTACTTACCTATCATTCTGATTGCCGATGATTTGACCGACACGCTACTGGATCATTGCGCGACGGTTGAGATCGACGCAGTAATTTGTCGACCGGTCAATCAGCATTTATTACTGTTAAAAATCCGGTCGTCCTTAAAACTGCGCATGTTGTATCAGCACGAGCACGCGCAAAAAACCCAATTGCTAGACTATTGGCAGACATCCGACCTCGAACATGAAGTCGCGGCGAAACTGTTCAATGATGTGTTAAAAGCCGACTTTCTGGAAACCGAAGCCGTGGCTGTGGTGATGTCGCCCATGGCCTTGTTCAACGGCGATTTGGTTTTGGTTGCCAAAACGCCGGAGAATCATTTGCATGTGCTGTTAGGCGATTTTACCGGCCATGGTTTGTCGGCATCGATAGCCGCCACGCCGTTGGCTGATATTTTCTATGGCATGACACGCAAAGGTTTCGATATCAACGAAATCGTCACCGAGATTAACGCCAAACTTTATCGAATGTTGCCGGCTAACCGCTTTCTGGCGGCTACCGTGGTAGCGCTTTATCCCGAGTCCTCGTCGATGAAAAGCATTACCTGCGGTCTGCCCGAGCATTTTTTGGTCAACCATGCCGACAACAGTTTTTTGGCGATACGCTCCCTGAATATTCCGCTGGGTATTCAGCCGTCGATTGAAATCGAAGAGCAACTGCATCGGGTAAGCGAGAACGAGCGTTTATATCTGCTTACAGACGGTATTTTTGAGGCGGAAAATGCCGAAGGCGAGCTTTTCGGCGGGGAACGCATCCTCAACGCTATCCGGCAAAGTAAATCCGACGACATTAGAAACTTGCAGGCCAGCCTTGAGGCACACACAGGCGGCGCGGTGCAAAAAGATGACAATACTTTGGTTATTTTGAGCTGCGCGGTCGATAGCGTGCCCTGGGGGCGCAGAGAGGCGCGGCTGCCCCGGCAGCGTATTGCCGCGACGACCTGGAAGCAGGTAATGGAGTTTGACATCGATAGTTTGCGACTTATCAATCCGGTGCCGGTAATGGTCAACACGGTAATGGAAATACAGGGTTTACAGAATTATCGCCAGGATATTTTCATGATAGTCAGCGAATTGTTCGCGAATGCGTTGGACCACGGCGTGCTGGGTTTGGATTCCGATTTGAAGAGCAGTCCGGAAGGTTTCATGCACTTTTATGCGCTGAAGGACGAGCGCTTGCAAAAGCTCCAGCGCGGCAGAATCCGCTTTTCGTTTATACATCAAGTTACTGAACCGGGCGGTCGCCTGGTCGTTAAAGTCCTTGATAGCGGCAAGGGTTTTGATTGGCGGAGGCACAATAGCGTGCGAAAGGGTGACGAGGCCTACTGCGGTCGCGGAATTATCATGCTGGAGACTTTATGTAGCAATCTGGTTTACCACGGTTGCGGAAATCGAGTGACCGCCGTTTTCGATTGGCAACATTGACTAGGGGCTTAGCGTTGACAAGTTCCGCAATAGTAACTGGCGCGTTGCCCTATTTTGAGTTGCTGAATCGGTTCCTCACAGCGCAGGCAGGCTTGTCCGCCACGACCGTAAACATTTAGGGATTGCTTAAAATAACCTGGTTTGCCCTCGGCATTGCTAAAGTCGCGCAGCGTGGTGCCGCCTTTGTCGATGGCTTGTTGCAATACGGTTTTGATCGCCGTCACCAACGCTTCGCACGCCGGCGTATCCAGTTCTCCGGCGGGACGAATCGGCTTTACGCCGGCCAAGAATAAAGCCTCACTGGCATAAATATTCCCTACCCCCACCACGACATGGCTGTCCATAATCAAGGATTTGATCGGCACCGCGCGGTTTGCCGCCCGTTGCCGCAGATAGCTTGCATCGAATGCCGTCGATAATGGTTCAGGCCCCAGCGTTGCCAGCAGGGGATGTAACAGCGGGTCTTCGGCAGTCCATAAGGCCGCTCCGAATCGGCGCTGATCGTTAAAGCGCAATACCGTATCGTCCGCAAAAATAAAGTCGATGTGGTCGTGCTTGCGAACAGTTTGCTCGGGAGTGGTAATCCGCAAATTCCCCGACATGCCCAGATGCAGGATCAGCGTACCTCGCGCAGTGGCTAGCAATAAATATTTGCCGCGCCGTTCGACGCTGAGCAAGGGTTGGCCGGGTAAATCGGTTGTCAGCGACTCAGGAACCGGCCAGCGCAATTGGGGATGACGAACGATTACGGATTTGAAAACTTTTCCGGTGATATGCGGCGCAATGCCGCGCCGACTGGTTTCAACCTCGGGTAGTTCCGGCATGTCGGCGTCAGATCTGGGTGAGTAGAAACTTGGCTTCGTCCTGGATTTTTTTGCGGAAGAACAATAACTTCCAGCGACTGCCGCCGCATTGCCGCCACAACAAAGTGGCGCGAATGCCTGCCAACAGCAAAGCGCGAATTTTGTTCACCGTACTTTGATTACCCAGATATTGCTGATCACCTTGCACCATGATGCGTGGCTGCATGGTACTGATTGTGCTGTGATAGACGTCGGCCAGATTGGCCAGCACATTTTCATGCAGTATGCCGAAATGTTCGGCTTGAGCCTGGGCCTTACTGACACCGGCCTGTATGGTTTTTTGCATATTCGGCTGCTTGATCAGTTGTTTTTGCAAATAGACGATCTGCGCGGCGTAACGGGCTTGCTCCGGACTGGCCAGCACCCGGCTGCCGAGTTGGGTCGTGAGCTGTTGCAAGCCGTGTTCGACACCGATCAAGCCGCCGTAGACATCGACCACGCTGTCTGCATCTATTTTCAGTAGACTGGCGATGCTGGCTTCCAGTGCGGTGATTGGGCAAGTACCGGTGCCGGCAAGCTGATGCACCAAGGAGCAGGCTTGGGCGATGCCGGCCAGGGCGATGGTTTGGTTACTGAGGGTGTTTAGGGACATATTACTTACAGGCTGTAGTCAAACAATCGGCTTTAACCGGGTGGCCGTCTTTGATCCATGACTGGATACCGTTGGATAAATGATAGACATTTTTCATGCCCAGTTGCTCGGTGAGGATTTGGCCGATCTTGCCGCTGCGATTCCCGGAACGGCAAACCAAAATGACTGGCTGGTCCGGCGACGATTTTAGTTTTTCCAGGTTGGCTAACCATTTTTCCTGGTCGAAGTGGCCGTTGCCGTCAAACGATTCCAGTTTCTGGCT
>FSSH01005488.1_pt1 | contig 15682 bp, 17 predicted proteins | sample 1166101 | NCBI WGS metagenome assembly FSSH01 (sample SAMEA32972668, study PRJEB13176) | freshwater metagenome | biome: Drinking water system; feature: Biomass in drinking water that filtered by 0.45 um membrane; material: drinking water | place: USA | collected 2012-12-20 | depth 0 m | reverse complement strand
GCACCCCGCCGTGCGCATGCCGCCATGCAAACATCCGACGAAGGCCGCCACCGAAATCCGGTTGACTACTTCCCCGCTTTGACGACCAGATGCCCGCGGCGATTCTGTGAGTAGCACGACTCCGCATGCTCGGTGCAGACCGGCCGCTCCTTGCCGTACGATACGACCGACAGCTGCTTGGGGGCCACTCCAAGTTCAACCAGATAGTTCCGAACCGATTTGGCGCGCTTTTCGCCCAGCACCAGATTATAGGCCGAGGTACCCCGTTCATCGCAGTGTCCCTCGACTTTCAACTGAGCGCCCGGATTCGACTTGATCCACTCCGCGTTGCGGGCCAGGGACTGACGGCCTTCTTCGGAAATTGCAAAGCTATCATAGGCGAAAAAGACGTCCCGCAATCCTGCGGTCGCCGAGGCGATTTGTTCAGCGCGAATCTCTTCCATCTGGCGCGAGGCGCTGCCGGAATCAGCCTTGGCCGTCAAGGTACTCCCGCCGAGCCGCTCTTCAGACGGATTCTTATCCAATCCGCGCAATCCACCCGAACCATTCTGGCCGGAAAACGAGGTGTCGGGAATATTCTGGCTGACCCCGCCCTCATTGGAGCCTTTGCCCGCTCCCTGTTGTCCGGATTGAACATCTCCCCCGGACTGGACCGCCTTGGACGAACAGCCGGATAAACCCAGCAGAAGCGATCCGAAAATTAATGGCACACATATGATCGATTGCAACCGTTTCATATTCCCACTCCCTCCCATAATTAAAGCGTTGTTCCCCCTTTCATACAGGGAACGCCACTGTCGTGCAAGACTCAACAGTACCTTTACGACGCAGGCGACCAGGCCGGCGCGCTATTATGCGTTCCGGTAAACGTGATCCGTTCGAGATCTTTGCCGTCGGCATTGATCATATAAATCTGACTTTTCCCTCCGGCCGTCGAACTGAAGACGAGATGCCGTCCGTCCGGAGACCAGGATGGAGAATCATCGACGCCTGGCCCACTCGTCAGTTGGACGCGCTTTTGGCCGTCCGGAGTGATCAAACAGATCTTGTACTCTTTCTTCGGGCTTCGGCAGACATAGGCAATCCAATTGCCTCGAGGCGACCAGGCCGGCGCCGCATTGTAGTCTCCTTCAAATGTCAGCCGGCGCACATTTGTCCCATCCATGCTCATGAGAAAAATCTGCGGCCCACCGCTTCTGTCCGAAGTAAAAACCAGTTCTCGGCCGGACGGAGACCACGAAGGCGAGAGATCGCCGCCGGCATGCACCGTCAATCGCTGCATCGCCTTTGTGCGTGTATCCAAGCTGTAGAGCTCGGAATTTCCTTCATGGCTGGACGCAAATGCCAGAAAGTTTCCATCGGGTGACAGGGCCGGAGTGATATTGAGTCCGCTCAACGAGACGAGCGTCCAGCGCTTTCCCGTCGCCAACTCGATCATGTCGATGTTTTGTGTATTCCGATTGCGATAGGACGTGAACACGATGAACCGCCGGTCCGGCGACCATTTGGGCATGAGATTTAAAAATCCATCGGCCGTCAGCTGGCGCGCATCGTATCCGTCGTAGTCCATCACGAACAACTCACGCGCCGCCCCCTGCTCGGACACATACGCGATTTTGGTCCGGGCGATGCCCGGCTCTCCCGTGTACCGAAATACCAGTTCGTCGGCAAAGCGATGCGCCATCAGCCGCACGACGGAGGTGGCTCCCGCATAGCGCTTGCCGCCGACCATCTCGTCGTTGCCCGCATCGTAAACATATCCGTCCATATTGACATCGGGATCTTTGGCGTCGTTCGTCATCCCTGCCTTACCCCATACGATGACGGACACGCCCTGCTCTGCGGCTTTCTTGAATTCAGGGTCCGGCACGGCTCCCAAGCTGCCCACCTTGATTCCGATGCTGGGCAAGTCGATCAGAGAAAATACCTGCGACCGTCGCACATCCGCCTTCAACACTTCTTCGATACGATTCCCCAGCCTGATCCGTCCTGCGGGTGAATCGGCACCGCCGCTATTGTCGATCCCCGCAACTCCCAGCGGAATCTTCTGAAAATCCGGCCTGGTCGCCTCTAAAAATACGTCGGTCGCGCTGGACTCGATAATCCAGGCGAGCCCAACCGACAGGCACAAGCTGATGAAGACGACGGTTCGAAATGTCATGTCTTACCCCTGTGATTCACCGACAGCAAATGTGAAATGGGCGTCGAAGTACGCCTCTGTCAATTCCGGAGGAAAGACCGGTAAGGGAGTCGCACTGAGCACTGCCCGTTTTCCGGCCAGGTCGTAGTACTCATTGCCGGACGATTGTTCGATCGCCACCCCGGTCACCGATCCATTCCGGTGCAGTCTGAATTGCACTATGACCATATACCCCCGACCGGCCGCATCGACCGGCGGCGCATTCCAAAAACTACTGATTCGCTGCCGCACGCGCCCCAGATACGCATTCGATCCCGGTGCCATTCCAGGAACTTTGAGCGTTGTATCAACAGCCTTGATACTCGGCGCCTTCGCTTCGACATGAGGCGCAGGCTTCGGCGCGATATCGGCAGGCGCCGCCTTGGGAAGCTCGAACTTTTTGATCCTCCCGAACTCCTCATCCAGCTCTTTATTCAAATCTTCCGTGAGCGACGGCTGCGGTTTCGCTTCCGGATTCTTGATCCGTTCTGTCGCCTCAGTGACGACCGGAACATCGGGCAACCTGATCTGCTGTTTCTTCGGTTTTTCCGTCGGGCTGAAGTCTCCAAATTTTGGAGCATCGGCCGGCAGTGAGATCCCCTTCATGACATCGCCCATGACATCATTGGACCGCGCTTTCACTGGTGCAGGCGCCGGAGCCATTTTGGCAAGTGGCGCAGGCGCGGGAACCTCCGCTGCTTTGGGTTCGTTCTTTTGCGGTTCGTCCGCATTCACCGGTGGAGCCTGCATCGCGGCAAGTGTAATCTCGATGGACGCCAGAGGGCGTTCACCATGCTTGGGCAGGCGAATCCACGAGACCACCGCCAATACACCCACATGCACGACGAGGGAAATCGCCACCGCACGCCACAAGCGGCGGCTCAAATCCGTCTGCCGCTCATCGCTCAACCAAAAATCAGCCGATCCTGAGGCCTGTGCCATGAACGTCTGCCTCTATGCTCCTTCGCCGGATACTTTGTAGCTCGCACCGAATATGAAGGTGGGATACACCCTCCGTAGCCTTAGCATAGGAGGAAGGTCGCTTCGGAGATTGTCCTACGAGCCCCCGCACGTCGAGCCGTCACAGCCGAGGCGGTGACTTCAGCAGATCAGACTGTTGCGGAAAGCTTCATTTTTTGCGCGCTGATGTCACGGCATCGACAACGCGCTCGGGACCGGCGGGATCGGTCACCATGCCAAGTTTTTCGATGCCGGCTTTCTTGACTCCATCCATGACCTGAATGACCACCCCATACGGCACATCGCGGTCAGCCCGCAGATAGATCGACACATCCTTATGCTCCTCTTTGAGCACACGGAGCTTGCGCTCCAACTGCGCGATACTCACCTGGTCCTTATCGAGGTAGAGCCGCTGATCTTTTTCGATCGCGAGCACCGCCCGGATCTCCGGCTTGATCGTATTTGAGGCGGACGTCGGCAGCTTGATGTCCATCCCGCGATAGAGCATCGGCGCCGTCACCATGAAAATCACCAGCAGCACCAGCACGACATCGACGAGAGGGATAACGTTGATCTCCGCCAAAAACCGCCGGTGCCTGTTTTCGAGCATCATCCCTTCACTCCCACAGGAACAGGAGAAACTGAAGCAACCGGCTTCGTTTTAGCCGGAAGCAAGGCGAGCAACTCGACCACCACTGAATCCATGTGGAACGCCGTGCGGCGGATGCGCGTCAGGAAATAGTTGTACGCGATGACGGCGGGAATCGCCGCAAACAATCCGGCCGCCGTCGCAATCAATGCTTCCGACACACCGGGCGCCACGGCGGCAATACTCGCCGTGCCTTGCGTGCCGATTTCGCGGAACGAATCGATAATCCCCATGACCGTGCCGAGCAATCCCACAAACGGGCTGATATTCCCGGTCGTCGCCAGAAACGGCAAAAATGATTCCAGCTTGGCGATTTGGCCCTGGGCAATATGCGCGCCGGTCCGTTCCACGACATGCCGATCGATCGTCGGCGCTCCGTCGCCATCATACGACGTCCGGCCTGCTCCAGAGACATGGCTCAACCGTTCGGTTACGCCATGGAAAATTCTTGCGCAGGGGCTCCCGCTCGTTCGCTGAGCATGCCGCGTGACTTCATCGAAATCTTTAGCCTTCGTGAGCACCGCCATAAACCGGCGGTCCTCCTCGTCAACTTTACGAAACGTCATCCACTTAAAGAGAATGATGCCCCAGGAAATGATCGAAAAACACAAGAGCAGAAACAGCACGATTTTCGAGATCACTCCGAGCGACGCGATAAGCCCTATGGGACCGGATTGAAACATGGGAGTCGACCCTCTCCTTTTTCTGGTGAACGCACCGCACCGTAAAATGGAGTGTACCAGACGCGGGAGAAAATGGTGGGACCACGAGATGCGGAATGCACACGAACCAGGCTCGGCTTTGTCCTCTGCCTCACCGGCTGTTATTTCCTACACTATAGTGAGGGACAACTCCACTTCTGCGTGGCCCTGAAGGAGGCGTACCTCCTTCAACCTTACTTCTTGCAGATTCGAACCTGCGGCATGACATCGGAAAAAATGGCGGGGCCGACGGGATTTGAACCCGCGACCTCCAGATTGACAATCTGGCGTCCTAACCAGGCTGAACGACGGCCCCTTAAATCTGTTTCTGCTGAGGATCGGAACGACAAAACCCCATCAGCGGTCGTCGATCACGTCCCAAACAATATATTCGTTGACGATTCGATCACTAGCTCCGATCTCGCACACCCAGTCATTCCTGGTANNGGCGGAACAGGGATCGAACCTGTGACCTCTGCCTTGTAAGGGCAGCGCTCTCCCAACTGAGCTATCCGCCCGACTTTCTTCGTAAGTGTCGGCGGAGGTTATCAAGTCCCTACTGCCATGTCAATCGGTTCTCGCACCAGCCTTATGGATTCCGTGATCGACTTGGGCAACCCCGCATCTGGCCATGCCTATTCATGAGCGAGACAGCCTCCGACCGGCCTGCCGCGGGAAGTATTGCCGATGAACCTGCTTCAGCCGACTACGCTCCACATGGGTATAAATCTGAGTCGTGGCAATATCGGCGTGACCGAGCATCGTCTGTACGGCCCGCAGATCAGCTCCCCCCTCCAACAAGTGGGTCGCAAAGGAATGTCGCAGCATGTGCGGCGAGACCGGTTTTGCAATCCCCGCGCGCTGCGCGCGCTGCCGCAGCAACTTCCAGCATGCCTGCCTCGTCAACGCGCGCGCACGGCGGGAGACGAACAACGCGCGAGACGCCCGGCCTTTCAGCAGCACCGGCCGCACATGTGCGACATAATCGGCCAGCAGATCCCGTGCCTGCTGCCCCATCGGCACGACCCGCTCCTTGGCCCCCTTGCCCATGACGCGCAGACAACTCGCATTCAAATCAATCTGCGACACCGCAAGCCCGACAAGCTCGGAGACCCGGAGGCCCGAGGCATACAGTAATTCCAGCATGGCGCGGTCCCGGCAATCTTCAGCGCCGGAACCGGTCGGCACATCCAGCAACCGGATGACTTCCTGCATCGTCAACGTCTTAGGCAACCGGACGGACCGCCGCCTCGCCGTGAGATCGCGCAGCGGATTCACATCCACCAGTTGTTCACGAACGAGGAAACGAAACCACCCGCGCAGCGCCGAGAGTATGCGGGCGATGGACGAGGCCGCAAGCGGCTGGCGTTTCAGCATCGCGAGAAACGCCACCACGACCTGCGGCGCAACCGGCTCGCCCATGCCGAGCCGATGCTGCGCCAGGTAGTGCTGAAATTTCGTGAGATCGCGCCGATACGACTCGAGGCTATTGGTTGCCAAACCGCCCTCGACACGCAACCGCGCCAAGTACCGTTCAACAAGCGGATCGATGACGGACGCCGATGAATCAGCCACGCTCATTCACCGGCAAACACAGCGGCATTCCTATTGAGCATCATCGGCACCCCCGCGCAAGATTGAGAATCGAAACTATAGCCAACTCCTACTGCAAACACAATGAACACACCGTGGTTCTCCTTGACACCTTGCACCCTTTCCGATACTAGTCAGTCGGTACGGGACAGACTCTGCCGCCGTTCAAACACCATGCTCCCCAACACACACCATCTCCACACGTTGCCGGTCTTGCCACGCCTGGTCGGGATCGTGTCGTTTATGGTGCTGCTCGGCCTCTGTCTCGTCGTGACGGAGCCTGCTATCGCGGTCAACAAACCGGCCGGCCCCGTTCCCAATCCTCCGGTGTTGGCACAAACGAAACAGCAGATCGAAAAAGGCGACTATGAATCCGCAGCAGCGACTCTGCGCCGGTTTCTCACCACGACACCCCGGCCTGAGCACCTGGATGATACCTATTTGCTCCTCGGCGGCGCCCTCTACGGCATGCAGGAGTACGCTGAAGCCCTCAGATATTTACACCAGCTTCAACAAGAATTCCCGGAATCCGAGCTGAGCGAGCCCGGCAAACTCTTATTGGCCCGCACGCATGCCGCCATGGGTAATGTCGATTTGGCTCTGCCGCTGGCGGCCCAAGTCCGCGCAGCAACCCAGGACCCCGGCATCAAATATGCCGCGTTGAAACTGACGGCGGACTGCTTGGTACAAAAGAAGGATTTCGTCCGGGCCATCCGCACGCTCTTGGAAGGGATGGGCAACGGTTCGGATGAACAGGTGGCGGACACGCGCGAGCAAATCCGCAACATGATTGCAGAGAAACTCGACAGAAAAGGGTTGACCCGGATACGGGAGGCGTTCCCACGCGCCTATCCCGGCGACCTCGCCTCCATTCGTCTTATCGACTACTACATCTCGCGCGGCGAAGATCACCTGGCGGAAGGAGAAATCCGCCATTTCCTCGCCGCTTTCCCGACACATCCCCATGAGCCCAAGGCATATGATGCACTGCAACTGCTGCACACCAGACTCAGAACCAATCAGTATTTCATCGCCGCAGTGCTCCCGTTGTCAGGGCGCCTGGGCGCCTTTGCCAACGATGTCCTGGACGGCATCCAGCTTGCGATCGAGCGCGCGCGCGAACAGACCGGTATGCCATCCATCGGCTTGATCGTGAAGGATCACGACTCCGATCGCGAAGGATTTCTGGACGATCTCTCAACGTTGCTCACTGAAGACCGCCCGCTCGCGGTGATCGGCCCCATGCTGTCCAAGAATCTCCCTGTCATGGCGGAAATGGCGCAACGGACCAGAGTGCCGCTCATCACCCCGGCTGCCACCCTCCCCAATATCCGACGGCTGGGCACCTATCTGTTCAGCACCTCGCTCACCTACGGCCTGCAGGCTGAACGCATCGCATCCTATGCCACGAAGGAACAAGGCTATCGGCGGTTCTGCATCCTCTACCCCAATACGATCTACGGCCGGGAACTTGCGCGGCTCTTCGCGCAAGAGGTCCGGCAGCATGAGGGAGAAATCATTGCCGCCGTCCCCTTCAACGAAGGAGACACCGACTTCGGTCCACCGATCACGCAGCTCAAAACCGAAGACCTCAAAAAGTACGGGCTCGCCGTTCCGGTCGATCCATCGCGGCCGGCAGGAAAACCGCTCAATCGAAAGGATAAACGGATCCTGTACACGCCGGGATTCGATGCGATATTCATCCCCAGCCGCTCCAACGACATCGGGCTGATCGCCGCACAACTGGCATTCCATGACATGCGCGTCCCGCTGCTCGGAACGAACGGATGGAATTCTCAAGACTTCGCCCGCACCGCGGATCGAACAGTCGAAGGCGCCACCTTCGTCGACGGATTTTTTGTAGACAGCCCCAACGCCGCCGTGCAGGAATTTGTGCAGCGCTATCAAAAGCGATTCCAAACCACCCCCTCGCTCTTCACGATGCAAGGATACGATGCAGCCAGAGCGGTCATCGACGGGATCCGTAGCGGCGTCACCTCCGGCGAAACGCTGCAGGAATTTCTCATGACCCAGCGAACATTGCCCACACTCGCCGGACCCGCCGGATTCGGGCCGGACGGCACGCTGCACCGGCCGCTCTTTCTTCTGCAGGTGAAACAAGGTAAATTCGTCCAGTTGAACTGACAGAATCCTGAAACAGTCAGCCGCCTGCGTTCCCATGTTACTCAGTGGCTCGATAGGCGCCAAGGCCGTCCTGAATGAACTCGCTTCCGCAGATCCTCCATACGATCTCCTACATGGGGCTCCCGTTGCTGTTCGCCATGGTGCTCCACGAATACGCGCACGGATGGATCGCCGAGCAATGCGGCGACCACACAGCGAAGCTTCAAGGCCGGCTCACGATGAATCCCCTGGCTCACATCGATCCCTTCGGAACGGTTCTCGTGCCGTTGATCTGCCTCTTGTTACCCGGCGGCTTTTTCATCGGCTGGGCCAAACCGGTGCCGATCGATCCTCGCAACATGTTTAATCCCAGACGCGACATGGCGTTGGTGGCGGCTGCAGGGCCCGGGATGAATATCATCCTTGCGGTAGCGAGCGCATTGTTCTTGGCCCTTCTCCTGACGTTGGAACCGACTCTGTCGCTCCGGCAGGAGGCCGATGCCGAGCCCTCATCGAGCCTCATGACCGCCTTGGTGCTGCGTCCGATCGCCGTCATGGCTCTGTATTCGGTCATGATCAACGTGCTCCTCGCGCTCTTCAATCTGATTCCAATCCCTCCGCTCGACGGAGGGCGTATTCTGACGTGCTTGTTTCCAGCCAAGCCGGCGATGGCCCTCATGCGCCTGGAGCCCTATGGCATGATGATTCTGGTCGGCCTCATCATTTTCGACAAGGAGCTGCGCGTGATCCACACCATCACCAACACCTTTGCTTCCGGTCTTTCAAATACGATTCTGTCGACGGCGCTCGGCCTCGGGGGAGGATCCCAATGACAACGCCGCGCAAACGGGTCCTGAGCGGCATGCAGCCCAGCGGGCTCATGCATTTGGGCAATTATTTGGGCGCGCTGGAAAACTGGAAGGCGCTACAGGCAGAGTACGACTGCTACTTTTTCGTCGCCGACTGGCATGCCCTCTCGACCAACTACGCCGACACGACCCGCATACGCACGTTCGTGCAGGACATGCTGGTCGATTGGCTAGCCGGAGGCATCGATCCCGAACGGTGCACGATCTTTATCCAGTCCCGTATCCCGGAACACGCGATCCTGCATCTCCTGCTCTCAATGATGACGCCCGTCTCGTGGCTGGAACGCAACCCGACCTACAAAGAAAAACAGGAAGAGATCAAAGAAAAAGATCTCACCACCTATGGCTTTCTCGGATACCCGGTCCTGCAGGCGGCCGACATCCTCTTGTACAAGCCTGATTTTGTGCCGGTAGGCAAAGACCAGCTCCCTCACCTGGAACTGACGAGAGAACTCGCCCGGCGATTCAATGACATCTACAAGACGGCCGTCTTCCCCGAACCAAAGGAACATCTGACCAAGTTTCCCAAAGTGCTCGGCACCGACGGCCGGAAAATGAGCAAGAGCTATCACAATACGATCAATCTGTCGGACACCGAACCGGCCGTTCGCCAGAAACTCAAGACCATGGTCACCGACCCGGCGCGCGTGCGCCGGACTGACCCCGGCAACCCCGACATCTGTCCGGTTTATGAGTTTCACAAGATCTATTCGCCGCAGCCGGTCCAGGATCAGATCAACAAGGATTGCCGGACAGCGGCGATCGGCTGCATCGATTGCAAGAAACAAGTCGCCGATCGGGTAGTCGAACAGCTGACGCCGGTCTGGGACGCGCGCGCGAAGCTGCTCGGCGATCCCTCCCGCGTCGAAGACATCGTGCATGCCGGCAGTGAGCGCGCCTCGAAAGTCGCCAAGGCAACCCTCGCCGAAGTGAACGAGGCGATGAAGATCTGAGCCCGCCTCATTCAAGGGTTGATCCTAAAACCTTCGGAGATTGGGACCTGACACCCTTTCCCGTGCTGCGCGTGGTGTCTGTCCCGGTCCGACGTCCGGGTTGATAGCGTTGTTATGCGGCAAGCTGTTGGAGCAACAACAAGCCTTCATTCCATTCTCCAAGCCCGCTTTCTGAATTGATGTGGCCTGCTGGGCCAATATCTACAAAGCGGCTACCCCAAGCAGAAGCCGCAGACCTTGCAAACTCTACACTCCCATAGGAATCGTTGGTGCTTGCCACAACGATGCTTGGGAATGGAAGTGACTTCAGCGGCAATGGCGAAAACCCCATTGCTTCTCCTGGGAAGTTGGGTCCATCCGGGTCCGGTGGGGCAACCAACAATGCGCCTTGTATTCTGAGATGTGTTTTCGCCGCCCAATGTGCGACGAGCAGGCAGGCCAGACTATGCGCAACCAGCACGACATTGCCGCCAACGTGCGCAACTGTTTGCTCCAGAACATCCACCCACTCGCTGCAAACAGGATGATCCCAATCACGCTGCTGCACGCGCGCAAACGAAGAGTTGGCTTTTTCCCACAGACTTTGCCAATGTTCAGGACCGGAGTTGCCAATGCCGGGAAGAATGAGAACTGTTGAGTTCATGGCTTCCGTTTCGCAAATGAGAAGTCAGAGCGCAATTTCGGAGGGGTAATTAGTCCGTTCGGACGCCGCCGAGCGTCCCCCTTCAGTCACCTCCCGACTTGTCTGTCAATTTCTTCTTGCAACGCAATTGTTCGCTAACCCCTATATCTTATCTATCCGTCCGCGCTGACTGGGCGGTTCGGTGTCTCATGTAACTGCCCATATATCCTTTTCCGTGAATTTTTCGAACGCTTCCATCCGGAGCGATGAAGAATCCGTCTGCACTCACCTGCCCGATTCCAAGGAAGCGATGGCGATATAGCTGGATAGCAATGCGAATACTCTTGTCGGGCTGGGTGTCCTTCATCAACGTGAACTTGCACTCGGACAACTCGTTGGGTACGCGGAGTTCTACATCAGGCGCTTGAGGGTACTCTGACCATCTGGCGATTTCGGCATACGACAGCTTCGAGAGGCGTGCGACCTCGTTTGCGAGGACTTCCTGAGCCCACGTGTTCAATTGGGCTTGATCCACTGAAACACCTAAATATCAAGCCTGCGCAGGCTACCTGCGCGGCATAGCAAGGCAATCTGCCAGGGGAGGACTCTACCGAAAAGTGGGATGGTTATCAAACAACACTATCCAGAACCACTCCCAGAGATAGGCTGCAACTCCCGCAGTCTAACCGGCGATCAGCCCACAGTATATTCCGCCCCACCACTTGGAGGCGGAGGCGGTCTGCAGAGCTATCCACATCATGCCCGCGTCGGTTCAGGACATACGACAAACTATTTGCGCAGTCCTGCTTGACCACCTATTCACAAATATGTGAACATCATGACCGGACTTGAGGAGGGAGTGTGCCGAAGACACTCGTTGTCTTTTATCAAGATCGTAATGGCAACGTCCAGGTCCTCGAAGCGCAAACGGCAGTTCGAGCAGGATCCGGCGACGCATACCTACCGTGAGGGGCAATCATGACGAGACAAAACAAAGGACGAACGGCGGACGCAGTCCAGATTCTCTATCGGCGCTACTACGCGGGCAAACCCAAACGGGTGCAGGGATTAACCGAAGCGCGAGCGAATGACAGTGTCGCGCGAAAACTGATTGATCTGCGCCTTCGTGCCGGCATGACCCAGCGGCAACTGGCGAATTTAGTAGGCACGACGGCTTCCGCGATCTGCCGACTGGAAAATGCGGACTACGAAGGGCATTCCCTTGCGATGTTGAATCGTATAGCCACCGCATTGGACCAACGGGTGGAAGTCCGCTTTGTGCCGATCCCTCAGGCGAAAAGACTCAAGACGGCTTAACCAAAAACGGCTTGTGTGTATGCATTCTACCCCGGTGGATCTGCACGCCTGGCGATCGCGTTGATCCACCTGCCCTTCCGTTCCTGATTACTGACCACGCGCAATGCCAGCACCTGCCAGCCTGCGCGGCGCAGTGCCCCTGCCAATTCGTCTTTTTCCCAGCGCGCAAAGTAGCGACCGGGCATCCAGCCCTTCGTGAGCAGGCCGCTCTTCGTTCCATATGTCAGCGTCGCTGCCAGCCTCGCCCCTGGTTTGACGAGCAAGCGGAGCGCCCTCAGCACGCGCATTGCGTCCGCTTTGGGAAGATGGATCAAGGAGGCCGCAGCCCAGACACCGTCGAAACTCGCAGCTCGGAACGGCAACTCCCGCATGTCGGCGCGCACGAGGGGAAGCGACGGAACCGCCTTGCGTGCAACGCGGAGGAATGCCACCGTCAAATCCATCCCCGCAACTTGATATCCCTCGCGCCGCAACACCTGCGCGTCCTGCCCGCCGCCGCATCCGAGATCAAGCACCGGCGCGCCGCGTGGGAGGCCGGCCATCCACTCCGTCAGCAAGGCGGAAGACCGCTTGCGTCGCGCCGTCCATCGTTTGAGAAAAGTCCGCGCGCCGTCTTCATAGACCTTGATGGTCGGCGCGACAATGTGACTTGTGGTATGGTGCTGCAATGAGCGAATGGCCATGCAGATGGAGATGCGTATGAATCAATCCTGGTGGAACCTGACCGCTGTGATCGTCTGTGTGACCGGCATGGCTTCGGTCTCGTTGGCTGCTGCTCCGCCGGCTGTCACTCCGCCCTGCGACAAGTACCCGCCCGCCAAACAATCACGCTGCGCCGAAATCTGGAAAGAGCTCAATCAGGAAGACGGGCCGCTCGTCGCCCAGTTCGGGCTCGATCAGCAGAAGCGGCGCGAAGAAGGGAAGATCACTGCGCAGCAGCATCTCGGCGAAAACATGGCCTTCATCAAACAATCCACCGAGAAACGAATCGAGCGGCTGAAAGAGCGTATGGCGAAAGACTAGCCGCGACAATTCCCGGTTACGACATGCGAAAGTATTGATTCAACTCCTTCTCCCGCCCGACTTCTGTTTCCGGGCCATGTCCAGTCACCACAATGGTCGCATCGTCGAGGGTGTAGAGACGCTCCCTGATCGATTGTTCAATGGCATCGAAATTCCCGCCCCACAAATCAGTCCGCCCGATGCTGCCGCGAAACAGTGTGTCTCCCGCCAGCACCAGCTGTTCGTTCGGCGCATGAAAACTCATCGATCCCGGCGTGTGGCCCGGGGTGTGAAGAGCGACCAGGGCATGCTCTCCAAGCAACACTCTTTCCTCATCCTTCAGCCAATAATCCGGCATCGGCACGGAGACAAAGGGCACACCGAACATGCGGCACTGCACTTCAAGGTTCTTCCAGAGATCGAGATCGTCCTGGTGCAGGCACAAGGCCGCCCCCGTCGCCTGCTTCATCGCTCCGGAAGCAAGAAAATGATCGAAATGTGCGTGGGTGTGCAGGATATGGCTGACCGTGAGGCCGAGCTTCTGTACTTCATGGAGAATGCGTGCGGAGTCGCCGCCGGGATCGACCACAATGGCCCGCTTCGTAACCGGATCGCCGATGATTGAGCAGTTGCATCCCAGAGGAGGAACCGAGAAGGTTTTCCGGATCAACGCAGCCATAGCGCGCCATGCTACAGTCCGACAGCCTTACTGCGCAAGTTACGGACGCTGTCCGCCCCGGATGGTCCAGACCACTTCCGTATCGAAGATCCTCCACGCCTGCCCTTCTCGATGGAACCAGACGAGAAAACCTGCGCCTGTTCCGTCAGGGCGCATCTGCTCAACATACACAAGCGCCTGATCCTGCTGAAGCGTCCGCCCCACCCTCGAGAAGGCCAGCCGCTCCAACAGCGGCAGGGCCTGCACAGGCGCCGCACCTCCAGCCTGCACAGGAACGGCAGCGGACACCTCCGGTTCTTCAAGCAGCTGCCCCGTGACAAATCGATAGCGAACTCCAAATTGGAATCGGCCCTCAAGCCGGCCGGCTTTGCGGTTGGCTCCCACAAAATCCCTCACAAGGTCCGCCGGCAGCCGACCCAGGAAATAGTTCCGATCCTGAACGGACTCGATCGTCACCGGCTCCGTCCGGTCCGGCAACAGCCGGGCGACCGTCATACGCTCGATCACCACCAGCCTGGTGTGTGAAGTGAGAAAGACGCTCTCAATCGTCTGATCGTACAGCGCATAATCCTCGGCGGGAATGACGTCAACGGCCGACCTCTGCTCTGCCGCACAGGCCACGTTGGAGAACAGACCGGCGCACAACACCACGATCCCTGCTATCGCGTGATGATTCATGCAGGCAGCATAGCGACAGTCAGCAGGAGCGGTCAAACTCGTGAATTCACATGGACAAGTTGCTGCCAAGCAGGGATAATCGGCCCATTCATCCGGAGGGACACCGCGTGCATGACCATGCTCATTCGAACTGCCGGCTGCTGTGGATCGGGGCCGCGGCCTGCCTTTTGATTATCACGGGCTGTCAGCCGGATGATTCCCCTCTCAAGACCGAGAACGATGCACTGAAAAAGCAGGTGGCAAGACAGGAATCCCTGCTGAACTCACTGCAAGACGGGAACAAGGTCATGCAGCAACAGATCGATCTGCTCAACCAGGAGCTCCGCGATGCAAAGAACGCAGCCGAATCATCCAAGGCAGAAACCCAGAACCTGGCTGAGCGGCTGGAGATGCAGGTGGATCAAGCCAAGCGCATGAACGTGGAAGTCCAGCAAATGGCGGCGGCCCGAGCGGCGCAGAATCTCAAGATTGACGACAAGGGCGCGCAGTTCGAGACGCTCCCCCGCCCCTTAGACGCAGTCAGAAAAGTCGTCGAGGAGTCGCTCGCGCGTAATGGCTATCAACTGAAGATCGGTATCAAAACGGACCAGAAAGCCGTCTTCGTGACGGACCGCAAGGTCTCGACTCCCTCTTCATTGGAAGTCGCCGGCTTTCGAAACCAGTATCTCATCTCCCTGCTAGCCCTGCCCGGCAATGTCACCAAACTCGGCGTCAAGGCGGAATTCGAGAAGGTGGCGCAAGGCGGGCGTATCCTGAGTGTGAGCCCCGAAGAAACCGCCGAGATCGAGCGCCGCCTGATCGGGGACATCAGCAAGGCGCTCGACGCCCCGAACAAGACCTAACCCGCGCGATTCATGACTCTGCCGCGGCAAAGCACGCTTTCCTTGGTCGAAGCCGGACCCCGTGCTAGCATTTCCCGATCATGTCCCTTTCAACCAGTGTTCATGATCTCCGCACCCTGATCCGCTCCTCTCATCCTCTGATCATCATCGAGACGGTGGAGGAGGAGCGGGTTTCCGATTTGCTGCAATCAGTGACTGCGCAAGAACGGATGCCGCTGTTCGAATGGTCCGTGACCAGAGGACTCACCCGCGCCGACGAGCCGACACTCAGTAAAATGACCGCCACGCCGTTGGCCGTGCTCCAACACCTCCAGACCTTGACCGTGGAGGCGGTCTTCTGGCTCAAGGACCTTGCGCCTCATCTGCAGGAGCCGCCGGTCGCCCGCCAGCTCCGGGAAGTCGGAGCGGTCTTCAACCGCTCCCAGGCAACCTGCGTCATCACCGGCCACCCTATTACACTGCCGCTCGACATTGAGAAGCTCGCAGTTCGGCTGGACCTGCGATTGCCGGATCG
>FSSH01004383.1_pt1 | contig 15683 bp, 8 predicted proteins | sample 1166101 | NCBI WGS metagenome assembly FSSH01 (sample SAMEA32972668, study PRJEB13176) | freshwater metagenome | biome: Drinking water system; feature: Biomass in drinking water that filtered by 0.45 um membrane; material: drinking water | place: USA | collected 2012-12-20 | depth 0 m | reverse complement strand
CCATGACGTTCTCCGTCACCATTTTTGTGAGCGTTCACTTTTTTAATTGTGAGCCTTCACAGAATCCGGCATGTAACAGTTGGCGAGTCGCAGAAATTCGCCTGAAAAAGATTTTTTGGGGGGGGTCCGGAGCTATGGCCAAGCATTATCATGTGTTGCTCGCAAGTGTCGGAATGGCAATTCTGGCATCCCCGGCCATGGCGCAAGAGCAGGACGCACCCGCCAAGGCTGCCCAAACTGCCGGCGATGACAAGCCCGCAGAGGATCAGCAGTCTGTCGATGTCGTCGTCACCGCTGACCGCCGCGAGCAATCGCTGCAGAACTATGCAGGCACGGCCGCGGTGCTTTCGCCGGATCAGCTTGCACGCGTTGGTATCACCAATATCGAAAATCTGAACGATACACTGCCCGGCTTGCGGGTTCAGAACTTCGGTGGCGCGGTTGATATTGCGCTGCGCGGGATCGGTACCAACCAGAATACCGAGCTTGGCGACCCCAATGTCGCCACGCATTTCGACGACGTGTACATCCCGCGCGTCCAGGGGCTGACCAATGCCTATTATGATCTGAAGGCAGTCGAAGTGAATTTCGGCCCGCAGGGCACGCTGCGCGGTCGCAACGCATCGAGCGGCTCGCTCAACTTCATTTCCTATCCGCCCGAGCTCGGCAAGTTCAAAGGCCAGCTCGAAGGCGGCTATGGCAATTTCGATCAGGTAAGCGTGAAGGCGATCCTGAACGTTCCGTTCGGTGACAATCTGGCGGTGCGCATCTCCGGCAGCTTTGACAAGCACAGCTCCTATTATCGCAATGTCGGGCGCTTCCCCAATGTGCAGGCGCCTTATGCCGATGACAATCGCGGCATCCGGGGCCAAATCCTCTGGGAACCAAACCAGTCGCTCAGCGTGCTGCTGGCCGCCGACTACAATACCCAGGACTCGACCGGCTTCAACGGATCGAATTTCTCGATCTTTCTTGATCCCACTATTGCCGGGTCTAGCTTTACCAACGCGGTCAATTCAGTCACCAATCCGCGCGATGTGTTGACCGGGCCGCTGGGCGAGCAATATGGCGTCGATCACATCGGCTATCGTGCGCGCATCACCTACAAGACCGATGGCCTGTTCAATGTTCAATATATCGGTAGCCACCGTGATTTGCGGACCCGGTCCGATGGCGCCGGCCCGTTCAGTGTGGCCTTCCCGAATTTCGATTCGGTGCTCTATGGCCCGTTGAGCAACGGCACCGGGGCCGAGCGGCTCGATAATTACAGCCAGGGGCTGGGGCGCAACGGATCCTTCTCGGATTTCCATGAGCTGCGCTTCTTCAACGATAGCGAGCCGTTCAAATATTCGCTCGGCGGCAATTATTTCAACGAGCGCCAGCGCACCTTCGTTACCTCCGTTTCCGATTACAACGCCTTCTTCCAGGGACAGGAGTTCAACACCCGTACCCGGAGCGAAACCTATGCCTTTTACGGCGATGCGACCTATTCGGTTACCAAGAAGCTGCGGCTGACGGCGGGCATCCGCTACACCAATGATCGCAAGTCGCGCACTGGCGTTATCTCCCGGCTGTTCTTCGGCGGCGGCGCGGCGGATTTCAACTGCTGCGGCTATTTCCGCCTCGGCACGCCCGGCTTCCAGTTCAACACCGAGCGCACGCTGACCAGCGCCGATATCAACCGCGACGGGAATGTCACCCCTGGCGAGCAGCTGACCTTCTTCCTCGACGGCGTGCGCAGCTTCGGCGCGCGCGATACCATTCCGATCGCCTTTGGCCAGGCAATCGCACAGCTGCGCGCCAATCCGGCGCTGGTTTCCGATCCCAATTATGTGATTCCGGCGGGGCCGGGGTGCATCAATTCGGCGTTCAATCCGGGCTATGTGTGCCGCGCCGACGGCCAGTTCACCTATAATTTCGTTGCCAATACGGTGAATGATCAGGCCGCCAGCATCTCAACCGATTTCGTCGATTGGCGGGTGCGCGGCGAATATGATCTGAGTGATGACAATCTGGTCTATGCGCTGGTCTCGCGCGGCCATAAGGCGGCGAGCTTCAACGACAATCTCGGCTCGCTCGGGCCGGCGCCCTTCTTCCGGCCCGAAAGCGTGACGCTGTACGAGATCGGCAGCAAGAATGAATTCAGGGTATTCGGGCGCAAGGCGACCTTCAATATCTCTGGCTTCTACAATGACTATAAGGATCAGCAGCTGACCGCGCTGCTCGGCGTGCAGTCGATCGTCCAACAGATCACGGGGCCGAACGGCCAGCTCGTCAATGTCACCGGGCCGCAGGTGCTGCCGAGCGGTTTCAACCAGAACCAGGTCGTCGCCTTTACCTATAATGCCGCCAATAGCGAAACCTACGGCATTCAGGGCAGCGGATCGATCATCCTGCCGGCCAGGTTCAAATTCGGCGCCGATTTCCTGTGGCTGGAGGCGCGCGTGGGCAATGCCCAGCCGGTACAGGACTTCCGCTTCCAGGCCGATGTGAACGGGCTGGATTCGGTGCCCCGGCCGATCGCGGGCCGGCGCCTGCCCTATTCGCCGCGCTTCCAGCTCAACGCATCCCTCGCCCAGGTCATTCCGGTCAGCGGGCCGATCGAGGGCCTGTTCGACTGGCTGGTGAGTGTCTCATGGCGCTCGTCGAGCTTTGCGACGATCTTCAACAGTCAGGATTTCGCCTTCAACAATCGCGAAACCTTCCCGACCGGCAATCCCCGCGCCGGCCAGGTGCGCGTCACTGCGCCGCGTGAATCGCTGAATGATCGCATCCCTTCCTATGTGCTCGTCAACGCGGCGATCGGTTTCAGCCACGGCAATTTGCGACTTGAAGCCTATGCCAATAATCTGTTCGACAATACGGTCGCTGCGGGCTTGCTGGTGAACCAGTTCAACAATTCGCGCTTTTTCACCAACCCGCGCCTTTATGGGACGCGGATTCGCGTGCAGTTCTGATCGACTTGCGACCGCCCGCTCGCCGGGCGGCCGCTTTACCCCGGGCAGCTTCGTGTCGCGTGAGGGAGGAGACGTAATGACGTTGGTGCAAAGCCGCCGGGCCTTCGCGCTTCTGGCCGCGCTGCTCGCCGCCGGCGCGGCCAGGGCCGAACCGATCGTCCCGGCCGATTATGCGTTGGTCTGGGCCGATGAATTCGAGCGCGAAGGCGCGCCGGACCCGGGCAAATGGGCCTATGATATCGAGCATAACAAACGCGGCTGGTTCAATAACGAGCTGCAGTATTACAGCGACGCGCGCCTCGAAAATGCCCGCGTTGAACAGGGCGCGCTGATCATCGAAGCGCGCGCCGATGCCGCCGCCATCGCCAAATTCCGGGATTGGGGCGGGCAGAAATACAGCTCGGCGCGGCTGCGCACGCTCGGCAAGGCGAGCTGGACCTATGGTGCGGTAGAAGTTCGCGCCAAGCTGCCCTGCGGGCGCGGCACCTGGTCAGCTATCTGGATGCTGCCTGACGACAAGGCGATCCCCTGGCCCGACAGCGGCGAGATCGACATCATGGAGCATGTCGGCTTCGATCCTGGCAAGGTCCATTTCTCCACCCACACCAAAAACGGCAACTTTATCGACCATACCGAAAAGACGGCGGCGACGACGGTGCGCAATGCCTGTGGCGAGATGCACCGCTACCAACTGCGCTGGACACCCAATCTGATCGTGATGGGCGTCGACGACGAGCGCGGCTTTTCCTTCAAGCGCCCGAGCGCCAAACGATCCGACTGGCCGTTCGACGGACCGTTCCACCTGCTGCTCAACATCGCCATCGGCGGCGATTGGGGCGGGCAAAAGGGCGTCGATCCCGCCGCTTTCCCCGCGCGGATGGAGATCGATTATGTCCGCGTCTATCAGCCGAAGAGTTCGTGATGCGTCGCTGGACCGGCTTTGCCCTGGCCGCCGCGCTGCTGGGAACGGCGGCGCTGATCGCGGGGGGCGCGGTGGCGCAGCAAGCGCCTGCGGCCGCGCGCGACAGCCAGGCGATCGATGCCGAGGTTGAAGCAATCCTGGCCGGCATGTCGATCGATCAGAAGATCGCCCAGATCATCCAGCCCGATACCGGCAGCTTTTCGGTCGCCGATATGGTGACATATCGCTTCGGCAGCTATTTGAGCGGCGGGAATAGCGGGCCGGGCAATGACGATAGGGCGCCACCTGCGCGCTGGCTGGCGCTTGCCGACGCCTATTGGGATGCGGCGATGGCCCCGCGCGCCGATGGCCGCCGCCCGATTCCGCCGATCTGGGCGATCGACGCGCTGCACGGCCATAACAACATCATCGGCGCGACGCTGTTCCCCCATAATGTCGGCCTTGGCGCGACGCGCGATCCGGCCCTGGTGCGCGAGATCGGCGCTGCGACCGCCACCGAAATCGCGGTGACGGGCATCGACTGGACCTTCGCGCCGACGCTGGCGGTCGTGCGCGATGTCCGCTGGGGCCGCAGCTATGAAAGCTATTCGCAAGACCCTGAGGTCGTGGCTGCGATGGCGGGGGCGATGGTGGAAGGCCTGCAGGGCGCACCCGGCACGCCCGGTTTCCTGGGCAGCGACAAGGTGATTGCGACCGCCAAGCATTTTCTGGGCGACGGTGGCACCGGCGGCAAGGACCAGGGCGATACCGTAGCGCCCGAGGCCGAGCTGCGCGCGGTCCACGCTGCCGGCTATCCGCCCGCCATCGCCAGCGGGGTCGAAACGGTGATGGCGTCCTTCTCCAGCGTCAACGGTGTGAAGATGCACGGCAACAAGCCGCTGCTGACCGGCTATCTGCGCGGGCGGACCGATGCGGGAGGGCTGGGCTTCAAGGGGCTGGTGCTGGGCGACTGGAACGGCCATGGTCAGGTGCCGGGCTGTTCTGTCGGGAGCTGCGCCGCCGCCTTCAACGCCGGGCTCGACGTCTTCATGGCACCCGATAGCTGGAAGCCACTGTTCGCCGCGACCACCGCGCAGGTGAAATCGGGTGAGATCAGCATGGCGCGGCTCGATGAGGCGGTGCGGCGCATCCTGCGCGTGAAAGTCGCCGCCGGAGTGTTTCAGAAGGACCGGCCCTCGTGGCGGCCGCTGGCCGGGCGTTTCGAGCTGCTCGGCAGTGCCGAGCACCGGGCGCTGGCGCGGCGGGCGGTGCGCGAATCGCTGGTGCTGCTGAAGAACAACAACCGGCTGCTGCCGCTGATGCCGAAGCAGCGGGTGCTGGTGGCAGGTGACGGCGCCGATAGCATCGCAATGCAGGCCGGCGGCTGGACGATCAGCTGGCAGGGTGGTGGCGATCTCACCAACGCCGATTTTCCCCACGCCCAGACGATCTATGCCGGCATCGCCGAAGCGGTGAAGGCAGCAGGCGGCACCGCTCAGCTTTCCGCCGATGGCAGCTTCACCGCCAAGCCGGATGTCGCGATCGTGGTGTTCGGCGAAAAACCCTATGCCGAATTCATGGGCGATATTGATACGCTTGAATATCATGATGATTTCAAGAGCTATCGCCTGATGCAGCGGCTGCGCGCGGCGGGCGTGCCGGTGGTGGCGGTGTTCCTTTCGGGCCGGCCGATGTGGGTCAATCCCGAAATCAACCAGGCCGATGCGTTCGTAGCGGCATTTCTGCCCGGCAGCGAGGGCGGCGGTGTCGCTGACATGCTGTTCCGCAAGCGCGACGGCGCAGTGGCGCATGAATTTCGCGGCAGGCTGCCCTTCAGCTGGCCAAACGGACCGATGCCGCCCCGGATCGGCGTGGCGGGCGATGCAGCAACGCTGTTCCCCTTCGGCTATGGGCTGACGACCGATACCGCGACCCATATCGGGGCCCTCCCCGAAACCGCGCCCGCCGGCACCCGGGCCGAAAATCGGCTCGTCATCCTCGGGCGCACCGGGTTGCCGGCGGCCTGGTTCACTCGGCTGAGCGAGGGCGGCGGCAAGCCCGATGCCATCAGCAGCAACGCCGGGCGGAGCGCGACGGGGGTAGTGACGATGCGCGGCATCGACCGCAACCGGCAGGAGGATGCGCGGCTGATCAGCTGGCGCGGCGGCGCGCCTGGCCGGATCGATGTGGCGGCGGCGCGGCTGCTCGATCTGTCGCAGGCCGGCAAGGCGCTGGTGATCGATTGGAAGGTGCAGAGCAGGCCAAGTGCAGCGGTTCGCATCGGTGTTGCCCGGCGCGGCGGCGGCGACCGCCTGATTGACGCGACCCGCCTGTTGCGCGGCGGAACGCCGGGCTGGCGCACGGTATCGGTTCCACTGCGCTGCCTCGGCAACCGCGCCGGGCTGCGCGCGATCGATACGCCCTTTGTTATGGAGACGCGCGGCAGCCTGTCGCTTGCTATCTCCGATATCCGCATCGCGCCTCCCGCAGGGCAGGTGCTCGCCTGTCCGGCGCGGCAACGGTAAGGCCGGCCGCCCGCGCCTGATTGGCAGCAGCGCAAGGCTGCGATAGACGCGCAGCCGGGCAGCCATTCTTGGCAAGGCGCAGCGCCGCCGTGCTGCTGTGCAACCAACACAGGAACCTGAGCGGACATGACCAAACATGCGTCGCCGACGATCGAGCATGTGGCGCAGGCGGCAGGGGTTTCGCGGCAGACGGTGTCGCGCGTCATCAACAATGGCCCAAGCGTCAAGCCGGCGGTGCGCGCGCGCATTCTGGCGGCGATCGAAGAGCTCGGCTATGTACCGAGCCAGGCGGCGCGGCGCATGGGCGGCGGGCGATCCTATCTGATCGTCGCGATCAACGATCGTGCCCGCACGATCGAAAACTGGCGCGCCGGGCGCGGCAATGACTGGGTCGACCAGATGCTCCACGGCGGGATGCTCACGTGTGAAGCGCATGGCTATCACCTGCTGATCGAACTGATCGATACCGAAACCGATCGCGCGGCGCGGCAGCTCGACCGTGTACTTTCATCGCTGCGGCCCGATGGCGTGATCCTCACCCCGCCGCACAGCGAAAATGCCGAGCTGGCGGCGCGGCTCAAGCGACGCGGCATAGCCTTTGGCCGCATGGGCTCCTCGGCGCGGCATGACGATGGGATCAATGTGTTCATGAGCGATCATGACGCGGCGGCGGCGGCGGTCGATCATCTCGTCAAGCTCGGCCACCGGCGGATCGGCTTTATTTCGGGCAGCGCGCACTATGCCGTGTCCGACGCGCGCGAGCAGGGCTATGCGGCGGCGATGGCAGCGGCGGGGCTGGCAGTGACCGAAGGCGATATCCAGCACGGCGATTTCACCTTCGCCTCCGGCGCCGCCGCGATGGAGCGCATCTTGCGCCTGCCCGATCCGCCGAGCGCTGTTATCGCCAGCAATGATGAAATGGCGTTTGCCGTGCTGCATGTTGCCGCGGATCACGGCCTTGCCGTGCCGAGCGCGCTCTCCGTTGTGAGTTTCGACGATACGCCGGGTGTGCGCTTCAGCGTTCCGCCGCTCACCGCGATCCGCCAGCCGATCTCCGCGCTCGCCGAGACGATCTGCACCAAGCTGATCGCAGCGCGCGGTGGCGCGGCAGTGGCGGGTGATCATGTGCTGCCCTTCGAGCTGATCGACCGCCAGAGCACCGCCCGCCCGGAGCGCCAGGGCGCGCCTGACCCCGCGCCTTGAGCGACGCCCCGCCCGCGCCGCGCCGTTTCGGCGTGCTGTATGTGCTGGCGATGTTCGGGTGCTTCGTCGCGTTCATGCCGCTGGCGCCGCTGATCCTGCCCGCCAAAATTGCCGCGATCGAGACAATCCGGGGCGGCGAGGCGCAGGTGGCGGCGCTGAGCTGGTTGCTGATCGCCGGCGGCATCATGGCCGCGCTCGGCAATATTCTCGCGGGCTACCTGAGCGACCGGGTCTACGCGCGCGACGGGCACCGGCGGCGGATGATCGTCACCGGGCTGGGCGCGGTGATCGCCGCGCTCGCGCTGCTGGCGGCGGTGCGCGGTTTTGCCGCGCTGATGCTCGCGGTGCTGACGTTTCAGCTCGCGCTTAACTGCCTGCTGGCCCCGCTGGTCGCCATGATGGTGGACCATGTCAGCGATTCCGCAAAGGGGACGATGGCCGGTTGGCTGGGACTGGCGCTTCCCGTGGGCTCGCTCGCGGTCACATTGCTCTCGACGCTGCCGGTCATTGCTACGGCGGCGCAAATCGCGATCATGGGCGCGGTTACCGTGACTTTGACCCTGCCGCTCGTGCTGTGCTGGCCCGTGGTGCTGCCTGCTGCGCCATCGCCCACACCGGCGGAAAACACTTTGGTAGCGTCGGCCGGTCCGCTCGGCGCCAATTTCGCGCTTGCCTGGACGGCAAGGCTGCTCATCCAGTTCGCAGCGGCGGCCATCCTGCCCTATCTCTATTACTATGTCGCCTTCGTCCTGCGTCCGGAAGGCGGCGACGCGGCGATATCGACAATGGTTGGCAGCCTGTCGCTGATCTTCGCGATCGCTTCGATCATCGGCGGGCTCGCGATCGGATCCTGGTCAGACCGGGTCCGACGGCGGCAATGGGTGCTCGCAGGGTCGGCGATATTGGTCGCGCTGGGCATGATCGGGCTCGCCGTGCTGACCCGCTGGCCACTGGTGTTTGCCGCCCAAGCATTGTTTGCGGTCGGGCTGGCCGGTTTTCTGGCCGTCGACGGTGCGATCGTCGCGAAGTTGATTTCGGCGAGCAACCACAGGGCGACGTTGCTCGGCGTGATGAATATCACCAACACGCTCCCCGTCGTGCTGGCGCCGATGGTGTCGCTGTTCGTCATCGCCGATGGCGCGAACGGCCCGGCTGGCAGAATCGTTCTGGTGCTGCAGCTCGCGACGGCGGGTGCCGTGGTGGCGGCGTTCTGTGCATCCCGGATCAAGCTGCCGTCGACGGTTATCGGGGCCGGTCATTATCGGTCCCCGCCGCATTGATCGGGCATTCATGACGTCCGGTCGGCCAGCGGATTTGGCGCTGAGCTTGAAAGGCCCAGAAGGGCGGATTGCCGCTCTCGGATGCAGATGTTCGAGGGCCTGCGTCCGCCGCTTGACGCGCATAAGCAGGCATTTCGCTTTCCTCAGATAGCGTCACCAAACCCGAACGGGCTTTATGAACACCCCTCGGCAGCGATCATCAGCGCCTAAAGGTGTTGCCTAAGCGTTTGCCCGCTGCAGCCGCCGATCACCGCCGATTATGCTACTCCTCATTCCCACTCGATGGTGCCGGGGGGCTTGCTGGTAAAGTCATAAGTCACGCGGTTGATGCCGCGCACTTCGTTGATGATGCGGGTGGCGACGCGGGGCAGGAAGCCGCCGGGAAATTCAAAGGCCTGGGCGGTCATGCCGTCGGTCGCGGTCACCGCCCGCAGCGCCAGCACATTGTCATAGGTGCGCCCGTCGCCCATCACCCCTACCGAGCGCACCGGCAGCAGCACTGCAAATGCCTGCCAGATTGCGTCATAGAGCCCGGCATTGCGGATTTCCTCGAGATAGATGGCATCGGCCTTGCGCAAGATGTCGCAGCGCTCCTTGGTCACTTCGCCGGGGATGCGGATGGCGAGGCCGGGGCCGGGGAACGGATGCCGGCCGACAAACACGTCGGGCAGCCCGAGCTCGCGGCCGAGCGCGCGCACTTCGTCCTTGAACAGCTCGCGCAGTGGCTCGACGAGCTGCATGTTCATCCGTTCGGGCAGGCCGCCGACATTGTGGTGACTCTTGATCGTCACCGAAGGCCCGCCGGTGAAGCTCACGCTTTCGATGACATCGGGATAGAGCGTGCCCTGCGCCAGGAACGCCGCCCCGCCGATCTTCCTCGCTTCATCCTCGAACACGTCGATGAAGGTCTTGCCGATGAACTTGCGCTTGGCCTCGGGGTCGGTGACGCCGGCTAGCCCCGACAGGAACAATGTCTCGGCGTTCACATGGACGAGCGGGATATTGTAAGCACCGCGAAACAGCGAGACGACCTGCTCGGCCTCGCCGCTGCGCATCAGCCCGTGATCGACGAACACGCAGGTGAGCTGGTCGCCAATCGCTTCGTGGATCAGCACCGCCGCGACCGCCGAATCGACGCCGCCCGAAAGGCCGCAAATCACCCGGCCCTGCCCCACTTGCGCGCGGATTTCGGCAATCTTGGTGGCGCGGAATTCGGCCATCGTCCAGTCGCCACCCAGCCCGCAGACATGGCGCGCGAAATTGGCGATCAGCCGCGCCCCATCGGGCGTGTGCACGACTTCGGGGTGAAACTGCATCGCATAATATTGGCGCGCATCGTCCGCGATCACCGCAAAGGGCGCGCCCGGGCTATGCGCGACCGGGCGGAAACCGGGCGCGAGCGCGGTCACCTTGTCACCGTGGCTCATCCACACCTGGTGGCGCCCGCCTTCGGACCATAGTCCGTCGAACAGCGCGCAGCGATCGGTGATGTCGATGAAGGCGTGGCCGAACTCGCCACTGTCGCCCAACGTCACCGCGCCGCCGAGCTGGTGCATCATCACCTGCTGGCCATAGCAGATGCCGAGCACCGGCACGCCGCTCGCGAAGATCGCGTCGGGAACGCGCGGGCTCCCCGCGTCGAGCACCGAGGCCGGCGAGCCCGACAGGATGACGCCGCGCGGTGCCATCCGCGCGAATGCCTCGGCGGCCGCGTTGAACGGGGCGATCTCGCTATAGACCCCCGCCTCGCGCACCCGCCGCGCGATGAGCTGGGTCACCTGGCTGCCGAAATCGACGATGAGGATGGAATCGCTGGGCTGGGTCATCGCAAGCACCTAATCGGGCTCCGAAACGCTGTCCAGATCGATCGACTAGAGGGCGCGCGCCAGAAATGCTTTCATCGCCTGCCATGATTGCACGGCGGCTGAACCTTCGGCGCCCGGGTCCTTCACGCGCGGATCCGTCGATGGGTCAGCCCAGATATAGCTTGGGTTAAGGCCCGATCCGCACACCTGATGCCCGGCGCGATCATGCACCAGCAAACTAACCCGATCGCCCTTGCCCGCGCGGCGCAACCGATCCGCGAGCCGTTGCGACATGGCGCCCGACGCCCATATTTCGTCGCGCAGACTGCCGATCAGCAGCCACCGGGCATGCGATCTTTCGATCGGTATTGCTGCCGCCGACGCCGCTTCGGGATCAGCCACACGACCTGCTTCGTAGCGCGCCGTATTGTCGAACCAAATGCCGTCACGCCAAGGCTGTAGGCGGACATAAGGCAAGGGTTTGCCGCGCCAGCTCCACGATGAAATCTCGCGCGGTTTGATGAAGTCCTTCGGCAGAGCGGCCCGCTCATCGCCGATGCCATAGCCTTCCCAAACGACATCGGTGCCAACACAGGCAATCACTGCCTTCACCCAAGGATAACGCACGGCGGCGACTTCAGCATATTCGGCGCCCTTCGAGTGGCCGTAAAGCCCGATGCGATGGGGATCGACCTCCGCGCGCTGCGACAGCCAGCCGCGGACACGGTCGATCAATTCGATCGGCTGGTTGACGTGAATGTTGGGGACGCCCTTCAGCCCCTCAAAATCCCAGGCAAAATAGTTCAGCGCAAAGGCGGCATAGCCCTGCCCGGCGAATTGCGTGGCCAGCGCGCGCGCTGTCGAGGCCCCGCCACCTTCGCTGCCGTGAAGCAGGATAATGGTCGGGAGGCGGGTCTTGCCCTTGGGCGCGGCAAAAATGCCGCTGAGGGCGCCATTGGCAACCGGCTCGACGGTGAGCCCCGGCGCCTCGCGGTACCTTAACAGGGCATCACCGACGACCTGTCCCTGCTGGCTGACGATAATTCGGGTCGTCCCGAGCGGCACACTCGCGGGGATCGTTACCGGTCCGGCATCGGCAAGGATCGGATCGGTCGGTTTGCGCATCGACCAAAGCAGTCCATAGCCGTCAATGCCTTGATACGTGCCCGAGGCAACGTGGGCGCGATCCATGTCGACCCGCCCGGTGGCATCAGGCAGCACGTCCGCCCAGCTGTGGTAAACCGCGACGACGGGCGCCCACTGGCCCGCAGCATTTTTTTCCCATCGCTGATAGGCACCGAAACCATGGACGCGCGCGGGCTGCCCGGGGTTGAGTCCGGACACCACGATGCCGGGCGTCTCACCGACGATGATCGGCGTCTCAGGGGCTATCCGTACCGCACTCTGATTGGACGCACCGATCAGCAACGCGGCGCTGATAGCAAATCCGACTATTCTGCTTCGTCCCATCATCCCCACTCGTCGCTCGCCGGTCGCCCTGCGATAGGCGCTTGCGCAAGGCTTTGGAGATTTTGCCATGAACGGGCACGGCCGCCGATAAACGGCATGGGCTAGACGACGAACGATCGGAGCAATTGGGCGCCTGACCGACTCACCGCAACCGACTCGCCCGTCGCCATCCATGCGACCATCCGGCCCCCGCCAGCCGGTTCAGCGCGTTCAAGTTGATCGAAGTTGATGATCGTCGAACGATGCACACGAATGAAGCGCTTGGGGTCCAGCCGAGCCTCAAGCTCGCCGAGGCTCATCCGCACCAGATGGGTGCCGCTGAGAGTCCGGACCTCGGCATAATCTTGCGCGCCCCCAATGAAGACGATTTCGGCAGTGGAAATAGGGCGCATTTCATCGCCGTCGCGTATCAAATAGCGGTCCATGAGTGGCTGTTTGTCGACGATGGTGACGGGCGCTGCACGTCTGCCGCCCCGCATCGCGTAGCAGACGGCGGCGACGAGCGCGTAGAGAATCAGGCCTTGGAACACTTGCCATGTGAAGGCCGGGCCGCTGAAATTCTGCACGTCAAAAATCCCTGACGTGACGCCGTTCGAAAAGCCGAGCAACACGATAACGAGCGAATACCACGTCAGCGCGAAGGCCGGTGCCAACCCAAGGTGTGACAGCATTTGCTGGGCGACCGACCGGTCCAGCACCTGCGCCTTGAGCAAGCTGTGGGTCGCGGCGGCCAGCAACGCGAGCGGTACGACATTACATAGCGCAAAACGCGCCGCCGCGGCGCCCGGAACCCCGGTCGCGAGAAACACGATCAGATAGCACAGCCAAAGCAGCACAGCGCCGGCCAGCCAAAGCGTCGAGGAGCTTGGCGGAGGCACTTGCACACCTGCTCTCGCGTTCAGTTCTTCTTGCCGTCGTTGCCCACTCTCGGCTTCACCTCCAGCCCGGTCCAATAGGCGGCGAATGCCCAAAGATCGGCTGCTTCCTCGATAATCTTGTCGGTCGGCTTGCCGCTGCCATGGCCGGCGCGCGTTTCGATCCGCACCAGATGCGGCTTGGGGCCGATCGCCGCCGCCTGGATCGCAGCGGTGTATTTGAAGGTATGGCCTGGCACCACGCGATCATCGGTATCGGCCGTCGTCGCCAGGATCGCCGGATAATCGCGCCCGCCCTTCACATTGTGATAGGGCGAATAGGCATAAAGCACCCGGAAGTCGGCTTCCTTCGCCGGATAGCCATAATCATCCACCCAGTAGCGCCCGGCAGTGAAGCGGTCGAACCGCAGCATGTCCATGACGCCCACCTGCGGCAGCGCGGCGGCGAACAGATCGGGCCGCTGGTTCACCACCGCCCCCACCAGCAGGCCGCCATTGGATCCGCCCTGGATCGCGAGCTGATCCTTGCCGGTGATGCCATTGGCCTTCAGCCACTCGCCAGCGGCGATGAAATCGTCGAACACATTCTGCTTGCGGTCGAGCCGGCCGGCATCATGCCACGCGCTGCCATATTCGCCGCCGCCGCGGATATTGGCAACTGCGAGCACCCCGCCCTGCTCGATCCAGGCGAGCCGCGTCGCCGAAAAGCCCGGCAGCGTGGCGATGTTGAAGCCGCCATAGGCATAGAGCAGCGTCGGTGCGGGGCCCGTGGTCGTCTTCTTGCGCACCAGGAACATCGGGATGCGCGTGCCGTCCTTCGAGGGGTAAAAGATCTGCTCAACCTTGAAGTCAGCCGGATTGAAGGCGACCTGCGGCACCGCCCACGGCGTCGCTTTGCGCGCCTTGATGTCATAATGATAGATCGTCGCCGGGGTCGCGAAGCTGGTGAAGGCGAAGAAGGTCTCGCGGTCGCCAATCTCGCCGCCAAAGCCGCTGACCGAGCCAATGCCGGGCAGCGCGAGCGTGCCGATGAGCCGGCCCTTCAGATCGAAGCGGCGGACCTCGCTCTTCACATCGACCAGATATTCGGCGATCAGCTCGCCGCCGACGATATTGGCGGTTTCCATGATCGCCTTGTCCTCGGCGATCAACGGCTGCGGCTTGGGATCGGCGGCAGCCACGTCGATCGTCACGATGCGCAGGCGCGGCGCGTTCTGGTTGGTGCGCATGTAGAAGCGGCTGCCGACATTGCCGACCAGCGCCCATTCATAATCGAGCCCTTTGATGATCGTGCGCGGCTTGGCGCCCGGCGCCTGCAGATCGAGCACGGTCACTTCATAGCGGCGATCGGTGCCTTCAGTCGTGGTGATGATCAGCCAGTGGCCATCGTCGGTCACGCTCGGCGAATGGCCGTAGCGGGGGTGATCGGGGGTCGCATAGACGAGCCGATCGGCCGATTGGGGATCGCCGATCCGGTGGAAATAGACTTTCTGGTTCTCGTTCAGCGCCTGGAATTTGGCGCCGGCCGCAGGCGGATCGAACGCCGAATAGAAAAAGCCCGAGCCGTCCTTCGCCCAGCCGATGCCGGAAAATTTCACCCATTCGATCATGTCGGGCAAGGTCTGCCCGGTGGCGACGTCGAGCACCTTCATCGTCCGCCAATCGGTGCCGCCGTCCTGAATGGTGTAGAGCAATTTGGTGCCGTCGGGCGACGGGCGCCATTCGGCGAGCGCCGTCGCACCGTCTTTCGACCAGCCATTGGGATCGATCAGCACCCGGCCCGCGCCGTTCAGGCTGTCGCGCACATAGAGCACCGACTGGTTCTGCAGCCCCGAATTGCGCTGGTAGAAATAGCGCCCGCCCTGCACCACCGGCACGCTGAACCGCTCGTAATTGTATAGCTCGCGCATCCGCGCCTTGAAAGCCTCGCGCCCCGGCAGCGTGGCCAGATAGGCATTGGTGACCGCGTTTTGCGCATCGACCCAGGCGCGCACCGCCGGGTCCTGGCGCACATCCGCCTCAAGCCAGCGATAGGGATCAGCAACCTTCACCCCGAACTGCTCATCGACCACATCGACCCTGCGCGTCTCGGGATAGTTCAAGCCCGCCTCCGTAGACTGGGCGGAAACCGCCGCCGCGATCGGTAGCGCGAACAGGGCCAGCAGACTGAGGCGGCGCTTCGACATGCAACGGTATCCCCACACAAACAAAATGGAGCCGCGAACCTAGCGGTTGCGGCTCCATTGTGAAGAGGCGATCGCGCGGGGCGAAATCACGCGGCGGCGTCGAAATCCTCGTCGTCATTGTCGACCGGACCCGAATCCTGGCCCTTTGCGCTGACGTCGCGATCGACGAACTCGATGATTGCCATCGGCGCGGCGTCCGACGCGCGCGGGCCGGCCTTGATGATGCGGGTATAGCCGCCATTGCGGTTCGCATAGCGATCGGCCAGCACTTCAAACAGCTTCACCAGCTGCGCATCGTCGAGCAGGCGCGCATGGGCAAGCCGACGGTTCGAAAGCCCGCCGCGCTTGGCCAGCGTGACCAGCTTTTCGACATAGGGGCGAAGCTCCTTCGCCTTGGGCAGGGTGGTGGTGATCTGCTCATGCTTGATGAGCGCCGCCGCCAGATTGCGGAACAGCGCGGTGCGGTGGGCCGAAGTCCGCG
>FSSH01005858.1_pt1 | contig 15701 bp, 10 predicted proteins | sample 1166101 | NCBI WGS metagenome assembly FSSH01 (sample SAMEA32972668, study PRJEB13176) | freshwater metagenome | biome: Drinking water system; feature: Biomass in drinking water that filtered by 0.45 um membrane; material: drinking water | place: USA | collected 2012-12-20 | depth 0 m | reverse complement strand
CGGAGCTTGTTAAGGTTCAAGCCCGGGTTTTGGATGATGAAGGGCGTGAGAGCTGTAGCGAAATTAGCATCGAAGTTCCCAGGTCACCAGACACCGATGTTTGCCGCAGTCAACTCGTTGACCCCGATTTTGTCAGTCGGTTATCGGTGAATTTAAGCAGTGACAAAGTTTCTTATCAGCCGGGAGACATTGCCCAGGTAAAGATTCTCTCGCCTTTCGTCGGAGCAAGGGGGTGGCTGTCTGTGGGAAGCGCGGTAACGCCGTTGCAGCTTGAAGGAGCGCAGACGACCGTCAAAATTCCGATCACGGAAGCCAATTACCCCGGTTTTCCCGTGCGGGTCTTTCTTGTGAGCACTAAACAGGCTGTTGCAGAGGGCCGGTTGACCATTACTGTGCCGCCCAGTCGGAAATCTTTAACCGTCACTGTGCAGCCCGTCGAAGAGATTGTCGCGCCGGGAGGTGAGGCAACCGTGCAGCTTCTGATCAAAGATGCAGCCGGAAATCCAGTTGCGGGTGCTCATGCCGCCCTGGCGGTTGTGGATGAAGCGGTGCTCAAATTGAGTAAACACACGTGGCCGAACCCTCTGGGACGGTTCTATGACGCCAAGCCGGTTTATTTTATGCAGCAACACACGGGTCTTCTTGAGCGTGGCCTGCTGTTGGAGGTAGCAAATTCCAGGATTGTATCCGGACGAATAGCTGAGGCAAATGACCCGGCCGACTCATTTGCCTTGACTGATACTCCGGAATCTCTTCTTCGCAAAAATATGACGGCGCTGGCCGTCTTTAAGCCAGATATTGAAACTGATGCAGGAGGCAAAGCCCGGGTTAGCTTTAAGATGCCGGACAACGTAACTCGTTACCGGATACTGGCTTTGGCGTCCGCTGGAGCCGATCGCTTTGGCGCAGGTCAGTCGTCTCTTTCATCCAGATTAGCGCTTGCAATAAAGCCTTCCCCTCCGCGTTTTCTCAGTGTCGGTGATAACTTTGAGTTGCCCGTCGTTTTGCAAAACCAGACGGAGCAAGAACTTAGAACCGAACTTGCTGTTCGAACTGAGAACCTTGAACTTGAGAGCCCGGGTAAAGTTGTGGTGCTTCCGGCGGGTGAAGCCGTTTGTCTGTCGTTCAAGGGAAGAACTAAGGCAAGCGGTGAAGCTCGGCTTCAGCTTATTGCCAGAGCCGGCCAATTTTCCGATGCCACTCAGTTTAGCGTTCCGGTCTACATCCCGGCTATTTCTAAGACCGTTGCGGCCTGTGGCGTCCTGGACCAGGGTGCCATTCTTGAGAAGGTAGTTGTGCCCGGGAATGTGTTTCCCAAACAAGGCGGCTTGACTATTTCCTTAAGTAGTTCAGCGGCTGATTCTCTCAATCCGGCTTGTAATTACCTTCGTGAATACCGGTATGACTGCTCGGAGCAGGTATCTTCAAGACTTGTCGGCATGCTTTCTATGCGGCAGAGCTTGATAGAAGGGGGTTCACTTGCCGGTGCCGAGCTTGTGAGCTTCGACAAGCAGATTCAAGGTGACGTGGACCTTCTGCAAAAGCGCCAGAATGGCACAGGCGGTTTCCGGCTCTGGTCGAGCAGCGAGAGTTCCACCTGGCCTTTCGTTTCCATTCAAGCCGTTCGAGCCCTTGCCCAGGCCAGAGAGAGTAATTTTAGAGTTTCTGACAGTGCCCTAGAAATGGCGATTGAGCATCTCAAGAGCTTGTCTGTAGAAGGGTGCGAGGCTTACAGCGAGGATTTGAGATTGGCGGTGCGGGCTTATGCCCTGAATGTTTTGCACAGCTTTGGAAAGGACGATTCAAAAGCTATTGGTGAAGCTGTCCGAGATATTTTCTCGGGACAAACCTGTATCCCTGATAAAGGGCAGGATGGATGCTCGACGGAGACTCTGGCTTGGCTTTTACCGGTAGTTGCCGGAAATTCTGATTTCCAAAAGGAAGCAGCCATTATTCGCAGAGTCATTACCGGTCGCATTGTTGAGACCACTTCTACGGCTTCTGTTAGCGGGGCTGCATATTCCAGCGGCTATCAGATATTTGCCAGTCCGGGACGTGCCGATGCAGTGGTTTTGGAGGCGTTAATAGATGATCAACCCGGCAACGAGCTAATAGTGAAGCTCGCAAACGGGCTGCTTAAGCGCCGCAATGGCGGTTTGTGGAATGGTACGCAAGAAAACAGCACCATAATTCGGGCGCTGCAGAAGTATTTTCGAGCCTATGAAAAGCAAGTACCAGACTCTCTTGTGCGAGCTTGGTATGGTGAGAACATGGTTCTCAGCTCTAAATTTTCGGGTCGTAAATCGCAAACTTCAGTCATTAATGTGCCAATGTCCTATGTTCAGGCGGTGAGGGATAGTGAAGTCTTCTTTAGTAAGACCGGACCCGGTCGACTTTATTATGGTCTGTCGCTGGAGTATTTCCCCTGTGAGCGGAAGACCCGGCCGGAAGCGCAAGGCATCTCTATAAGCCGCACCTATGAACCTGTTGATTGCGCCGATGACGTCAGTCGAGATCGCCTTGGTAACTGGCATATCAAGGCTGGCGCCCTGGTTCGCGTCAGACTTCACTTCAATACAATCGGTAGCAGATATCACGTAGCCCTCGTGGATCCCTTACCTGCCGGAGTAGAGCCGGTAAATTATCAGTTACTGGGAAATCGCTCCTTGTCTTCCGAATCAAAGGAACTTAAAGCCGACAAAGGCATCATTGGTGCAGATGACCAGGCAGCCGGTCGGGATGAGGTAGTCTGCTCTTTCGAACATTCGAATCTTCGGGACAATCAGGCTGAATCTTTCCTTTCGGTTCTGGAGCCAGGTCAATATCAGCACTGCTACTATGTCAGGGCCGCCACCAGGGGGACGTTTAACGCTGCCCCGGGAAAGATAGAAGAAATGTACTCCCCGGAGACTTTCGGACAGACTGAAAGCGATGTTGTATGTGTCGAATGAACCTGCCAGTGGACTGTTCAGAGGCATGGTCCGCGTCCCTGAAAATGTCTATTGCGAGGGCTGGTTCTCAAAAGCTGCACATCTATTCACGTTGGTTGCACTCAACGGGACTTATTCTTCCTCCAGTTACCCGGGGGTTCCGGGAGTGGTTGTTTCGGAGGAATAATGCATATGAATAGCGCAGCATCTATGGAGCGGTTTCAGTTGGGAGATGCGGGCGGTGGCTTGAATGCCGCTGAAGACGATATAGGGCATCTGGAAAAGCTGAGAGCGGATAGTCTTCTTTCCGTAGCCGATAAGGCTAATATTGCCGGACCGGTTGTTATGAAGGAAACGATAATAGCAGGACCTGCTGCTGCTGGCTTATCCAGTACCGGGCTGTTTCTTGGTGCGGCGCTTGCGAAGGCTGCCTTGACGGAGCAAGATATAGAGGCAGCTATCGAACTGAAGCAGTTTAAAAAGGAAGCTGAATTGATCAAGCGTGAATTCAGCAGCAGGTTGGATGCCGATAAGATTTCCGCGATTGAGAAGAACTGTGCGCCGAGTCCCCGCCGGTTAGCCTTCACCCTGGGGTCTCGCATTCTTGAGGAAACGGCGTGGGGAGTTGGGTCAGGTCTGCTCTTGGCGCCGGAGACGTTGGGCTGGACTCTACCTGTTTACACCGGTGCCGGATTTGTTTCTGGGGTAGCCAACGCCATGATCCATCTGGCCAGGAGCCAGAAGCAGTGTGAAGTCGAATCGTTCCGAAGAGAGATTGCACCGAAAGGGATCGGTAAATGAGGACAAAAGAAATCCCTCCCTGGAGGAGGGATTTTTTTTGTCAGTCGGGCTGGGGTGCCGATTCGCCTTCTATCTATTACCTCCAAGCGCAATCTCCGGGTGGCATCGTTAATGATGTCACCTGTTTTTGCAGTGCCAGGGAGTTCATTCAGTGACGGGAGCTGCCGGACACTTGTTCTAGTCCTGGAGGTTGCAAGGGCGGAGTTGATTCTGCCTCAGCTCTTAAGTTTTTCGCCTGAGGGGTCAAACTCTTGCTCGTCAAATTCGAAACCAAATTGCCCCTTAGTCTGGCTGTAGATATTGATTGAGCCGTCCGGCTTAAGATATTGCTCGGTATAGCTGCCGTCTTGCTTCGATTCCCGGTTGGAAATTATCCTTCCTGTACCGTCGAATCTTGTGATAGTAGTGCTGCTGTCGGCGTTCTTTGTCTGAATTGTTTCGCTTGTTCTGGCACCTGTTTCACTGAAAGAGAGGTGTCTGAAGTTACCTGGCGCATCTTGGTTGTGAATGGTCTTCAGTTTACCGTTCTTATGCCAGGTCTGCTCAAGGTAGCTGCCATCCTTGTTTGCGTCGAGCTGTCTCAATCGTTGTCCGTCCGAGTCTAGCTCAACTGTTCTCCACCCGCCTCTCCCGTCGGTGTGGTGGATACGCTTGCCCTGCAGCACAGTTTTTCCGTTTTCATCTTTCTGGAAAATACGATCGTGGAAATTACCACTTGCATCTCCGGTGGTTTCGCGTTGCTCTCCTGCCGAATTTTTGAAATGTTGTTTGTAATTGCCCTTGCCATCGAAAATCGTCTTTTCGGAGAAGTGATTTGACTTTGCTATAGATTCAGACTTTAGTGTTCCTTTGAGATCGTACCGGGTTTCAAAGGTTACACCACGTTCGGCATCAAATTCCGATGTAAGAACACCGTTTGAAAGCCGTTCCTGTTGTATAAAGGAGCCGGTTGCTTGCGTGTCGCGATGTCTTACTATATTGCCCTGGGGATTGAAAATGGTGTCTGAGTACTCACCACTTGGCTCTTGTTTGTGCACTGTCCGTGAAATCTCGGACATATTCTGGTCGTAAAGTGTGGCTGCGAAGCTGCCGCTGGCATCTTGTTCGTGAATTGTAAGCTCTTTATTCAGGCCGTTCAGGTTCTGTTCATCGTAAGACCCATCGGCGAAGGTCCAGCGATTTCTAAGGCTGCCGTTTCTATTCAATTCCAGTTCGGAACTGGATTGTGCCGCCTGTTTTCGGTGCTCTATTGTGGAGAGCACTTCTCCATCCTTAGAATGAGTCAACTGCTTGAAGTTACCTTGACTATCTTGATGTCGAATGACGAGAGTGTCTTCCGCGCCCAGTGTTTGATCGCAGAAGCTACCGTCAGGCTTGGTCTCCCGATTACCGATGGTGTTGCCTGTTGCATCGAAATGGGTATCTGATACACTGCCGTCTTCATTAAGCCTGTGTCTTGTACTACCGATTAGTTTTTCTCGTTGCCACTCCATTTCAGTGTAGTTGCCCTTGGGGTCGGTCTCTCGCTGTTTGCGGCTTTTCTCGAAGTGATTGGTAAATTCGTCGCTTGTGGCACCATCTGGTTTGACGATGTGAGTTTGCTGAATGCCGGTTTGCTCGCCGGCAAGTATGTGGGAATCGAAATCACCGTTTGCTTTTCCGATGGTGTCTTTGTACTCCTTTTCGGAGGAGTCTATTTGGTGCCAATTACCATTAATGTCGGTGGTTTTTCGGTGTTTAGTACCGGCTGCGCTCTGCCATTTTTCTTCGGTTCCAACATAGTTGCCGTTGCTGTCATATGAAGTTTGAACATAAGCGGTGCCTTGTCCTTGTTCAATGTCAATTGAGCCATCAAGATAAAGGATTTGCTTTGTATAGTGTCCTTCAGGATCGCTCTCGATGTTTTCCGTGGTTTGACCGGTTCGGTCGAAGCTTGTTTGGGTTGAAGTTCCATCTGGGCGAAAGATTGACTGTTTCTTGTCTCCTGCCTCTCCGTAGAAGATGTGCTGAATTTCGCCGTCGTCGGCAGTTTTCGAAACCGTATATCCATCTTGCTGGGGGGTGAATTTAAGTTTTTGGCTCTCGGGCACTGGCTTGCTATCGACTTGGAGACCCCTGGTGTGACTTTTGTCTTGAGCCGGTCCTTCCAGGTTCAAAGGCTGTAGCAAGGATTGGGTGCTGGCGTTCATTTTCTTTTGCCAGTAGTCGATGTCGGCGCGATGGTTTTCTACATTCAGATGTTGATATTCTTCCTGCAGGGGACCTCTATCTTCAGGGCGCCTATCCAGTTGATCTGGATTTTTATGGTGGGAATCTGAGGGGAGCTGATGATCTGTCATGGAGGACCCTGCCTGGAGAGATGTCGGCGCCAACTGTTCTGGTTGGCTAGAGAGTATCAAGTCTTAGGTGCAAACGACGTGACTACAGATGGGTGCGTTGATTGGAGTGCCATGAGAATGAGGTGGTCTGGTCAGCCTGCCTTGGGCCGACCGCTGCCTATCTAGATGTGCCGCAGTCTTAGGGTTCAGTATCCGCTCCCCAGTTGATCTGCGGCTAAGGAGTGTGCTTTTGCGGCCGAAAAATTGTTCAGTTTGCGGTAAATACCGGCTCGAAACAGTCTCAGGTCGGCTTGCATGGGGGCAAGGGTGATTGCTTCCGAGATAGGCTTGAGCGCCTCTGCATAGCGCGCCAGCCGGTAGAGTGCTTCGCTGCGCTTCTTTAGTAAATTCGGTACGCGGAACTTATTCACATCGCCCCGGGTGGTTGGATCTGCTAAAGTTCGAGAATATTGAACTACGGACTGCCAGTTTTTCATCTCGTAATACAATTCTGTCAGCTGAATATCAGCTCTTATCCTAAAGGTAGGATCTTTCCTGCAGTCGAGGAGTAGGCTTTCCGCGTCCCGGGTCTGCCCGGCACTTCTTGCGGCTAGAGCGCATTCATAAGTCAGTATTGGTAACTTCGGATAGTTTTTCAGGGCGCGTTGAGAGACTTGATAAGCGAGTTCTCGCTCCTCTATTGCTTGCAATACCTGCAAGATTGTAAGAAACTGCCGAGGGTCTAATTGTTTTTTCTTAAGCGCTTCTTCAATATTGTGTTTAACGGCTAAGTCGTTTTCCAGTGCCAGTTCAACGCAGGCTTTTTGAATTGAGTATTTGGGATTCTGAGGATCGCTTGCCATACAATTGTTGAGGCATGCGATAGCCTTGGCATAGTTGTGCTGCACAATGTACAGTCGGCCGAGCCGGAATTGTGCTGCTGCCGAACCCGGAGTTTTCCTGACGGCTTCATAGGCGGCGTTGAATTCTGATGGTGTGCAAGCTCTCTTTTCTCCCTTGATGATATAGTTTTCGACGTCATAGTAATGTCCTTGCTCATCCTTANCTTAAGTGCTGAGGCACAACCCGTGTGCCACAGACAGAGTGAACACGAGAGTATGGTCCCTCCCACGAGGGTTCTCCTGAGTGTTGCTTTTGGGGGGTAAGCTGCCAATTTTGTCACTTTTATTCTCCCAGCCAGGATCAGGAATGTTGAGTCAAGTGTGGTAGCGTGACTGTAAAAATGTTTCCCTTTCCACCAGCAACACCTTCAGCCTGAATGTCGCCCCGGTGAGCTTCCACGATCATCCGGCAGATTGCCAAACCCAGACCGGTGCCGCCGGCTTGCCTGCCGCTCTCTGTTTGTTCAAAGGGCTCGAATATTTTTGCCAGGGCATCTTCGGGTACCCCTTCTCCTTCATCCTTGACCATAATTGCGGTCGCATCTTTCCTTGACTTGGCTTCGAGCGTAACTTTGCCTCCGGCCGGAGAAAACTTGAGGGCGTTTGTCAAAAGATTGAGAAGGACTTGCAGAAATTTCTCCCTATCTGCGCGGATCGATAATCCTCTATCGATTATGCGAATGTCAATGGACTTGGCTTTAGCCAGGCTTTGCACCATGGTCGCGGCCTCCTGTGCTAGAGGTTTGAATGCAAAGGATGTGACGGTTAGTTCAATTTTGCCGCAATCAAGTCGGCGGAAGTCGAGCAGATTGTTCACCATCGATAGAAGCTTTTGTACAGATTTCTCTGCTTGCAACAGGTCTTGCCGTACCGGCGCGCTTAATGCGCCCTCTGTCTCGCTGGTTATTTGTGAAAGTGTCTCTTTGATTTCAAAGAGCGGCGTTCGTAAATCACCGGCAAGCATCTCCAGAAAGTCTTGTTTGAGGCGTTCGATAGTCTTTTCTTCGGTTATATTGGTGATTACGCAAAAGAACAACTTGTTGGATGGAGACCAGAGTACCGACCACTGAGTGTCAATCTGTCCATAGACCTTTGTCAAAAGCTTGAGTTCGAAGCGATATGGTGTTGCCGCATTGGCCGCTACTTGCAGCTTTTCTTCTGCTAACAGGCGTTCCTCTGGAATAATAAAGTCGAAAATAGAGCAGTCTGACAATGATTCTGTACGCAAATCCAGCAACAACTTTCCTCCCTTGTTTATACTTTGAAGTTGCCCCTCGGAATTAATCGTACAGATGGTTTCGACTGCATTGTCAACCAGAGCCTTCTCCTGGTTTAGCGATTCATATAATGAATATGCAGCCTTATGCAAGCTGCGATCGAGTCGGCTTAGCTCGTCATCGCCGGCAAGTGTAGGTAAGAGGGGCTGCTGAAGTGAAAGGAGGAGACTATTTTGTTTGAGTCGAATGATTGGTGCCGCGATACTCTGGGCATACACGATGCCCATGATTAGAGAAATGGCAAATCCTACAGGCACGAATACATACATCAGATTTTGAAGTTGCCTTTTGTTCGCCTCTATTTCTCGTGAGAAGGCTAAGTGGTTGTGTTCGGCTTCCACAATTGAGGAGGCTGTGCTCATAAGTTCGATGAGCCGGTTTAAGACTGTTCCGTAGCAGAGTTCGTCTACCTGCTGCCAATGGGCTAGTCCCTGCCTTTGTTCCTTCATCGCCCAACCGAGCACCCTGGTGAGTGCAAGGGACGAGTCAGACAGTTTAGCTATATTTACTTGCTGCTCGGGGACCGTTTCGGCAAGTGTGGCCAGGTCTTTGACTCTAGATCTGAATTCGACGCAGCTCTTTGCAGTTGTTTCAGGATCGTAGAGTCCATCCACTTCTGAATTTAGGTTGATTTGATAGTAGCCTTCCAAAATTGTACGAATCAGTTCCAGCGACTGACCGACAATTTCTTTGGAACGTGCAACACGCTCTAGCTTGTATTCGAGTTGTGCAAGTTCGGCGCCTAGCAGTCCCACGAAAGTAAGCTGATATATGAGCGGGATCACGGCAATTAGGAGCCCTTTATTAAGGACTTTCATGCGCTACCTCGCTTTCTTCCCAAAGCTCGGTTTCATCCAACATTTCTTCAGTGTGTACTGAGTCGTTACTTGAATCTATCGTTGGTAATGCGATGCACAGGGAGGTGCTTTCATTGCTATTGCCGATAATTTCGATATGCCCGCCATGAGCTTTGACAATCGCCTGCGCAACTGGAAGAGCCAGACCTGCTTGTGCGCCACCTATTGCTGAGGACGTTGCGAAGCGCTCAAATAATAGCTTTCGCTCAGTGGCGGCTATAGGTTGGCCGCTGTCAATAAAATGTAGCTTTACCAGTCCATCGTTGACTGTGGTTTCGATCTTTACCGAGGTGCCGCTTGGCGCACGGTTGATAGAAAATTCCAAAATGCTTGCAATCGCTCCGGTCAGTCTAGATTGATCTGCTTCGATGAAGCAGTCATCATCCGGCCCTACGATGGTTACCTTCTTCTGAAGGGCAAGGGGGTGAAGGTTTTCCTTGACTATGGAGATGATATTGTATGTATGCAGGGTCTCTTTCCGTAAGTCTCCGCGCCCCGCGCCCATCTTCTCCAGTTCAAGCAAGCCGTCGACCACTTTGTTGAGCTGGGCGAGTTTTGCTTCTACGGTAAGGAGTTTGTCTGCAGTTCTCTTCGGAATTTCGCCGCGCTTTCCGGCCTTTATAGTTGCCAGACTAACGCCGAGTGAACAAAGCGGCATGCGCAGATCGTGACTGACCATGGCTAAGAACCTGCTCTTTAAGCGTTCAGCGTTTTTAGACGCACTGATATCGCGGACTACGCAGGTGTAACTCTTCCTGGAAGAAGACCAGGAGAGCGACCATCGGAATATGCCTGTTCTTCCATTACCGCAGAGAATAGTCGTTTCAATAATCTCAGGGCGCGAGAAAGTTTCAGGTTGTTCAATCTCTGCTAACGCTTGATGTCGGCGTGCTGCCTTGAAAGCGGCTGCTGTGTTTGGTACCAGGGCTGGAGGTACTATAGTGAGCACTGATCTGCCGAGTAAATCGTCGGCTTGATAGTGCCATAGTCTTTCTGCAGCATGGTTTATTACAGTGAATTTTAGCTTTTCATCCACCGTGCAGAGGAGTTCTACCGCATTGTCGAGGATTATCGACTGCTGCTTTCTTGAGAAGGCCAGAACCGTGCTGACTGTATGAAGCAAGCTGTCGAGATCTGCAATTTCATCCCTTCCAGCCAGCGGTGCATGCAGTTCTTGTCCGCTAGCAAGAGATTGAATGTTCGCCTGAATTACTTTTAATCTTTTGACTGTGTCAGCCGAAAAAAAGTACACCAGCGCTAAAGTGAGACTGCCGCAGGTGATACTTATGGCTGTGAGAGCGAGCAGTAGCTCTGTTCTCATTGACGCGATTTGTGCTGGCTCATTCTCTTTTGTGGAGCGTTCCATGTCCACTATAGATTTTGAGAAGTTCTCGAAGGCTAGGCCTGTTGCAAAGGCCTGATTGCGGAGAAAATTGAACTTATCGGATTCTTTGCGGTCGGGTTTTCTATAAAAAAGTTCGGCTCGATCTATCAGTCTGAGTATTTCGGTTTTAAGTATCTCGGCGTGCAGGTCGACTTCGCTTTGATTTGAGGCAAGCCGGCTTTCGGAGAAATTATCGGTCAGCTGTTGTTTGATGCTCTCAAGCCTTCTCTTGGTTAGACTGGCATCTGTGGAAACCGGCAAACTCCCGATTTGAAGAATTGCGTTGGCGCCGGGCCTGCCAATTTGCTCGAGTTTGAAGAGTGAGGCTCTCTCTCTGTCCAGCTTGTGGAGTTGTTGCTCATTTTTGTCGAGGAGAAAGGCCAGTCCGGATATGCTAACTATTTCGTAAGTAATGGGCAAAAGCACTAGTACCAATCCCTTCTGTCCGGCTGTGAGACTGGAAAAGAGATTCAAGAGAGTACCGTCCGTGCCTGCTGCGCCCAGGGAACCTGGTTCTGTTCGATGAATCTTATGTTACCAGGGTGAGCGGAGCGTTGGTTGCCCGCTTCGTTTTGTTGGGTGGGTATAATTTAGATTCCTTCGAAGATAAGTCTAAATGGCTAAAATTCTACTTGTAGAAGATGACAAAGAACTTTCAGAGCAACTGTCAGCCTGGTTTGCTAGCGAAGGTCATTTGCTGGAGGTTGCTGCTACAGGGGAAGATGCCGTCCAACTGCTCAGGTGTTTCCCTTATGACGTTCTGCTTCTAGATTGGACTTTGCCTGGTCTGAGCGGTTTGGATGTCTGTAAAGCGTACATAAACACCGGTGGGTTGGCAAAAATTATTTTCCTTACAGGGCGCGGCGATATTGTCGACAAGGAATCGGCGCTGGATTTGGGGGCAGACGATTATGTTACTAAGCCGTTCGAGGTGCGAGAATTGGCGGCACGTGTCCGCTCGGTGTTACGGAGACCTGGCGGTACTGGTCCCTGTCATCTGCAATTCGGAAGTATTGTCCTAGATCCGGCTCTGCGCACTGTCTGTTGCGGTGACCGGACCGAGCGTCTGATGAAGCGAGAGGCTTTAATTTTGGAGTTTATGATGCGCCATCCGAATCGAGTTTACTCGTCTCTTGAACTGAGCAAACAGCTTTGGTCCAGCGCCGAAGAAGTAACGCCGGAGACTGTACGGAGCTGGATGCGCAATTTGCGCTCCAAGTTAAGGGCTGTTGGCGCGGGCGAAGTAATCAAGACTATTCCCAGGACAGGTTATGTGCTGGAAGGGCGCTAGGGGTTGCTTCGGATTTCATTCTGGTGACTCTGGACTGATTCGTCACGCTCCCCCTCAGTACTGTAACTGAAAGGCTCCCGGTTTTACCTCGGCCACCCAGGCATCCAGCACCAGCATTGACTGGCAGAGCGAAAACTTGAGCAGTTCTATGCGCTGCACGTCGGCTTCTAAAATTATGTCTCCCAGGGCCAGTGCCGCATCCACGCGGGTGGAACCGAGGGCCAGTTTGTGGCAGACATTCATTGATAGGGTCTGTACCGTTGGGACCAACCCCAGGTCCAGGGGGTAAGCCTGGAAAATATCCCTGGTGATGGGCTCGTCTATAAGCTCGTCGCTGGCTCGCAGGGAGTTGTAGCTGAATTCCTTGAACCAGTCGGGAATTTCATCTCCGCAGTTTTCGCAGATGGTGAGCCAGAGGCTTATAGTCTGGACCTCTTTGGCCATCCTCTTAAACTGCTCTTCCGTTATCGGTTCGGTTTCCACCGGCTTGAACTGCCCTGTGGCGCTGAATACTACCGCCGACTTGCAGTAATTAATATATGACGTCAGTATATTACCCGCCAGAACAGCCGTGGCCGTGGCGTAAAATATTGCCCTTTCCCGGGAGTCTTGTTCGTCTTGCGGTTTAAACTGCTCGAGGTCGGAAAGGGTGATCGGTTGTCTTTGCGATTTGCTGCTATCTTGGGCCATCGCCAACCATTTTAATCAATTTCAGGCGGCTTCCTACGTATTTCTCCCAATGACATGCCCGCCTATAGCTGTCATGCTGAGAGTGCTATATACCCCCTTGCAACTGAAATTTGACTCGCCGGCGCTGAAAGGGCTGCCGGTGGGGAATAACAGCAAGTAGCACTCCCCCAAATCTTCCGATGTATTCAGGAGTTACTTGGACATGACTGACAAAGCGGACCAGAAGAAAGACGAGATTAAGGCCGATGCCGATAATACCCTAGGGCGTGCCGGTGGCGGCGGCAACGAAGGCTATCAGGCTTTGATGCAAGATTTCACCAGAGCCGAAGGTAAGTATGGGATAAATTCCGACAATCTCAAGACCTATACCGACAATGTCCTGAAAGGTATGGCACCGGAGCAGATTTCCAACTATGCCGAAATCTGGGGCAAGCAGAACTTCGATCGTCTCGACAGTTTGCAGAAAGACAAGGTCTTAAGTCGCGGCGAAGTCTCGCCCGACAAGGCTCAGAATCCGCTGGAAGCAGCTTTCCTGAAGAATATATCCGAGCGTTATTCGGCTCTTCAACATGACCCCTGGTACAAGGATAAGTCGGGCCGCCTGAAAGAAGGCGACTTCGACAAAGCCCTGGAGAACCGCGCCAAGGGGCGGGATGCTAATCAAGTCAAGGAACACCGGGCCGATAAAGAGACCGCTGCCAATGCCGAAGTGCAGAATATGACCGGGGCCCTCCTGAAAAATAACGGTGATCCCTCCAAGAGCTTGTTCAACCGTCTCGTGGCTCTGGAAGACGGCAAGCCCGATGATTCGTTCAGCCGCTCGGCTGTGCAGAAATATTTGAACCTGGCTTCCTCGCAGTCGGAAGGCGCAGAGGGCTTCAGCAAGGAAGACGTGAACACGGCTAGAGCCCTCTATAACAACTGGGACAGCCCGGCTGTGAAGCTCATGCGCGGCGAAAGATCCAACAGCAATCACGGTCATGACAATCAGCCCGAGTACAATCACAACATCGATTTGAGCCGTCTGTCCAAGAATCTCGGTACCAATCCCGATGCTCTTTACGCCGCCAATTCACCTGAAGGCAGGCAGCGTCTGGCCCAGGCCAGACAGGGCAATGTACAGGAAGTGCAGTACACCGGGGAACCTCAGCCGGTTGATGGCAGCGGTGTAGGTGAAATTCGCAGAAACAGACCTGAATACAGACCTGTTCCGCAGGCCCGCGATAATGATGGTGTGGCGGAAGTGCGCCAGCGTCCAACCAGACCCGGACAGGACGTCAGTGGTGAAGAGGCCGTGAACAGGCGTCGTCAGGAGCAGACCGAGGCTCCCAAGCCTAAGCCGGTCGAAGTCAGACAAGATCCGAAAGTGCCTGATTTCCAGGGCGATGCCGATGATGCCACCATCGCCAAAACAAGAGAGGCCTATGCTCAGGAACTGGCCAAGGTCTACCAGGAGCGTTCCTTCCAGAATGTAAATCCTGGCGACGGCTGGGATCGAATTGCTCGCAGAGAGCTGAGGCAGAGTGGTGCCGACTTCAGTGAAGCAAACGTAGTGAAGTTCTCAGATTCCATCGCCAAGTTGAACGGATGGAACGGCCGGTTGGATGCCGATAAGATGCTGATGAAAGGTCAGCAGCCTGTGCGGGTTAGACCGGAAGGTTGGGCTGAGGAGCAGGTGAAAGCCAAGCTGGCGGAGTTTGACGCCGAAGTGGTGAAACGCAAGGAAGCGGCAGCCAAAGCCAAGGCCGAAGCAGAAGCCGCCAAGCCTCCTGTAGACCAGTTCCAGGATCAACGCAACAATCCCAATCCTAATGATTCGACGGCTGCCGTCGGGACCTCTCCGGATGGAACCGGGGATGCTGCCGTAGCTGAAAGAGTTCAGCAGCAACAAGCAGAGAAAGCTCGACTGGAGGCTGAAGCTAAAGCTAGAGCCGGCGGTGCCACCGTTACAACCGGCGATGGAAGTCAATTGACGGATAGTTCCGGCAACCCTGTCAACACTGGTGCCGGGGAAGCGGAGCGCCTGCAGCAACAGCAAGCCGCCGAAAAAGCCGCTCAGGATCAGAAAGCTGCCGATGAAAAGGCCGCTGCTGAGAGAAAAGCTGCTCAGGAAAGGGCTGCCGCTCAAGATAAGGCTGCTGCCGAGGCCAAGATTGCTTCCGATAAAGCTGCTCTTGAGGCTGCTCAGGCTAGAGGTAAGAGTGGTGCCACCGATACTGCCAACATTCCAGCCCCGGGTGGCGACTTCGATGTGACCGGGTTTAGTCCTGCCTAGCGCACCGTCGGCATCTTGATGGTGTAGCACCGGGCGACATGGTGCGCCTGCCGTCTATAATGAGGGCATGTGGACTTGCCGTGGCGCGAAGTTGAATATGGCGGTATCGTTACTGCTACTTTCCCTTGCATTGGGGGCGGCCTTCGGCTGCCCCCAGACATTTGCCGGGGCTTCCGAGCAGATAGAGAAGCCTGTCGAAGTAGAGAAGACACTGGCTGAAACCAAGCGACTTTATCTCTTGCATCGTTATGATGCGGCCATTGCAATTTTGGAAAAGGCGCTCAGTCGTCAGCCCAGGCAGTATGACTTGTTGCTTACCTACGGTCGCATGCTTATGAAGCAAGGGCGCTATCAAAAAGCCGTCGATACTTTTCTCCAATGCCAGATGGTGAAGCCGGCAGATAACGAGCCGCGCTTTTTGACCGTGGACGCATATTTGAACATGGCCCGGTTTAAGGATGCCGAGTTGGTGGCCCGGCAGGTTTTACAGCGTTCGGGACCGGTGCGGGATAAGCGTCGGGCCGGAAATTTGCTCAGCCTGATTGCATCGTACCGGGCTATGGGTGATCCAGCCGCGCCGCACTATGTGCGCGGTGATTTGCAAGATTACATGCGCTTTAAGCGCGCCGATTTCCCTCTGAAGGTAGCAATCTGGGTGGAACCGGCCCTGCGGCAGTATCGCGGCACTTTTGAAAAGGCTGTGTCTAGCTCTTTTCAGCGCTGGTGTGATGCATCGGGCGGCTATTTGCGTTTTGAGGTGGTGCCTGATCAAAAAGAGGCTCGTATCGTGTGCAAACTTTTGCGCACAGTGCGAAATCCAGACAGCATCGAGGGCAGGAAACTGGGAGAGACCAAGTTGGATGACAATGAAGGTCTAGAAGACAGTGTGAAGTTCTCCAGAGTGGAAGTTTTTTTCAATTTAGAGCAGGACCCCAGGGAGATTCCGGCCATCACCCTGCATGAAGTTGGCCATGCC
>FSSH01000210.1_pt1 | contig 15738 bp, 14 predicted proteins | sample 1166101 | NCBI WGS metagenome assembly FSSH01 (sample SAMEA32972668, study PRJEB13176) | freshwater metagenome | biome: Drinking water system; feature: Biomass in drinking water that filtered by 0.45 um membrane; material: drinking water | place: USA | collected 2012-12-20 | depth 0 m | reverse complement strand
CGTAACCGTTCGCCCCCAATCCACAGATAACGCCGACGGCGATATCCGAAAAATAAGAATGTTTCCTGAAAGGCTCACGGGCATGCACGTTCGATAAATGTACTTCTATGAATGCAATCTTGGTTGCCAGCAAGGCATCGCGAATAGCCACGCTGGTGTGGGTAAATGCAGCAGGATTGATGATGATAAAATCCACACCCTGCCGATACGCTTGATGTATTTGTTCAATGATCTCGTGCTCGGCATTACTTTGCAGAAAAATCAATTGATGCCCTAGTGTTTGCGCCAATTGTTCCATTCCCTGCTGAATGCTCTGCAATGTTTTACTACCGTATAATCCTGGTTCTCGGACACCCAACAGATTTAAATTCGGTCCATTCAGAACAGTAAGGTTTGCCATTGCGGATGCTGAACAAAAATACTAAATAAAAAGGGAATTCTGCCTAATTTGTAAGTTTTTGTCCAGATAAACCGCTTTTCACTTCATTAGCCAGCGTTTTAGCCACTTTTCCGTCATTTTGCGGTCATTAACGGCCCAATCACTTCCAAAGCTTTTTCTCGCGTCAGTTCGCCTAACTGGTGATGCACGATTTGCCCTTGTTGGTTAATGATTACCGTGAACGGCACCGTATTGATCACATTACCCAACTGCTGAGCCAACAGGGCAGCCCCCTCGCCACCGATCAATACCGGATAATTGATCTTGATGCGCTTTAGGTAATCTTCTACTGGTTGCTTCTCTTCGATCGCTATACCGACAAATTGCAACCCTTTGTCTTTATACTCGTCCTGAAGCTTTATGAATTCGGGAATTTCTTTCAAGCAGGGCGGACACCAGGTTGCCCAAAAATTGATAATCAAAATTTTGCCTTGCCATTGCGAGACCGACTGCGGCTGATCCGCCAGATCAGGCAAGCTGAAATTCAGTTGCGGCGCGGGTTGACTGGTCTCGGGAACAGCAAAATATTGTCTGGCAAACAGACCCGCTGCCAAACCAACAAAAGCAATGGAGACAGCCATCAGTATGATTTTTTTATTCATAGTTGTTGCAAGGTTCTTAAAAAAGTGGCTGCATCTTGATAGCCAATCACGCGCTGCCCTGCCCGCTCCTGCCCATCGGCGCCGAAAAATATAATGCCCGGCGGCCCAAACAGTGCGAAGCGTTTCAACAAGGCTTTATCAGCCTCATTGTTAGCGGTCACGTCGGCTTGCAACACCACGAAGTTAGACAATTGCTGCTTTACCTTTGAATCGGTGAAGGTATAAGCCTCCATCTCTTTGCAGGAAATACACCAGTCGGCATAGAAATCCAGCATCACCGGCTTGCCGCTGGCCGATGCTTGCTGAATGCGTTGCTCTAATTCCGCAACCGACGCCACTGGCTCAAAGCTAAGGCCAGCAGCAGGCTGAGCCTGGACATTTAACCCCATTCCTTGTAACGGCTGCAGCGGATTGCTATTGCCGGCGCTCAAGCCGATCAACTGCAATACGCCAAACACCAGCATGATAATACCCAGCCCTTTCCAAAGCTTGCGCCAGCCCGAGGCACCTTCAGGCAGTTGATCGATCGCGCCAAGAAATATAGCCGGAATAACCAACAACAAGGACCACAAAAACATCGTTACCGCTGCCGGCAAAATCCGTGACAGCATCCATACCGCCACGGCCAGCATTGCTACGCCAAACACCGCTTTAGTAGCATTCAGCCAGGCGCCGGCTTTTGGCAACAGCTTGCCGGCAGACGCTCCAAGCAGCAGTAAGGGTGCGCCCATGCCAAGCCCCATCACAAACAAGGCCGAACCGCCCAACACCACATCGCCGGTCTGACCGATATAAATCAGTGCCGCCGCTAACGGAGCAGCCACGCAAGGCCCGACGATCAACGACGATAGCGCCCCCATGATGCCAGCGCCAAGATAAGAGCCGTCGCGATGTTTATCGCTGGAGTGATGCAAGGCAGATTGCAAGGATTTGGGCAACTCCAAATGGTAAAAACCAAACATTGATAGCGATAACAGCACAAACAAGCCGGAAAACACCGCGATCACCCAAGGCTCCTGAAAGGTCGCTTGCAGATTGCTGCCGAACAACGCTGCCAGCACACCAAATACGGTGTACATCAAGGCCGAGGCAAACACATAGCTCAAGGACAAGAAAAAGGCTTTACGGGTGCCGATTTGGTCACCGTGGCCAACGATGATCCCGGATAAAATGGGAATCATCGGAAATACACAGGGAGTAAAGGCCAGTAACAAACCGAATCCAAAAAAACTCAACAAAGTCAGCGCTAAACTATCATGCCGCAAAGCATTGACGATTTTGTCCTGCTCTGATAACTCGGCTACCGCAGCTGGCTTGGCTGGGGCCAAGGCGTCCGCGGACGGTAAGTCCAGACTCACTTCGGCTTGCATCGGCGGATAGCAAACCCCACGGTCGGCGCAACCTTGAAACTTTGCCAGCAACTTGATCGTTTCGGCTGCCGAGCTTCCGCGTAGCAGCGGGACATCGATGCTGATCTGGCTGCGGTAGATTTGCACCTGGCCAAATTCTGCATCGTGGTAGGCAGCTCCCTCCGGAAGCTGTAAAGGCGTTAATTGCGTTTGCGTGGCACCCTGCAAGTTAAGCGACAACTTATCTTTATAAAGATAATAACCTTCGGCAATTTGCCAGGTCGCTTGCACCGTATGCGGGTCTTTCAGGCTGGCAGTAAACTGAAACGCTTGCTCCGGCGGCAATAACTCCTCGGCAAACAAACTAGGGGTGAAGCCCTTTAAGCCTTTGACAAACTGACTTAGCGCTCCACTATTTGTAGCGGTCGGCGCTGACGGCAAGACCACATCCAGCAGTACTTTTTGCGGCGGATAACAGACGCCGGCATCAGCACAACCCTGGTACTTGACCAACAGCTGCAACTGGGTTTCACGGCTTGGATTAATCAAGGGCAACTCCACGTCGAGCGCGTTCCGATAGACCGACACTTCGCCCAAACTCGGATCATGCTCAACAAGTCCATCCGGCATGACTGCCTGACCCAGTTGAATCGCTCCGGTTTGCGACTGGAACTTGGTTTTATCTCGATACAGGTGGTAGCCTTCGACTATCTGCCAGTGCAATTCGACTTTATCGCCGGAGGCTGCTGTGGCCGTTAACTTAAATGCTTGCTCCGGGGGCAAAAAATCCTGGCTATCCAGCGCCGCCGCAGTGCGCAAAAAAACAGCCAACAAACACAATAAAATCAGTCGATGCCAAGGCATGAGTCTATCCATTTCAAATAGTCCAGCGAGCCGCGTTCTATCGCAACCGCAATAATTTCCGGGAGTTGGTAAGGGTGTAGGCTTTTCAAGGTCGCTTCAATCGCCGCATAACGGTCTTGATGACTTTTGATGAGCAGCAAATGTTCCTGAGCGGTTTCGATTTGGCCCTGCCATTCATAAACCGAACGCACACCCGGCAGTATATTGACGCAGGCGGCTAATTTTTGGCTGATCAGCATGCCGGCAAGTTTGTCGGCAACCGCTTCATCAGGGCAGGTACAAAGAATCAATTGATACATCGCGATATTATCCTGGAAATTGCACCAAGATGCTCTTAGTATTAGCGGCTTTTTACCGCAACCGAGCTCACCATGAAAACCATGCAAGTTATGTTTATCGCTTTTTTGATCGTGCCGTTTGTGGAAATTTACGTGCTACTGCAAGTTGGCGGCTTGATCGGCGCCTTTCCTACCATCCTATTGGTGGTGTTTACGGCGGTACTGGGCGCTTGGCTGCTGCGTCGCCAAGGCTTCGCCACTTGGCAGCGTTTCCAGTCCGGGTTGGCACAAGGCGAAATTCCGGCTTATGAAATGATCGAAGGACCAATATTGCTGGTCGGCGGCGCTTTGTTACTGACGCCGGGATTTTTCACGGATATGTTGGGCTTCGCTTGTTTAATTCCGACTGTGCGCAGAAAGCTTGCTCAGTACATTATCGAGCATCACTTGCTGCAAACCCAGGTGGGCTCAGTGTTTAAGCAAGCAAGAAATTCGCAAACGATTATTGAAGGCGAATATAACAAACAAGATTGACACGGTTTTATTGAATCCGAATCTGCGCCAAACGGCGCAGATTCGGAGCTAGCCGCTAGGGCTTATTTGCCATCGGATGCTGCATCGGCACCCAAAGTATTTTTGTCCATACTGGAATATGCTGGGCACCAGCCTGAATAACTGGTCGCAACCAAGACCAGGCCAACCAACAACATCAAGATGCTGGCGGTGAACAGCGAAGCCACCAGCAACACGACGCCCGACACCATACGGACTTTCTTATCTTTCTCGCCGATGTTGTGCTCAAATTTGATCAAACGTTTATAATCGAAGCTCATTTCCAATCCTCTCTGTGTTGTAGTTATTAGTCCCGACGCACGGCTTTCCCTTAAAGGCAAGCAAATATACACAGCTCTTCAAAATCTGCAAGTTATAAAAAATGGACGTTTCTTCTATCATCAACTCTCTAAACGACGACCAACGTCTGGCCGTTTCCGCTCCCATGCAAGCCATGCTGATACTAGCAGGGGCCGGTAGCGGCAAAACCCGAGTACTGGTGCATCGCATCGCCTGGCATATTCAAGTTAACCAAATTTCGCCTTACAACATTTTGGCGGTGACCTTTACCAACAAGGCCGCCAACGAAATGCGCCATCGTATTGAAGACTTACTCGAAACCCCGGCCCGCGCCATGTGGATAGGCACGTTCCACGGCCTGGCTCACCGTTTACTGCGGCAACACGCCAAGCAAGCCAAACTGCCGGAAACCTTCCAGGTGATGGATAGCGACGACCAATTGCGCATCATCAAACGTCTGATGAAAAACCTGAATCTGGACGACAGCAAATGGCCGCCTAAACAGGCGCAATGGTTTATCAATGCCCAAAAAGACGAAGGCATTCGTGCGAAACACATACACGACAACGGCGATTTTTATAACCGGCAAATGAAGGAAGTTTATTTGGCTTACGAAGAAGTATGCCAACGTTCCGGTCTGGTCGATTTTGCCGAATTGCTACTCAGAGCCCACGAACTATTGCGCGATAACGACGACTTACTGGCCTTTTATCGAGAACGCTTCCAACAAGTCCACGTCGACGAATTTCAAGACACCAATACCATTCAATACGCTTGGCTGCGCTTGCTCACCGAAGGCAACAACAATCTATTCGTGGTCGGCGATGACGATCAATCGATCTATGGCTGGCGCGGCGCCAAAATCGAAAATATCTTCAATTTCCAAAAACACTACCCGGAACACGGCATCGTCCGCTTAGAGCAAAACTACCGCTCCACCGGCCACATCCTAAAAGCCGCCAATACCCTGATCGCCAATAACGATAACCGGATGGGCAAGGAGTTATGGACCGCTGCCGGCGAGGGCCAAGCTATTTCGCTGTACTCAGCGTTTAACGAGCAAGACGAAGCCTATTTCGTCGTCGAGAAAATCCGGCAATGGGTGAAAGATGGCGGCTTGCGCAGCGACACGGCGATTCTGTATCGCTCCAACGCCCAATCGCGGCAATTCGAAGAACGTTTGATGACCACTGCCACGCCGTATCGAGTTTACGGAGGCCTGCGCTTTTTCGAGCGCATGGAAATCAAAAACGCCCTCGCCTATCTGCGCCTATCGACCAATCCGCACGACGATCCTTCCTTTGAACGAGTAGTGAATACGCCAACCCGAGGCATCGGCGCCAAAACCCTGGACGACATGCGCATTCTAGCGCGTGAACACCAGTTGTCGCTCTGGCAAGCCGCCCTGGCAATGCTGGAACGCAATCAGCTACCGGCGCGTGCCGCCAATGCCCTGCGCGGCTTTTTAAACTTGATTATTGCGCTAGGCGAAACCACTAAAGAGCTGGCTCTGCATGAAACCGTCAAACAAGTGGTCGAGACCAGCGGCCTGATCGAGCAATATAAAAAGGAAAAACAAGACAAAGGTGAAGCGCGGGTAGAAAACTTGGAGGAGTTGGTGAACGCCGCCCGCTTGTTTGATTACGATAGTGAAAACGCCGAAAACATGGGCGAGCTGGATATGTTTTTAGCGCACGCCGCACTGGAAGCCGGCGAAATGCAAGGCGAAGTAGATGAAGATTGCGTGCAGTTAATGACGCTACATTCCGCCAAAGGCTTGGAGTTCAAGCTGGTATTTCTGGTGGGCTTAGAAGAAGGTCTATTCCCCTCTCAACAAGCGTTGGACGACGCGGGCCGTTTGCAGGAAGAGCGCCGGCTGTGTTACGTAGGCATTACGCGAGCCATGCAACAGTTATATCTTACCCACGCCGAGTCGCGCCGGCTTTACGGCAAAGACAGTTATCCAGCCGCTTCGCGATTTTTACGTGAGTTGCCGCAGGAATCGATCCAAGAAATTAGAATGCGCGCCAATGTCAGCCGACCAGTCACCAATAGCCCAACGCAAACGAACCGGATCGGCAGCAAAGACACTTATCGACTGGGACAAGCGGTTAAGCACGAGAAGTTTGGCGAAGGCGTGGTATTGCAAATGGAAGGCGATGGCGAGCAAGAACGGGTGCAGATTAATTTCCGCAACGCGGGCATCAAATGGCTGATGCTGGCTTACGCCAAGCTGGATACTGCATAGAAGACAATTTCTAAGTAGCGCGGCGTTCGGTTAAATCGAACGCCGCACAACAATACAGGCTGACTAAAGAAATTAGTCGGTAACCGTAATGACTTTGAGCGAGTTGGTACCACCAGTGGCGCCGGTTAAGTCGCCTTTAGTGCGAATCAATGAATCGCCCGGCTTCACGACCCCACGCGCTTTCAAAGCTTGAATCAGGCTTTGCGTCACGCTAGCCGACTCCATTTTTTCCTTCGAAAACGGAATGGGGAATACACCTTTGTAGAGTGTTACTTGGCCCAAGGTACGCTCACAACTACTGAAGGCATAGATCGGGATATTAGAGCTGATTCTGGACATCCACAGCGGCGTAGAACCCGACTCTGTCAGCGATGCAATACCAGCAATTTCGGTATGATTCGCCATGTACATCGCGGACATCGCGATAGCCTCATCGATGCGGGTGAACTTATCGGTCATCCTGTGCATGGACTTGGTCACGCTGGGCTGCTTTTCGGTCTCCAGGCAGATACGCACCATGGCTTTCACGGTTTTCACCGGATGCTTGCCTGATGCGGTTTCTGCGGACAGCATGATCGCATCGGTGCCGTCGACAATGGCGTTGGCAACGTCGAACACTTCCGCACGCGTCGGAATAGGGTTCTCGATCATCGATTCCATCATCTGCGTCGCGGTGATCACCGTGCGGTTCAATTCGCGCGAACGCTGGATCAGCAGTTTTTGCGCCGCCGGCAAGTTAGCATCGCCAATTTCCACACCCAAGTCGCCACGCGCAACCATGATGGCATCGGATGCCAAGATGATTTCGTCGATGACTTCCATCGCTTCGGCGCGCTCCACCTTGGCAACCAAACCGGCGAAAGAACCGGCTGCTTCCAACAGCGCACGGGCTTCATGCATGTCATCAGCAGTACGGGGGAAGGAAATCGCCACATAATCGGCCTGAATCACGGCGATGGTTTTGATGTCCTCTTTGTCCTTATCAGTCAACGCAGCTGCAGACAAACCGCCGCCCAACAAATTGATCCCTTTGTTGTTGGACAAATCGCCACCCACCACCACCGTGGTGTTGACGCGGGTATTGTCGATCACATCCACTACATCAAGCACTATCCGGCCATCGTCCAGTAACAGACGAGTGCCGGGTTTCACTTCGCGCGCCAATGGCTCGTAGCTGATACCCACCTGAGTGTTATCACCGTCAAGTTTGCCCAGATTAATGTCCAAGGCAAAATCCTGACCTTCTTCCAAAAAGACTTTATTCTCCTTGAAACGCTCGATACGGATTTTCGGTCCTTGCAGGTCGGCCAGAATACCAACTCTACGTCCGGTTTTTTTGCTCAATTCCTTAACCCGATTGGCTCGATCAATATGGTCTTGCGCCGAACCGTGCGAGAAATTCAATCGTACAACATCAATGCCAGCCTCGAACAAATCCTCGAGTACGCCAGGCTTGTCCGTAGCAGGTCCCAGCGTAGCCAGGATTTTCGTTCTTCGTAACGACATGTAAATCCTTATTTAGCGTTGAACAAAGCTACCGTGGTATCCAGCATACGGTTTGAGAAACCCCATTCGTTGTCATACCAGGACAGGACTTTAACGAAATTGCCACCAACGACTTTAGTCAGTCCGGCTTCGTAGATTGAAGAATGTGGATTGTGATTAAAGTCCATAGACACCAATGGCTCATCGTTGATCGCCAAAATGCCTTTCAAGGGACCCGCAGCCGCTTCGCGCAAGATGCCGTCGATTTCTTCTTTAGTGGTGTCGCGTGACGCTTGGAAACACAAATCCACAACAGAGACGTTGATGGTGGGAACGCGCATCGCGAAACCGTCCAATTTGCCTTTCATTTCCGGCAACACCAAACCTACTGCCGCAGCGGCACCTGTTTTGGTTGGGATCATGGATTGCGTTGCTGAGCGTGCACGGTGCAAGTCACTGTGGTAGACGTCAGTCAGTACTTGATCATTAGTATATGAGTGGATGGTAGTCATCAAGCCGTGATCGACGCCGATGGTGTCCATCAAAGGTTTAACCAACGGCGCCAAGCAGTTGGTGGTGCAAGAAGCATTGGAGATGACTGTGTCGGATGCTTTTAAAGTTTGGTGGTTAACACCGTAAACGATGGTGGCATCGACATCGTTGCCGCCAGGCGCAGAGATAATGACTTTTTTCGCACCAGCGGTAATGTGCGCAGAGGCTTTAGCTTTGCTGGTAAAGAAACCGGTGCATTCATGAACGACGTCTACACCCAATTCAGCCCAAGGCAGTTTCGCGGGATCTCTTTCCGCAAATACGCGGATTTTGTCGCCATTGATTACTATGTAATCGCCATCGACAGACACATCAAACGGAAATTTACCATGAACGGTGTCGTATTTGGTCAAGTGTGCATTGGTTTTGGAATCGCCCAAATCATTGATAGCGACAACTTGAATCTCGTTGGTGCGACCTGATTCGTACAAAGCGCGCATGACATTGCGACCGATACGACCGTAACCGTTAATTGCAACTTTAATTGCCATATAATTTTCTCCGGGATGAGTGTGAAAGACTTGCGTCAAGATGTGCCTAAAGCACCAAAAATAGGTTGGATTGTAGCAACAACCAGCCTTCAACGTCTACCGCAGTTGTGCGTTGGACGCGCCTCCGATATTGAAAAACGGCCCGTGCGGACGAGCCAATCTCCATTTAGAGAGCTGCTTGCACAAAAATGCACCACTGCCCACTCATGTACAATACCTAAGATTAGAGACTCTGCGAGACGCAATCCATGCAAATTCAATGGTATCCCGGCCACATGCACAAGGCCAGCAAGGAGATCAAGTACGCCCTGCCGGACATCGATTTGCTGATTGAAGTACTCGACGCCCGCATTCCTTATAGCAGCCAAAACCCCATGCTAGCAGGCCTGCGCGGCGACAAACCCACCATCCGCGTGCTCAGCAAAGCCGATTTGGCCGACCCTGAACTAACCAAAGTCTGGCAAACCTATCTGGAGGAAGAGCAAGCAGTAAAAACCCTAGCCGTAACCACCCAACAGCCGGAAAAGATCAAGCAGATTATCGACTTGTGCGCGAAGATGCTGCCCGAAAAAACCGCCGCCAACAAAGTCATCCGCACCATGATTATGGGCATCCCCAACGTCGGCAAATCCACCATTATCAATGTACTGGCCGGCCGCACCATCGCCAAAACCGGCAACGAGCCAGCGGTCACCAAACAACAGCAACGTATCAACCTCGGCAATAACATAGTCCTCTCCGATACCCCTGGCGTCCTTTGGCCCAATGTGGAAAACCGCCACAGCGGTTATCGACTAGCAGTGACTGGCGCGATCAAAGACACGGCATTTCAACACGACGACATTGCGCTGTATGCATTGGAATACCTCAGCCAAGCCTACCCCGAATATCTAAAAAACCGTTACCGATTAGAAGACCTGCCCGGCGAGCCGATGACCTTGCTGCAAGCCATCGGCGCCAAACGCGGCTGCCTGCGCAGCGGCGGCGTAGTGGAATTGGATAAAGCCGCTAAATTGCTGCTCAACGAACTACGGGCAGGCACATTAGGGCAGATCACATTGGAAACCCCTGAGATGATAGTTGCGGAAATGCTGGAATTGACCGCAATTAGGGAAGAAAAAGAGGCCAAGAAAGCTGCAAAGCGGCGCGGGAATAAACACATTTAGCTGAGACTAATCCATCTAGCCTGGTTGCGTGATGGGTATTTTGGGGCTGATCGGTCAACAGCGGACCATTATGATTCGGCTTTAATGACCGGAGTGTAACGCGTCTTTGTGATTGAAACGGAGCCGGCCCTGAACCACTAGGTGGCGTGAACGGAATCTAGGGCGTATGCCTTGGAGTCCTCGATTACATCGAGGCTACTCGCTATTCAGCCAATCTTACGGCCTTGACCGCAATAGATTGGGACTTGGTAGCCTCGATGCAGCGCCAGCGAAATCGAGGGCGGGGCTTACCGACAACCAAACCCACATCGGCAATTGAAGGATATAAGTCAAGTAGTAGGGTGCATTCCATGCACCAAAGAACCCATTCATGGCTCACCTAAATCAGCAATGTGCCCTTCAGAGGAAATTCCCGCCCAACCAATTCCATAAACGACATTTTTCACGTAACGATGAAACGTTGAATAGGGCCAATCTGACGCCTGCTTCGCCAAGCCATGTTTAACAGGATTATGATGAATACAATCCAGATGTTTTTCAAAATCCCTTTCATCGCGTATTTGATGCTCCCAAAACCGGCGTTGCCACAGCGTGGATTCCCTTCTTTTCAGTTTTGACGGTTTCATCCAATCATCGCGTTTCAATTCCGGGTTGCATTGTTTGGTCGCGAATCGTTTGATGATAGCGCAAAGGATACCAAAGTCTGCATCATCAGGTGGCAATGTCCAAATGCAGTGGAGGTGGTCAGGCAGCAACACCCACGCATCTATGCTGAATGGATGGTCTTTCCGGGCAAAGTGAATACCCGCCCGCAAAGCCGACCTTACCTGCGCATCACATAGAAAGCATTGCCGCCGGTAAGTTACCACCGTGAAAAAATAAGTCCCGCCTTTGGTGATAGCCCGCCTGTAATTGGACATGCTTGCATGATGTGGGGTTTGGCTCGCCTATGATTTTAGCGCTTTTTGGTGCATGGAATGCACCCTACTTGGCTTACGACCCTGACCGCAAAAGATTGGGACTTGGTAGCCTCGATGCAGCGCCAGCGGAATCGAGGACGTCAGCTTAGCTGCCACCAAACCCACATCGACAATTGAAGGTGTTGGCCTTCGAAACCTCGACTCCATCGAGGCTACTTTCTGCCACGTTAGGCCAGATTGAAGAAATTTGTTAAACATTCCGCGTATTGCCCGCTTGTTAGTTCGCTTTAGAGACCCTTGCGAGCCACAATAAAAAAACTGACGAAATAGCCGGGATAAAAAAGAAGAATACAGCCATTCCCAGGCTGGCGCCATTCGGTAAGCGTTGTGCGAGCCATACTCCGCAAGTAGGTATTGAGGTTAAAAGTGCAATAGTTGGTAAAAGCGAAGACGGCTGTTTGTAAATGTTCAAGAACGCTACACCAAGACTTACCAAATATGCCAAAGGAGCAAAACTAAATGCGCTGGAAAATACTTGCCACAATACTGCTTCATGATATGAATGTGTAAACAGCGAACGGATTATCCTGAACCACACTGCGCCAGAAATTAAAAGCGCAATAATTCCAAATATATCAGTCAATGCAATATCTTCCTCAGTTTCCATAAGTGCCTAACGAGTAATTAAATGGTTTCCGTATATCAACCGAAAACCAAGCTTAGATAGTGATACTCCATTGTTACGCATCCAATTTAGCCTTCTGTATATGACCAAAACCATTGAATCAAATTAGACGATAGGCCGCAACGAATGGTTATCGGTAAATCAGTATAAACAGAGCTACTCAACACTAGCATCGCTCCTAGCGTATGAAACCCCGGCACCAAGAATTTCCCGCCCCACACCCCAGTCGACGCTGCTATCATGCCGCCCAAACTTCGACGGAACAACCCATGCGCGTAATCGCCTCGATTTTTCTCACTCTTCTGGGCTTGGTGACGGTTATCGCCGGCCTGATTTACCTGACCTTGGTCGCCTCATTACCAAAGGACGGCGGCGAAATCAGACTACCCGGCTTGACGACTGCGGTCTCGCTGCAGGATAACGAATGGGGCGTGCCGGCAATTACCGCCCAAAATCGCGAAGATGCCTTTTTCACTCTCGGCTATGTGCATGCTCGCGATCGTTTGTTTCAAATGGAACTGTTACGCCGCAAAAGCGCGGGTCGATTAGCTGAATTATTTGGCGCCTCCGCACTTAAGTTGGACCGTAAACAACGCATTTATCAACTCTCCAAAACCGCCAATACCATCGTTGACGATTTACCGACCAGCCAGCGGCAAACCTTGGAAGCCTACACCCAAGGCGTGAACGCCTACATCAAGCAGGCCAGCATATTGCCGCCGGAATTTTTGGCCTTGCGACACAGCCCGGAGCCTTGGCGCGCCTCCGACAGCATTCTGGTGGCGTTGGCGATGTTCCAAACCTTGAACGGCCAAGAGCAGGACGAACGCATGGTTACTGTAATGGAACGCGCGCTACCGGCTGACCTCGTCACCTTCCTGACGCCGGACACCGATGCCTACGCCACAGTATTGGTCGGTGGCACCTCCTCTCGACGTTTTAACGCAAGCATTCCGCTGCAAGCCTTAGCAGCCTTACCTGACGCAGATATCCAGGTCGCTCACCATCACGTCGATGCCGAAAACGTGGTGGCCGGCTCGAACAACTGGGTGGTCGCCGGCAGCAAAACCCTGGACGGCCGAGCCATCGTGGCAAACGATATGCATTTGGCGCTGGGCGTTCCCAACATTTGGTACCGCGCGGATTTGCGCTATCAAGATAAACATCTCTTTGGCGTTACCCTACCGGGACTGCCAGCGCTCGTGGTCGGCGGCAATGACGAGGTGGCTTGGGGCTTTACCAATGCGACTGCCGACCTGGTGGATTTAATTCGTTTGGAATTAGACCCGCAAAACCCCAAACGCTACCGAACTCCGCAAGGCTGGCGGGAACTTGAAGAGCACACCGAGACGATAAAGGTCAAAGATACCGCCGATGAGGACATACGGTTACAAGACACGATCTGGGGGCCAGTTTCCGATCAGCCATTACTGAATCAATCAGTGGTAATCAAATGGGCGGCGCTGGAACGCCACGCGGTAGACCTGGGCCTGCTGGAGATGGACAGTGCCGAGAGCACACCACAAGCCATCACCATCATGAACAACGCAGGTGGTCCGCCACAAAATGTGGTGTTTGCCGATCGCCAGGGCCATATCGGTTGGACGTATATGGGGCGTTTTCCCAAGCGCTTTGGTTTCGACGGCTTGGCCAGCCGCTCTTGGGCCGAAGGCAATTTGGCTTGGCAGGGCTTTATTCCGCCGGAAGAATTACCCCGCCTGATCGACCCGGCTGAGGGTTTTATCGCGACCGCCAATAATCGAACCTTAGGCAGCGACTACCCTTACGTCATCGGCCATAACTGGTCATTGGGTTACCGGGCCTTTCGCATCGCCGAACTATTGCGCGACCGCCAAGGTTTAAGCGAACCGGATTTATTAGCAATACAATTGGACAGCCGTAGCGGCGCTTTGGATTTTTATCAGCACTTGGCCCTAGCAGAACTGCGGAGCTTGCCGGATAAAGACTCTGACTTATTAAAAGCCGAGCAAGCATTACAAGCCTGGGACGGCCATATGCGTATCAATAGCCTTGGCGCCGCGTTTTTGAACGACTTTAGAAAACGCTTAGCCGAAGCAGTGTTTGCCAAGGTGGTGGCAGCCTGTCGCGCACTGGACCCAGATTTTCATTACGCCTGGCGGGAAATGGAAACGCCCTTGCGCCAGTTGTTGACCGAACGACCGCACGGCATCTTAAGCACTGAATATCGCAACGACTGGCAACACCTGATTCTTGCCACCCTGCGCGAAACCAGCCAAGCCTTGCAGAAACAGTACCCGGAAACGGATGTGACGCAGCTTACTTGGGGCCAAACCCACCGGATGAATCTGCAACACCCGTTTAGCAAACTCTCACCCTGGCTAGGCGGGCTGCTGGATATGCCAGGCTTCGCCAGCGACGGTTGCGCCAGCGTCTGCGTTAAAGTCATGGACAATGGCCACGGAGCCAGCGAAAGACTGGTGTTAGCGCCGGCACACCCGGAAAATGCTATTTTCCAGATGCCGGGTGGGCAATCCGGGCATCCTCTTTCACCGCATTATCGTGACCAACAACAGGCATGGCAGACTGGCTTGGCCACGCCATTACAAACCCAAACAGCTGCCCATACCTGGCCGGTTTTGCCGGAATAAGCCTCAAACGCAGCAACTGTTTAGAGGGCATAAAGTTTCCAAACATCCCGCTATGCCTTCATAACTTTGTAAATGTAATGCGCGCCGGCATGATTTTCAGTGATTTCTTCCACCGTGACCGAAAAACCGAATTCCGGCCCTATGTTTTTCGGATCGTGCGCCTCGCCGACAAATTCCGAATAGGGAATATAAATCCGGGTATGTTCGGTAATATAGTCTTTAACTTGATGGAAAAATCGTTTCAATATGTCGCGCCCACCGTCTTCGTTAAGGCCAAACTTACCGTCCGAGGGATAATAATTAAAATTAAAAACGATCAAATCGAATAGCGCATGCGGCACATCGGCAAATAAATCGCTATGCAGAAAATCGATAGGCGCCAACTCGGGATTTAAGTGCGTGTTTTCCAGGGTGCAATGCACCGCATCCCGATTAGAATCCACACCCATCACGCTTTCGCAGCCTATTTTTTTTAATAAAAACGCGAAATAGCCGCTGCCGCACCCCATGTCCAGCGCCGTTTCAGCAGGCGGCTGTTGCAGAATGAAGTTCCCAAAAAAAGAGCTTGTCAGCCCAAAATCGGACGGAAAAACATTTTTGGCGATCTTCAGGGTGATGCCGTCCAATTCGGTGATGTAAGGCTGTTTATCTAAGTAAAGAGCCAATTCCTGTTTGCGAGCATCAATGCTCATATCCGACTGTTTCATGATTTTCGATGTTCAGTTGCGCCCCCTTCGGGCGCTTTGTTTTAGGAGGCCACCATAAACGGATAGCCGGTTCATGCTGGAATGCTACAACAAACAGCCGGTGCAAACCAACCCCTATGCTGTGATAGCTTAACGTGCCGCGTCATTTTGTCAGGTCAAGTCGAGACTAAGACACTTGAAGCTAAATAAATCGATTAGTTGGGTGTTCGTCAAATCCGGGCAAGATCAGAATTCGTCAGCGCGAACTGGCTGTAAATGTAAATAAATATCTTAAATTATGTCCAGCTAGTGTTGAGCCCCTTTCTGCCCCATCAATAGAGTCGCACTTATTGGCGACAGTAAACTTGCCAAGCTCCTCTTAACTTTCCCAACGAACCTCAATTCTATGATCGTTCCTCGGGATCCTAAAACTTGAGTCATCCTTCACCTAAAGTGTCGCTGTCATAATCTGCTTAACAGGCTGTTGATTT
>FSSH01004513.1_pt1 | contig 15756 bp, 13 predicted proteins | sample 1166101 | NCBI WGS metagenome assembly FSSH01 (sample SAMEA32972668, study PRJEB13176) | freshwater metagenome | biome: Drinking water system; feature: Biomass in drinking water that filtered by 0.45 um membrane; material: drinking water | place: USA | collected 2012-12-20 | depth 0 m | reverse complement strand
GACACGGGAATGGCGATGATCGGGATGATCGCCGCGCGCCAGCTCTGCAGGAACAGCAGCACCACGAGCGCCACCAGCAGCAGCGCCTCGAACAGGGTCCGCTGCACCTCCTCGATCGACGCCGAGATATATTCGGTGGGGTTATAGGGGATGCGATAGGTCATTCCCGGCGGGAAGCTCTGCGACGCGCGCTCGATTTCGGTGCGCACCGCATCGGCCGTGCTCAGCGCGTTCGAGCCCGGTAGCTGGGTGATGCACACGGCGGTGGCCGGCTGGCCCGAGAAGAACGGGTTGATGCCGTAATCCTGCGCCCCCAGCTCGACGCGGGCGACATCGCGCAGCCGGGTGAGCCGGCCCTGATCGTCGCGCTTGATGATGATCTCGCCAAACTGTTCCGGCGACGTCAGCCGCCCCTGCGTCTCGATGCCGAGCTGGAAGGCGGTGCCGCCGCGGTTGAACGGCGGCGCGCCGACCGATCCGACGGCGGCCTGCGCATTCTGCACGCGCACCGCGCCGGTGATCTCGTCGACGGTCAGGTTGCGCGCGGCGGCCAGATCGGGATCGATCCACACCCGCATGTTATAGTCGCGCGCGCCGAAGATGCGGGCGCCGCCAACGCCTGGAATACGCGCCAGCCGGTCGATGATCTGGGTCGTCGCATAATTGGAGATATATTGCTGAGTCAGCGACTTGTCGGGACTGAACAGGGTGGTGCACAGCAGGATGTCGGGCGAATTCTTGCGCACTGTGACACCGATCTGGCGGACCTGATCGGGCAGCCGGGGCGTCGCCTCCGCCACCCGGTTCTGGACGAGCACCTGCGCCTGATCGACCACCGTGCCGGGCTTGAAGGTGATGGTGATCGCCAGCACGCCGTCGCCGGTTGACGAGGAGGACATGTAGATCATGTTCTCGACGCCGTTGATCGCTTCCTCGAGCGGCGCGGCGACGGTTTCGGCGAGCGTTTCGGCGGTCGCGCCCGGATAGGTGGCGTTCACCACCACGGTGGGCGGCGCGATCTCGGGATATTGCGCCACCGGCAGCAGCGGATAGGCGACCGCGCCGAACACCACGATCAGGATCGACAGCACGGCGGCGAAGATCGGCCGATCGATGAAGAAATGGGGAAAGCGCATCTAGCGGGCTTGCGCTTCGGCCGAAGGCGGCGTCGATTGGGCGGCCGAGACGGGCGCGGTATCCGCCGCGCGCGGCTTCAACTGCGTCAGCATCGCCTTGACCGGCATTCCCGGCTGCAACCGGGTGAGCCCGTTGATGACGACGCGCTCATTGGCGGCGAGGCCTTCGCGGATCACGCGCAGGCCCTGCACCGGCGGCCCGGTGACCACCGGGCGCGGCTGCACCTTGCCGTCCTTGCCGACGACATAGACGAGCTTGCGCGTCTGATCGGTCAGGATCGCTTCGTCGGGCACCAGCATGGCGTGATAGGTGCCCGATCCCAGCAGCCGCGCCCGCCCGAACAGGCCGGGGGTGAGGAAGCCGGTGGGATTGGCGACGACGGCATGGGCGCGAATGGTGCCCGAATTGGTATCGAGCGCATTGTCGACAAACTGCATCCGCCCGTGCCAGCGATAGCCGGCTTCGTCGGCGAGCTGGATCTCGACCGGGTTGGGCGCATCGCGCGACGATCGGCGCTGCCCGGCCTCGTCCTGCCGCAGATATTTGAGGTAGAAGCTCTCCGCACCATCGAAGCTGAACCAGATCGGGTCGGTGGAGACGACGCGGGTGAGCACCGTCTGCCCCTCGGTCACCAGATTGCCGCGGCTCACCCGCCGGTCGGAGACGCGGCCCGAAATCGGCGAGCGCACGCTTGTGAAGCTGAGATTGAGTTCGGCCTGGGCGATGCTGGCCTGGGCCGCCGCAAGATCGGCGGTGGCCGTGCGCAGCGCCGCCTGGCGGGTTTCATATTCCTCGCGGCTGATCGCCTGCGCATCGAGCAGCACCTTCGCGCGGGCAAGCTCCGAGCGCGCATTGGCGAGCGTGGCGCCGGCGCGGGCAGCCTGTGCGCGCGCCTGATCGAGCACGGCGCGATAGGGGCGCGGATCGATGATGAACAGCGGCTGGCCCTGGCGCACGCGCTGGCCATCGGCGAACAGGATGCGATCGATCTGGCCGGACACGCGCGGGCGCAGCTCGACATCCTGGATCGCCTCGAACCGGCCGATATATTCGTCCCAGTCGACGATATCGCGCTGGAGCGGCACCGCCACCGTCACCATCGTCGGCGGCGGCGCAGGCGGCGGGCCGCCGGCCGAGCAGCCGCCAACAAGGGCACCCGCAATCGCGATCACCGCACCGATGCTGCCGCGTTCTCGCATCATCGCCGGTCCCCTTTGGCCACCCCAGACATGAGTGCGAAACGCGCCAGGCGGCTTTATCGCAGGTGCGGAATCGCGCTTAAGAGGTGCCTGTGCTTTGACACCGTTGCAAGGGGGCATGAGCGTAATTCCGCACGATGCCAGCAAAAATTGATCGAATTCAGCAATGGCGCGCGTCAGCGGGCATTTCGGCGCCGGTGGGGCGGCCCGGCGTTGCGCCGCAGCCGGGGCAAGGCTATGCGCCGCGCACGTTTGCAAAAAGGACCGCGCCGATGGTGATGCCGCTCAGAAAGGCCGTGTTTCCCGTGGGCGGGCTCGGCACACGCTTCCTGCCCGCCACCAAGGCGATGCCGAAGGAGATGCTGCCGGTGGTCGACCGGCCGCTCATCCAATATGCCGTCGACGAAGCGATCGAGGCCGGCATCGAGCAGATGATCTTCGTGACGGGCCGGGGCAAATCGGCGATCGAGGACCATTTCGACATCGCCTATGAGCTGGAGACCACGCTTGTCGCGCGCGGCAAATCGCTCGATCTGCTCCACCAGACTCGGCTCAAGCCCGGCGCGGTCGCCTATGTCCGCCAGCAGGAGCCGATGGGGCTGGGCCATGCCGTGTGGTGCGCGCGCGACATTGTCGGCGACGAGCCCTTCGCGGTCCTGCTCGCCGATGATTTCATGGTCGGCAAGCCCGGCTGCCTGCGCCAGATGGTCGAGGCCTATAACCGCACCGGCGGCAACTTCATCTGCGCGCAGCAAGTCGCCGACGACCAGACCGACAAATATGGCATCGTCACCCCGGGCGCGCGCGACGGCGCGTTGACCGAAGTGCGCGGGCTGGTGGAAAAGCCCCGCCCCGGCACCGCGCCCTCGAACCTGGCGGTGATCGGCCGCTACATCCTCCAGCCCGAGGTGATGCGCGTGCTCGAAACGCAGGAAAAGGGCGCGGGCGGTGAAATCCAGCTCACCGATGCGATGGCGCGGATGATCGGCGACCAGCCCTTCCACGCGCTCACCTTCGACGGCACCCGCTATGATTGCGGCGACAAGGCGGGCTATGCGCAGGCCAATCTCGCCCTCGCGCTCGACCATCCCGAAATCGGCGCCCAGGTCCGCGATTTCGCAGCGAGGCTCATTGCCAGCCTCGCATGAGGCGATGATTAGCGCTTTTTCAGGTCGCGCGCGGCCGAGGTGAGCCACAGGTAGAGCGCGACGCCATCCTCAATGAAGCGATACGCCGCTCCCGGGGCCTCGGGCGTGTCCTCGATCAGACGAAATTCGCTCGCCAGACGGTCGAGTTCGGCCGCGCGGCGCGTATCGCCCGGCGCGGGCGCCTCGATCCGGCCGATACTCGTCAACGCCTCCTTGGCCGCGCTCTCGAGCGCGGCGCGCAGCTCCGGATCGCTCATATGCTTGAGCTGATAGAGCGCCTTGGGCGGCACGCGCTGCTCGATTTCGTACAATGCCCGCTCCAGCGCGACCTGCACGTCCGCCGCCGAAACGCTCTCGGCCCCGCGATCGAGCGCGGCAAGGCCGGCATGTTGCCCGATCAGGTTCGCCAGATAGGGCGAGCCGTTTGCGAGGCCGACGATCTGGGCCCGTGCCGACGGCTGATAGCCGACACCGCTGGTCTGCGCGCCAATCTCGATGATGTCCTCAATCTCCTTGTCGGTCATGCTGGGGACCGGCAGGCAGAAGATGTTGCGGCGGATTGAGGGGATATGCTCGATCAGCTCGTTCAGATTGCCCGCCACGCCGGCGATCACCAGCTGGACGCGGGTGGAACGGTCCGACAGATTCTTGATCAGCTCGGCCGTCCACCGCCGGAACTCGACTGAATCGCTGCGGTCGAATTCATCGAGGACGATGAGCACCCTGGTCCCGGTGACATTGGCGAACAGCTCGCTGATCTGCGTCGCGGTCAGATCGCCATCGGGCAGCAGGTCGGCAAGCGTGGCCCCGCGCTCGACAAGCTCCGACGTCGGCTCGATCGCATTGTGATAGATGATGGGAATATCGCGGGCGATTGTCCGGAAGGTCTGGCTGAAATCAGCCCCCTCGCTGCACGACGTATAGCGCACGAGATAGCCGGCCTGCCGCGCAAGATAGCTGAGCACATGCAACATCGACGTTTTGCCGATACCGCGATCGCCATAGAGGACGAGGTGAAAGCGCCGATCCTCGATCGCCCGGATCATCTGCACCAGCACCTCGCGGCGACCGGCGAACATTGTCACGTCGGAAATCGGGTTGGCGGGTGAGAAAGCGGCGCGCATCCGCTGCCGCGCGGCGGCCTTCGCGCCCCGCGCGGGCCGCATGTTCGCGCTTTCCTGGAAGCCGGGAAAATCCCGGAGGCCATGATCGATCCGGGCAGGCGTCAGGGCATCGACAGCGACAGCCTCGTCGAAATCAAAGGCCTCGGAAGCGCGCCTGCCACGAAACCAGTCGAAAATGCCCACGCACGAACCTCGCATTCAGCAGATTGACGGACCCTGCGCCCCGGCCGGTGCGAGATGCCCGGCATTGCTCCCCCACCGCCCTAACACGCCCAAACGGCAAAATGATAGCACGCTGATCACAAACGCCTGGCGCGGCATTCGGCCCCGCTATCCGCGCGGACGCCCCGGCCGCAGGACGAAATAGGTGTAGACGACCGCAAACACCAGCATCGACGCGGCCGGCACTGCGCCATAGCCCTCATTGCCGAGATAGTTTGCGACAGCGCAGGCGACGGCGGGCGGCAGATAGTGCCAAACCCGGTCCGAGGGCGCTTCCATCGACGACCGGTGCAGAAAAAGCACGACCAGGCCAGCGAACAAGGCAATCGCGACCCAGTCATAGATTGTCTGCATTATGGCTGCGTGTCCGGTTGTGTCCCCGGCACGTTCCTAGCTTGTGCACAAACATCGGCAAGTGCTTTGTGCGTCAGCCCCTTTGCGCTCCGCCGAAAATCACTGCGGGCGCCGGGATGCCGCCCCCATGATCGATCCGTTTCGGACTTTTCATCGCGCTACGCCATGCCGCCGCGTCATGTGCCCCGCCACCCGGGTCGCCGGATCAACGGCCGGCTGGCTCGCGCCTTGCCGCATCTGCGCCTGCAGCGATCGCCGGCCGGGCGACGCGCATTCCCAAATCGAAACGCGCGCCGGGCGATCGCCTATCCCCGTGCCGGCAGTCCCTGCCCGCCGCCGTCCCGGCAAGGACGGGACGAGCCCATTACGTTCAGGCGATCGCCGCAACCCGCCGACGCCGGAAGCGCATCGCTGCACCCGCCGCGCCGAAGCCGCCGATCATCAGCAGCCACACGGCAGGTTCGGGCACCGTCACCGTGAGCGTTCCGGTGTAGAAACCAAGCGCGCCCGCCGATCCCTGCACCACCAGCCGCGACAGGCCCTTCGAGACATCGAAATTCGCGAGCAGACGGTCTTCGACCACGCCGCGCGAGATGAGATCGAGCCGCACATTGTCGAACTTCACATTGGTGGTGTTGAAGTTGATGTTGGTGGGCGGCCCGGCAGTTAGCTCCGAGAAGAGCCGGATCGTGATCCGGCTGTCGCGGGGAATGTTGAAAAGAAACGTGTCCAGGAACAAGCCGGCACCCGGAGTCCGCGTGAACGTCGTCACCGGACCGGTGAGCGGAATCGTGATGACGGCGGCCTGAGCCCCCGCCGCCGGGATCAGAGTCGCCAGCGCAAACGCCGCGCGCAGGAAGAATTTGCTCATCGCCATGGTCGCCTCCCAATGATGTGGCCGTCGAACCGTTGTCGCACCGATGGAGCAGCTACCGTAGCGAGTCTGCTCACCATGACGTCATGCCTTTTTTTGCGGCGCAAAGCAATCTTCGGGCGACGAACAGATGCCCAAAAACCTTGAATTAGAGACAAAACCGGTGAATATTGCGATGGTCTGAGGCCGTTCAGATCGGCCCCATTTGCTGCGTTGCGGCATGATTTGTTGACGTCAAATTGACATGCCGACTGCCACCTGGCGCGAACCCTGACGCCACAAAATCACGGCAACCAACACTTTAACCGCTCCCATTACCCTTAAGGCAAGGCCCGAATGCGACACGCAGACTGCACGCCGCTCAAAACACTGGCGCTGGCGGCACCGTGAGGGGGCATTTTGTGACAATCTTTTCTGTGGGATCTTCCCGCGCGCTTGCCGACACGCTGCGCCTTGCGCGCCCGGGTGACGTCATCAAGGTGGCGAGCGGCACCTATGACGCGCTCAAAATCGCCAATGTCCAGTTCGCCGGCGGGGTGACGATCACGTCCGCCGACGCGAACCGCCCCGCTGTCTTCAACAATCTGCAAGTGACCAACAGCAAGGGCATCACCTTTTCGCAGGTCGAGTTCAGCACCGGGGGATCGACGGCGGTGAAGCTTTCGCTGTCGAGCGACATCGCCTTCGACCGTGTCGAGTTTCACGGTCCCAGGGGGTTGGGCTCAAGTGCAACCGCGATCGGCATCTCGCTCGATGGCAATCGCAACATCACCATCTCGAACAGCGAATTTGCCGATCTGGCCAATGGCGTCACCCTGGGCGGCAACACCGGCGTTCGCATCGCCGGCAATTATTTCCACGATATCCGCACCGACGGCGTGCACGCCAGCAGCAATACCGGCGTCACGATCGCCGACAATTTCTTCACGAACTTCAGACCGGCTGCCGGCGATCACGCCGATGCGATCCAGTTCTTCACCACCGGCGCCACCACGCCCAGCCGCAACGTGACGATTACCGGCAATCTGGTGCTGCGCGGCGATGGTGCAGGCGTGCAGGGCATCTTCATCCGCGATGGCGGTGGAAACCTTCCGTTCGAAAATGTGGTCATCAAGAACAACGTGATCTCCGGCGGCAACTATAACGGCATCAGCCTGGACAACGCCGTGCGCAGCGAAATCGTCGGCAACACGGTGATCGGCGACATCGATCGCCGATCCTGGATCCGGACGGTCGATGCCGACGACACCGTCGTCAGGGGCAATGTCGCAACCTTCCTGATGACCGCGCAATCGCAGAATGGCGCGCTCGCAGGGAACAGCCTGGTCGCCCAGTCCAACGATATCTCCGGGCTGGTGAAGAACTGGCTGGGCGGCCATGTGGCGACGACGAGCAGCCTTGCCGCGCATGAGGTGCAGGCGCTGGCCCAGACCCTCAATCTGAACGCAGCACAGGCCGGGTTCGCCCAGGCGCTGCCATTTGATACGGTGGTGGGCACGGCGGGCGCCGACACATTGTCGGCGATTTCGGGCCGCGACGCGCGTATCGACGGCGGCGCCGGCAGCGACACGTTCACAGGCGCCGCAATCGGCCACCATGAACTCATCGGCGGCCTGGGCAACGACCTGTTCCACATCCGCGGCGAGGGCGACATCGTCGTCGAACGGGCGGGCGGCGGCACCGACACCGTCTCCACCTCGATCGACTATACCCTGCCCGATTTCGTCGAGAATTTGCGGCTCGGCACCGGCGGGCTGACCGGGGTCGGCAACGATCTCGACAATCGCATCAGCGGTTCGGCCGATGGCGACTGGATCTACGGCATGGCCGGCAGCGACATGATCCAGGGCGGCAACGGCAATGACTGGATATCGGGCGGCGAGGGTGATGACGACTTGCGGGGCGATGCGGGCAACGACATCCTCTATGGCGACGCCGGGCGCGACATCATCACCGGCGGTGCCGGCAATGACCGCATCTATGGCGGCAACGGCAATGACCGGATCACCGGAGGCGCGGGCGCCGACACGCTGACCGGCGGCGCAGGCAGCGATACGTTCCGCTACGATCAGGCCGATATCGTCGGCCGGGACCGAGACACGATTACCGATTTCAAGCGCGGCGAGGATTCGCTCTATTTCCGCGCAGCCGATGCCAATGCCAATACCGCAGCGCTCGACCGCTTCACCTTCATCGGCAATGACGCGTTCCACAAGGTCGCCGGCGAACTCAACTTCACGGTCGTGAACGGCAATGCGCTGGTGAGCGGCGATACCAATGGCGACGGCGTCGCCGATTTCACGATTCTCCTGCTCGGCGTGACCGATCTGACGGCGAGCGATTTCGCGCTTTAGCGGCAGCGATCGGTTGCGGGGGAACCGGGGAAATCGGCGATGCTGTTGCCGCACACCCGGTTCCCCACGCCATCGGCCCGGATATTGGTGCGATTGCGCCGCTCGGGATGGCGGGGATTGAACCCGCCGGGCAGGGTAGAAACGCGGTTACCGGTCACCACGCTGTCGCGGGCGTTCTGCAGCACGATCCCGTTGGGATAGGTGACATGAATCCGGTTGTTGCGGACGATCACGCGATCAAAACCGCCATTCGGCGCCTTGTCGCCAAAGAAAATGCCCTGCATCCGGCCTTCGGCATCGACATTTTCGACGATGACATCGGCGACTGGCGCCGTCCCGGCTTTCGACCATGCCTGGATGCAATCGGGATGATCTCCTGACGAAATGCGCTTGCCGTCCGCGTCATACTGGCTGGCATTGGGCGCGAAGTTGCGGCACATCGCACCGGATATCCGCACGCGCTGCGACTGGGTGACGTCGATGCCGTCGCTGATCAGGCCGTCGAGGCGGACATTGACGATCGCCAGATCATGCGCGCCGCCGATGACGATGCCACGATGCGCGCCGGTAATCGTCATCCCGTCGATCTGGACATTGTCGACGCCGTTCAACGTGACGCCATAGGATTTGCCGCCCGGCCCGATGACCGTGCCGCCTTCGATCCGCACCCCGCTCGATTGCTTCACGATGATCTGGCTGAAGCGCGCCTGCCCCGCGACAATCGTGACCGCTGGATCGAACCGCCGCCCGATGACCCGCAAGGTGCCATAGTCGCGCGGCTCGAGGACGATCCGGTCGCCGGCGCGCGCGCGCGCGAGCATGTCGCCCTCATCGGCACGCACCAGGCGCGCACCGGCCTGGCCGATATCGTCCGCCAGCAGCACGCCCGTCGCCGCAAGCATCGCCAGGATGGCGCCGATCATCAGTGTCTGGCTTTGGCGCAACGCGATCCCTCCGGCCTGCCCCGCCCTTGAGTGATCCCTATTGGCCGCAGCAAGCCCTGGCAATGCCAGGGTCGTTTCTCCGCTCAGCTGAAGCGGCGCAGGCCTGTTTCAGCGTGGCTGAAACCGGGTCTAGCCCGGGAACCGCGCGAAAAAATCGGCCAGATCGCGTTCGACCCGGCCCCAGCAAAGCCGATCGAGCGGGGGGGCGGCGGCGCGTGGCCCGGCGCCCCAGGCCAGCGCCTGCGCGAGCGTCGCCCCGTCAAACTCGCCGTCAAAGGTGAAGACCCAATCGTCCCCCATCAGCGCGCGCAGCTCGGGCATCGCACCCACCGCCGGCACGACCACGGGCCGATGCCGGGACAGCGCGTGGATTGCGCTGCCGCTGTGCATGATGTTGCGATAGGGAAGCACGACAAGATCGGCCGCATCGATCGCCTGCTCGAGCTCGGCCTCGGGGATCGACGCATCGCGCGCGTCGATCACCACGGCCTCGCCGGCACGCGCGGCAAGCGATGCGCCGTAATCGCGATCGGCGCTGAAGCCGAGCACGTGCAGCCGCGCCGCGCCCGGCCGGGCGGCAACCGCATCGATCAGCGCTTCGATATTCTTGTAAGGGCGCAGCAGGCCGAAATTGAGCAGCGTCATCGGCTGCCCGTCCGTCCGCGCGCGTGCGGGCGGCACGGGAATGACCGGGGCATAGAGGCCATGGATCGTCACCAGATGACGCGCGCGCGCAAGCTGCGGATAGTGCCCGAGCGCGGCCTGGCGGCTGGTTTCGGACATGAAGATCACGCCGTCTATTGCCGAGAGGAAGATCGCCGAGAGCGGCCCGTCGCGACGACCCGCGCCGTGCGGCACGACATTATGCGCCATCCAGATCAGCCGCGCGCCCGACGCCCGCGCCACAAGCAGCTTGGCGAGCCGGGCGGCGGCACGCGGCAGGCCGCGCCAGCCGAAAAAGGCATCGGGCCAGTGCAGAAGGATGAAGTGCGCGCGGCGCATCGACCCGAGCGTCCATTCCAGCGGTGCGGGCTGCAACCCGGCCGCGCCCAAAGCCTCACCAAATCGGCTGATGAACCGGTTGAACGCCGAGCTGAGCGGCGCCACCAGAATCCGCGCGCGATGGCCACCCCCTTCGCCCGGCGCCTGCCCGGCCGGACCGGATCCACTCGCCGCGATCTCGCTGATGCCCGCCATGCGCGCTCACTCGACTGCAAAGGTCGAGCGCACAAGCACAAAATCGCGCCCGCGCCGGTTCGTCAGGAAATGAGAAACATGGCGTCGCACGCAGGGTTGGCATCGCCCGCCCCGATCGCGTATTGGCCACGCACCATGGGCACCCAGATCGTCGAACCCCGGAGCGGCCGGTTCCGCCTGCCCATACCCCGCCTGGCCCGGTTTCGCTGGCGGTTATGGCCGCAGCGGAACAAGCGGCCGCCCGAGCGCATCCTCGCCCGCTATACGGCGCCCACCCTCATCCACCGGCATCGCCTCAAGCTGTTGGCCGTGCTCGCCGTTACCGCGTTCGTCTACGGCTTTTTCTTCGGCATCGGCGGCACCTATGTGCTCGTTCCGCTCGGGGTGCCGCTGGCGATCATGCTGGGGATCATCATCTGGCTGCTGCCCGATACCGACCGGGCGCCGATCGGCCAGCTGCCGTGGCTGATGACCGCCTTCATCATCGCGATGAGCTGCTGGCCCAATTATCTGGCGCTGGCCCTGCCCGGATTGCCATGGATCACCGCCAACCGGCTCATCGAATTTCCCCTGGCGGCGATGGTGCTCATCAGCTGGTCGGTATCCCCCAGTTTCCGGGCCGAAATGCGCCGCGTGCTGGCCGCCTCGCCGGTCGTTTCGCGGCTGATGGGCGCGCTCGTGCTGATCGCCACGCTGTCGATCGCGCTGTCCATCCGGCCGGCTGAATCGCTCAGCCGCTTCTTCGCCGCGCAACTCGACTGGACGCTCATCTTTCTGGTGGCGGCCTTTGTGTTCCGGGTCGAGGGGCGGGCGCGGCGGCTGAACGGCATGATGCTCGGCACTTTGGTCTTCATCAGCGTGATCGGCTTGTGGGAGGCCCGGCTCGGACATGCGCCCTGGGCCGGCCATGTGCCCAGCTTCCTCTCGGTCGACGCCGAGACGGTGCAGAAGATGAGCAGCGGCACCGTCCGCAAGGCAACCGGCCTGTACCGCGTCAAAAGCGTGTTCTCCAGCCCGCTGGGACATGCCGAATATGTCGCGCTGACGATCCCCTTCATCATCCACCTGATCGTCTATGGCCGGCAGCGCTGGTTGCGCGTGGCCGCGATCCTCGCGCTGCCACTGATCGCCGATGTCTTGATCCGCACCGATTCGCGGCTCGGCAATCTCGGCTTCCTGGTCGCGTTCCTGCTCTATCCCGCCGGGTGGGCGCTGCTGCACCTGAAGCGCGCGAGCCGTCCGATCGCGCTGGCGATCATCGGCATCTATCCCGTGGTCTTTTCGCTGTTCATCGTTGCGACCTTCGCCATCCACCGGCTGCGCGTGAAAATCTGGGGCGGCGGCGCCCAGCAGGCGAGCACGGAGGGCCGCAAACAGCAGATCGCGATGGGCATTCCCAAGGTCCTCAAGCGGCCATGGGGCTATGGCATTGGCGAGGATGGGCGTGCGCTCGGCTTCACCAACATGGCCGGCGTGCCGACCATCGATACCTATTATCTGTCGATCGCGCTCGAACTGGGGATCATCGGCTTTATCGTCTATTATGCGATTTTCGGCTATACGGTGTGGCGCAGCGGCCGGAACCTGTTCGATGCGCGCGATCCCGATACATTGACGCTGTTGCCGATCGCAATTGCGCTCATCAACTTCGTGCTCGTCAAATCGGTGTTCAGTCTCGAAACCAACCATCCGCTGGTCTTTGCGATGCTCGGCGCAAGTGTTGGCCTCGCCTATCGTCTGCAGCAGGAAAAGCGGGCGAGCGTTACGTCTGCAATTGCCCAGTCGGCAAAGCCCATGACGACCGCGCGCCGATGGGCCTGATCCATCCAGCGGCGCGGCGCACCCTCTCGTCGCTGAAGGCCACAGCGCGGGGGCGGCTGCGCGATTTCCAGGTCGCGGCCGTCCGCAATCGCCTGCATGTGGCGCCGCCCGCGCCGGGCGAGCCGGCGCGTGTCGCCATCATCCCGCCGGCCATTCCCGGCAGCCTCGGCGATGCGGCGATGATTTCCGCCGCCGCCGGATATTGGCAGGCGCAGGGTGCTGCCTATGTCGACCTGCTGTTCGGCGGCGATTGGCCACTCGATGCAGCGGTGCGTGACCGGGTTGCGAGCAGCGATTTCTTCTATCGTGGCAACTTGGCCGAACATCGCACGCTGATCGCCCGGCTCGGCCAATATTCCCACCTGTTCTTCATTGGCGCCGATGTGATCGACGGCGCCTATGCGCCGGCATCGGTGATGCGCCGCCTGTCGCTGCTCGCCGATTTCGTGCGGGCGGGCGGCCAGGCGCGGGTGCTGGGGGCAAGCTATAATGCCCATCCCGAACCGCGGACGCGCGCGGCGGCGGGCATATCGGCGTGCGCCATCGTGCGGTCTCCGTCTTCTTGAAGGGACGAGGCCGCGCGCACGCCTGCGCGCGCGGCTCCGGCGCTTACTTGGCCTTCACGTCCGAAGAATAGAGCACGGCCGGAACCTTGCCGTTATTCTTCCACCAGTGCGAAATGCCGTCGGCCTCGCGCGCCACGTCACCCGCCTTGTGCTGGATCGGCACGGTGCAGCTGCTGCGATATTCGGTGATGCTGCCCGATGCAGTCAGGATCAGCGCGGGCCGGCCGACATGGCTGTGCAGCGGCACGATGCCGCCGGGCTGCACCACCAGCTTGCGGGTGCGCAGGTCATAGCCGTCAAATTTCAGCTCGGTGCCGAGATCGACCGACGCGATGAGGTCATCGGTCACCTTCGCCGGCGCGGTGGGGGCGCCGGTCAGCGGATTGGTGCCGGCCTTGCCTGCAGGGCACTGGCCCGCAAAAGCCGGAGTCGCCATGCCGAGCGCGCCCGCGCCGGCCAGCAGGATCACCGTCGTGCGCCCGAAAATGCTGCCCATCATGAATCTCCCTTGTCAAACATTGCGCCGGAGGGCCGATATTGCACTGCGGCAAGGCCCCTTAGCATGGTTGTGCTGCCACCGTGACTCCCAGCAGGCCCCAGCCGTGCTTTATTTGCACAATATGGTGCCGTAGGCGATTGTGGGTGCAGCCGCGAGCGCACAAAAGCTATGGATGGTGACGGCGCCGCAATGGCTTTGCACGGCAGCTCCGCTGCCCACCGCGCCGGGAGATGATTTTGTGATCGATACCAGAAAATTCGGGCAGACCGTGCTCGTGCTGCAGGGCGGCGGCGCGCTCGGCGCTTATCAGGTCGGCGTGTTCCAGGCGCTGTGCGAAGCCGGGGTGAAGATCGACTGGATCATCGGCACCTCGATCGGCGCGATCAACGCCGCCCTGATCGCCGGCGGCCCCGCGCAAGAGGGGATGGATCGCCTGCGCAGCTTCTGGCAGCGCGTCGAGCATGGCCGCTTCATGGGCGTGCCTTTGCCGAACTGGTTTGCGTCTGCCGCGCGCAACATGCTGGCGGTCACGGCGGGCGTACCTTCATTCTTCCAGCCGAATCCTGCCGCCTTTTTCAGCGCTCACGCGCCGCTCGGGGCCGAGTACGCCGGCTATTATTCGGTTACGCCGCTGGCCGACACGCTCGCCAGATTGATCGATTTCGACCATGTCAACCTTGGGGGCATGCGGCTGACGGTTGGTGCATCGAATGTGCAGACCAGCGAAATGACCTATTTCGACAGTCGCGATATGCCGATAGACCTGCGCCACGTGCTGGCGTCCGGCGCGCTGCCGCCGGCGTTTCCGGCAGTGCGCATCAACGACCAGCTCTATTGGGATGGCGGCATCCTCTCCAACACGCCCGTCGAGGTCGTGTTCGACGACAACCCGCGCAAGGATGGCATGGTTTTCGCCGTGCATTTGTGGAACCCGCACGGTCGCGAACCCGAAACAATCTGGGAAGTGATGAACCGTCAGAAGGACGTGCAATATTCAAGCCGGTCGGCCTCTCACATCAAGCGCCAGCGCCAACTTCACAAGCTGCGCCACATCATCGCCGAAATGACCGCGCTCGTCCCCGAGGAATCGCTCGAAGGCCTGCGCAAGCGCGGATTGACGGGCTATGGCTGCACGACGCGGATGCATGTCATCCGCCTGCTCGCACCCGCGCTCGATTACGAGGACCATGCCAAGGATATCGACTTCAGCCCCGACGGGATCCGCCAGCGATGGGAAGCAGGATATCGCCACACCAGCGAGACCCTGGCAAAAGCGCCGTGGCGGGGCGATTTTGATCCCGCCGAAGGGTTCATCCTGCACGAAGCCTGCGGCGGCGAAATGGTCGAGACTCCGGCGGCGGGCTAACAATGCCCGATTACGCAAGCTCGATGTGCGTGGTATGCGCGCATTAGGGGAATGATCCGATGACGCACCCACTCGTTGCCGCGCTGGAAATCGCGTTCACACAGGTGCGCGATTGCGACTGGTCCCTTGGTGACCGGCTGAAATACATTGCCGACTGCGTCCGCACCGAGGGGCCTGATTTCGCCGATGCCGTCGATGCCTTTGTGGCTCGGCTTGAAGGCGTGCAGGCGGGCAGCACGGCTCCGCAGGTCGGTGATGTCATGCCGGCGTTCTGCCTGCCCGACCATGAAGGGCGGCTGGTGGAACTGCGCAGTTTGCTGGAGAAATCGCCCGCCGTCATTGCCTTCCACCGCGGCCATTGGTGCCCTTATTGCCGCATCAACATNNCATGGTTGGGCTTGCCGAAATCCAGGATGAGGTGATGCCGGCACAACTCGTCACAATCTCATCAGAGACCAGACAGCATACACGCGCGCTGCGCCAGGAAGCAGGCGCCCGGTTCCCATTCCTCACGGATGTGGGTGGCGGCTATGCGCTGTCGCTCAATCTTGCCATTCTGGTCGAGGAAGGCATGGCGCGCATGATCGGCGGGGCAGGTTGGGACGTGCCGGGCTACCAGGGTGGGACGCCCTGGATATTGCCGATCCCCGCCGTGTTCGTCGTGGGACAGGATGGCATCATCCGGGCGCGTCATGTCGATCCTGATTACCGCCGCCGCATGGAGCTCGACGCGTTACTGGAGGCTGTCGCGCTGGCCTGTCCCCGACAGTCTTGACCAATCGGCGGAACGCAGGAGATTGAGCAGCGCAGCCGCCTCGCGCGAGCGCGGTCGCCCGGCAATGCTGTAGATCGCCACGGTCCGCTTTAGATCGAGCCCCGAACAGCAAAGATGCCTGACCTGCGGTGTGTTCATGGCACTGGCGGGCAAGATGGCCAGCCCGAAATGCGCGA
>FSSH01003589.1_pt1 | contig 15780 bp, 17 predicted proteins | sample 1166101 | NCBI WGS metagenome assembly FSSH01 (sample SAMEA32972668, study PRJEB13176) | freshwater metagenome | biome: Drinking water system; feature: Biomass in drinking water that filtered by 0.45 um membrane; material: drinking water | place: USA | collected 2012-12-20 | depth 0 m | reverse complement strand
CCGCCCATGCCTGCAGCTACGGCCTGATGCTCTATGAGAAATTCATCCCCACCTTCCACAAGTTCGCCAAACGTTACCCGAACTTCTATGCCGACATTTCCGCCCTGACATTACCCAATCGCCTCCGGATGCTGTTGCACCTCCGGAAACATCCCGAGGTGCAGGATCGGCTGCTGTTCGGCACCGACTATCCCCTGTCCGTCTTCCATCTGGCAGCCTGGGGACGCGTGGGACTCGGTAAGATGTGGGGCATGATCCGCACGAAGAACCGGTTTGACCGTCAAGTCGAAGTGTGCCGGGGGCTCGGTCTTGGCTTCCGTTCACTCGGCGACATCGTGGCTCAACGCACCCAATAATCTCAAGAACGATGAACCGCAATCAGATACTGGCAGGGCTTCGCGAAAGGATTCTCGCCTTCGCGACATCACGAGTATCGAGGGACTATGCCGAAGATTTGACCCAGGAGACGCTGGTCGTCCTTCATGAGAAGTACCCCGCCGTCACCGACTTGACCGAACTGGTGCCCTTGGCATTTCAAGTCTTACGATTCAAGATGCTTGACGCCCACCGGAAAGCCTTCCGGCGAGGCGAGTATAATCAGGAGTCCGTCGAGGAACTTCCCTTGGCCGATCCTGCAGATGATCCCGCAACACAGCTGGATCAACAGCAGCGCGTGAACCGCTTGCTCTCCGCGATCACGCAATTGGGTGATCGCTGCCGTGAACTGTTCAAGTGGAAGTTGGAAGGACACAGCTTCCCGGAAATCCAGAAACTGATGGGACAGGCCTCCATCAATACGATCTACACCTGGGACCTGCGCTGCCGGAAACAACTCCTCAGCCTGATGGGTGGTTCATGGAAATGACCAGCCAGCATCTAAGCCCTGCCGCCTCACCCTTCACCCCTCACCCCTTACCGGGCGGTGAGCATGGCTGAACATGACCTCGAAAAACTCCTGGGCGGCTTTGCGGCCGACACGCTGACACCGGAAGAAAAACAGCGGCTATACGGTGCCGCCCTGCAAGACCAACAACTCTTCAACGCGTTGGCGGATGAACAGGCATTGAAGGAATTGTTCGCAGACCCGGCTGTACGCCGCCGATTGCTCCAGGCATTGAACCAGACTCGTGCATCCAGCCCCGGTGGTTCACCGGCATGGCTCGATTGGTTTCGCCGGCCTGCCGGCCTGGCCTGGGCCGGTGGTCTGGCCGCGGCGGCCATTGCTGTCGTGCTCGGGACCAAAGTCTATCAAGACAGCCTCACGCAGACTGCCCAATCAATTGCCACGGAGGAGACCAGGCCGTCTGTTCAACCCGCTCCTGCCGCGCCCTCGCCTCTTCCGTCCTCACCCCATACTGCTCGGCCGCAGCCGCAATCCACGATGACGGAAACTCCGGCAAGTACCGCCACGAGAAAAGACGCGTCGCCTGACAGGCTCGCCAAGAGGGAACGGGCTGCATCGCCAACCCAGGAGCGGAAGGCATCGGACTCTGCGATCACTGAACGCCAGAGCCTCCCTGAACAAGACGCTATGCATCAGTACACTGAGACGCCGGCCCTTCAACGTGGCAAGAACACGATCGATCCCGCACGCTCAGCCCCGCCGGCTTCGGGGCAAGCGTCCGCACAGGCTCCAGCCGGCGAATCGGCGGGCCCGGATGCCGTGCCGACTGTCAGCGCGCGATCACTCTTTTATGGGAGACCGGCGCCACAGCTTGGCGCAGGTCTGATTGCGCAGGACAAGAAGCTTGCGAGGCCCCTCCTGCCTGAATCGGTCCCTCGAGCAAATCGCCCTGACGGACGGCTCGAACCGTTTCCCGATCTCAGCCAAACAAAAGTACCCGCTATGGAAGCGAATCCCCTGGGTCTCCGCTATAGTTTTGTCGTTCAGGATCCCGGCGGGCTGGAGCATGAGGTAGATGCTAAAACAGCAGCAACGAGCCTGGGGCCGGTGCGGCTGACCCTGGAGACGAACCAAGATGCTTACCTGCAGGTCTGGAAAGCGGTGGGTGACTTACCTCTGGAGTTGCAGTATCCAGACGGAGACGATACTCCGCATTTCATCAAAATCGTTCCCGGTCAACGGCAGACCATTCCATTGCCACGAGAGCGTGGGCCTGTCACCCTCTTCGTACGTCTATCCCGTGTTGTGCAGGTGTCGCCTGCAAAACGGGAAACCCTGTTGCGCGATCGCCGTGCTCCGGACCGACTCCACCCATCGAATACGGTACGCGAGTCAGTCACCGGTGGAGAAGACGCCACCTACGCCGTGAACCGGGATCTGTCCTCGAATCAGCTTGTTGTGGACATCGTCACGGGGCCATAAGAAAACAAACGGGCCGTCCTCCTTGGGGAGGACGGCCCGTACAGATCGCCCGGCGGATGGCCGACAGGCTCTATTGGCTCACAGAGATACGGTCCTTGATCAAGTCAAACGTCTCCTTAGGCACGACATTCTTCGCCACCAACTCCCCCTTCACGCGATAGGGACGATTGCTCACAATACGATCGGCCTCCTCCTGCTTCAACCCCAAGAACAGCACCAGATCGCTTGCCGATACCCGGTTGATGTTCATCGCAGCGGAAGGTCCAGCCGACGGAGCGGGAGCAGATGGGGCCGGGGCCTTCGCGTCAGCCGCCGGAGGGACGACCACCGCCATTGTCGAATGCGACCGGTCTTTCAGTTCCTTTTGATACCGTGCCACCAACGACTTCAAGGTGTCATTGTGGCGTTTGACATCCTGATATTCCTGCCGCACATTGCGATTCTGCGCCGACAACGCCTTGAGCTGCGCTTCAAGGTCTTTCGTCCGTCCATCGACCGAGCCCCGCTCCTTGTCGCGGCCATGTTCAATCCGTTGCAATTCATCGCGCGCCGCAAGCGCTTCGTTGCTGAATTTCACGTTCAGTTCTTTCAACGTGCGAATCTGCTGCTCCATAGAGGTCTTCTGTTGGCGGACCTTTTCCAATTCTTCCCGGGCAGTATCGGCTTCCGTCAACGCCTCTTGGTACTGCGAGTTGGTCACACATCCTGCCGACAGCATGGCCCCGGCCATCATGATTGCGATCCACTCCCGTCTCATACGATCCTCCTCTTCCTCACATGCTCAGTGAACGCGTGTGCACACGCATCGACATGACTTTCTCTTCACATTTACCACGCTAGTCTATCTGCCTGATTCAGTTCTTTGATTGTGTAAGACAACATCCGTTCTTTGTCAACATATTTGCGCTCAGGACCTGTTACCGGAACCGGCCGCGCCATTCAATCCCGCGCTTGACGGAACAGCATCGCTCTGTGATGATCGCTCGTTAATCGATCAACCGTATGCTCATCCATCATAACCCAAAGGCATGCTTGTGAATGAATGGGGGCCTGTTCTTGCCGTCATCCTCGGCATCGTGGAAGGGCTGACCGAATTCTTGCCTGTCTCCTCCACGGGACATCTCATTCTGGTCGGCTACGCACTCGGCTTCACCGGCGATGTAGCGGCAAACGCGGAGATCTCCATTCAACTGGGAGCCATCCTGGCCGTCATCGTCTTTGAACGCGAGAAAATCGGACGGCTTGTCTCAGGTGCCTGGCAAGAGCAGGCGAGGTTTCGATCCTCCCTGCACGATACCCAACACCCGACCTGGGCAGCATGTCTCCACGCCTCCATACAGGCCCATCCTAATCTGTGGTTCATGCTGGGCCTGGGTATTGCCTTCCTGCCCGCCGCCTTGGTCGGCCTGGCGGCGCACGGTTGGATCAAGTCCCACTTGTTCACGCCTCACACGGTTGCCGCAACGTCCATCCTCGGCGGGATCGTGATTCTCATCGTGGAAGCTACCGCAAAAACCAGCCGAGCGATGAGCCTCGATCAAGTGTCGCCGAGACAGGCCTTCTGGATCGGCCTGGCGCAATGCGCCTCGTTAATTCCGGGCATGTCCCGCTCCGGCTCAACCATTATTGGCGGCCTACTGGCCGGACTTGACCGAAAAGTAGCCACGGAATATTCCTTCTTCCTGGCCCTCCCGACCATCATCGCCGCAACGGTCTATGAAACCTGGAAAGCCAGGGGAACATTTACCGACCAGGACTTTCTGGCGCTCGGCCTCGGTATGATCATCTCATTCCTGGTCGCATGGGCTGTGATCGCCGCCTTCCTGACCTATGTCCAACGCCACACCTTGCGTGTCTTTGCCTACTACCGTATTATTCTGGGCGTTGTCGTCTTATTGATCTTCAGATGAAAGGAGTGTCCGCATGGCTTCAGATACGATTCATGTCTACGATACGTGGGTAACCGGCAAGAAAGGCCGCATTCACTTTGATGTGATGACAACAGATGAAACGACCGCGTTAAAGCTGGCCAAGGAATATTTGGTCAGTATCGGTGAGCCGGCAACATCGGTGACTACGAAGGAATGCCAGTTCTGCCACAGCGAGCCGCTCTTCATGTTTTCCCCGGAGCAGCAGAAGCAGGTGAAGGAAAAGGGCGGATTTATCGTGCCGATGCCGGCCTAACTTGCGCGTGTCCCGTCGTTCGTATCTCGCTTACATTCCGACGCGCATCGTGAATGATTCTTCACGAGATACGCTTCACGCCTCAGGGTGCTGAAGACGTTTCCGGGGCGAGAGGCGGGCCGTCCTTCTTCTCGAAGGCAAAGTGGACGATCAGGAGAATCACGCCGACGGTAATCGCCGAGTCCGCGACATTGAACGCCGGCCAGTGGTACTGCTCGATGTACACATCGAGGAAATCGATCACTTCACCGTACCGCATCCGGTCGATCAAGTTTCCGATCGCGCCGCCTAAAATAGCCGCTACGCTCAAACGCCCCATCCGATCGTGTGCCGGCATTCTCAAGAGGATGGTCCCCAGCAGTCCAAGCGCAAAAATCGAGGTGAGCCCGAAAAAAACCATGCGAAACGTATTGCTGCTGCCGGCCAGCAGTCCGAAGGCCGCGCCAGGGTTTCTGATGTACGTGAAACTGAAGAAATCTGGAATAACGGTGATGGATTCATGCAACCGCATCGTCTGCATGATGTAGAGCTTCGTGACTTGATCCACTGCGACAACGACGCCGGTGAGCGAGGCCAGGAGAAAATTGTGCAGGTAGGAGCCGTTCAACGAATGGCCTCCAGACACCGGTCGCACAGCGTCGGGTGCACGGCATCCTTACCCACGGCGTCCCGATAGTTCCAACAACGCTCGCACTTCCCCGCCGATGATTTCGTGACCGTTACCCGGACTGGTTCCGGCCCGCCGGCGCTTTGCGCCAACGTCACGCTCGAGACAATGAAGAGCGAGCTGAGATCCGCTTCATATGGCTTCAAGAATTTGAAATGATCAGCATCGGCTTCGATGCGCACATGCGCTTCGAGCGAAGAACCAATCGCCTTCTCCCGTCGGCTCTCTTCCAAGACTCCCTGCGCCACACTGCGGCACTCCAGCAATCGCTCCCACCGTGCAGCCAGCTGAGTATCTTTCCATGACGAATCAGCCTCCGGAAACGCTGCCAGGTGCACGCTTTGAGCCGTCGCAAATCCAGGCATCTGATCCGAAAGCGTCCGCCACACTTCCTCAGCGGTAAAGCTCAAGACCGGTGCCATCAACTTCGTCATGGCCACGAGAATGTCATAGAGGACGGTCTGGGAACTCCGACGCTCGAATGCGTCCTTGCGGAACGTATAGAGCCGATCTTTCAAAATATCGAGATAGACGGCACTGAGATCCACCGAGCAGAAATTGTTCAGCGCATGCACGATCGTGTGAAACTCAAACTCTTCATATCCCTTTCGCACGCGCGGGATCAGTTCACCCAGCCGCATCAGTGCCCAACGGTCTAATTCAGGCAATTGAGCATACGGCACCCGGTGCTGTGCCGGGTTGAAATCGTACAGATTACTCAGCAAGAATCGGCAGGTATTCCGGATCTTGCGGTAGGCCTCGATCAGATGGTTCAGAATTTCCTGCGAAATGCGGAGGTCCTCGCGATAGTCCTGAGCCGCCACCCAGAGCCGGAGAATTTCAGCCCCCGACTGCTTGATGATATCTTGTGGTGCAACCACATTCCCCGCTGACTTGGACATCTTCTTGCCCTGCCCGTCGACCACAAATCCATGCGTGAGCACTGCGGTATAGGGAGCGCGCCGATCCGTCGTCACGCCGGCCAGCAGCGCACTATGGAACCAGCCTCGATGCTGGTCGGAACCCTCAAGGTAGAGATCGGCCGGCCACCACTTCCTCGGTTTCAACACCGCCGCATAGCTCACGCCGGATTCAAACCAGACATCGAGAATATCCCGTTCTTTTTCAAACGTCGTCCCGCCGCACCCGGAACAAGTCGTTCCAGGCGGAAGCAATTCTGTCGCCGATCGCTCGAACCACACATCCGTTCCCTTCGACTCGATCAGTCCGGCAATGTGTTCGATGATATTCGGATCGGCCAGGACCTTGCGGCATCCGACACAGGTGAAGCCTGGAATGGGCACGCCCCAGACCCGCTGGCGCGAGAGGCACCAGTCCGGTCTCTTTTCGATCATGCCGTTGATCCGGTCACGGCCATAGGCCGGGATCCACCGGACTCGCTCGATCTCCGCCAGTGCTTCGCGGCGCAGATCGTTCGTCTCCATCGACACGAACCACTGTTCCGTGGCGCGGAAAATCACGGGACTCTTGCAGCGCCAGCAATGCGGGTATGAGTGGTTCAACGATCCGTGGCCGAGCAAGCGCCCATTCCCCTGCAAATACTCCACGATTTTCGGATTCGCCTTGAAGACATGCTGGCCGGAAAATTCTTTGACGATCTCTGTGAAACGCCCGCCGTTGTCGACCGGCGCAAGAATCTCCAACCGCTCACCCGGGGAGGCCTTGGCATTGTGATTGAGCACAAGAATGTAGTCTTCCATGCCGTGGCCCGGCGCGATATGAACACAGCCGGTGCCCTGATCGAGCGTCACGAAATCGCCGAGCAGAATCGGCGACAGACCGGTTGAGAGAGGGCGTTGCGTTTCCAATCCCTCGAACCCGGCTCCGCCTTTTTTGACTCCCACGACCCGATACGTCTCGATGCCGCAGGCTTTCGCCACGCTCGCCAGCAGTTTCTCGGCCACAATCAAGAGTTCACTGCCGACCTGGACAAAGGCGTAATCGAAATCGCTATGGAGGCAGACGGCTTGATTGGCCGGCAGTGTCCAGGGCGTCGTGGTCCAGATGACGACGGAGATTAAGGTGATCCCGTCCGGAAACGGGATGCCGGGAAAAGTACGGCTGAGGACCGCCGGAGACGTGACGACCGGGAACTTCACATAGATCGACGGCGACGTATGGTTCTCGTACTCCACTTCAGCTTCAGCCAACGCGGTCTGGTCTTGCGTGCACCAGAGCACCGGCTTCAGGCCTTTGTAGACGCCCCCGCGTTCGACGAATTTTCCGAATTCGCGAATGATCGCCGCTTCGTACGCCGGAGTCATTGTGCGGTACGGCTGGTGCCATTCGCCGAGTACCCCGAGACGCTGAAACTCCTCGCGTTGAATCGTAACGTACTTCTCCGCATAATCCCGACAGAGTTTGCGAATCGCGGAGACATCCAGATCCTTTTTCTTGTCGCCCAGCTCTTTCATCACCTGATGCTCGATGGGAAGCCCGTGGCAATCCCAGCCCGGCACATAGGGCGCATGAAAGCCCGCCATCGTCTTGGATTTCACGATGATGTCTTTGAGGACTTTATTCAGCGCATGGCCGATATGGATGCGGCCGTTCGCGTAGGGCGGGCCGTCATGCAGGACATACCGTGGCCGGCCCTTGCCCGCCTCTTGAATCAGCTCATAGAGCTTCTGCTGTTCCCACCAGGCGAGCTGCTCCGGCTCCCGCTGCGGCAAATTCGCCTTCATCGGGAAATCGGTTTTAGGCAGATTGAGGGTTGCTTTGTAATCCATGAATACGATGAGGGGATGAATTGTTGAGTTCTTAGTTATGAGTGCCCCGGTCTCTCTCAACACTCACAACTTATAACTCAAAACTGCTTGTGAGGGCTAGCTGACCGACATCATGCGGTCCAGCGCGATCTTGGCCCACCGCTTGTCGTCGTCCGGCACGACGATGTGATTGACGACATGGCCGTCGGCCAGATTCTCCATAGCCCAACACAAATGCGCGGCGTCGATCCGGAACATCGTGGCGCATTGGCAGATCGTCGAGGAGAGAAAAAAGACCTTCTTGTCGGTCATCTCACGCTTGAGGCGATTGACCAGGTTCAATTCGGTCCCGACCGCCCAGGCCGTACCAGCCGGCGCAGCCGTGACGGTCTTGATGATGAACTCCGTGGATCCGGTGAGATCGGCCCTGTTGACCACATCCTCATGGCACTCAGGATGGACGATGACCTTGCCCTCCGGATACTGCTTGCGAAAATGATCCACATGCGCCGGTTGAAACATCTGATGCACGCTGCAATGGCCCTTCCAGAGGATCAGCTTGGCACGCGTAATAGCGTCTCTGGTGTTCCCGCCGTTAGGCTGATAGGGGTCCCACACGATCATCTGGTCACGGGGAATACCCATTTTGTTCGCTGTATTACGGCCCAAATGCTCGTCCGGGAAAAAGAGAATTTTCTCGCGCCGGGCCCAACACCATTCGATGACCGCGCGCGCATTGGAAGAGGTGCAGGTAATCCCGCCGTGTTCGCCGCAAAAAGCCTTGAGGACCGCCGCAGAATTCACGTAGACCGCCGGCATCACCGTCTCCTCGACCGGCACCACGCGACCCAGCGCTTCCCAACACTGATCGACTTGTTCGATCGCCGCCATATCGGCCATCGAGCAACCGGCCGCCATGTCGGGAAGAATCACCGTTTGATTCGACCGGCTGAGAATATCCGCCGTTTCAGCCATAAAGTGCACGCCACAGAATACAATATACGGCCGCTCCGACCGTTCGGCAGACAGCTTGGACAGTAGCAATGAATCGCCCCGGAAATCCGCGTGCTGAATCACCTCATCACGTTGATAGTTATGGCCGAGGATCATGACGCGAGCGCCCAACGTCCGCTTGGCCTCAACCGTCCGGCTGAACAGTTCTTCAGCCGACAGAGTCTGATACTCGGCAATCAATCGTGGTGATATCGTGCTGGTGGTCACAAGTCCCCCGATCCAAAATGATTGCTATTCTACGATAGCCTCCCTGCACATTCAATGAATCCTCAATGGAAGAAGCCCTATCCCGACCGCCCCTAACGGCATGGAACCCGGACGGTTCGCGGTAGGTCTAATGGCCGATTGACTTCGTTTTGTCCTGAAGCATATGATCACCATAATAGCTAGGGGAGCCCCGCGGCTGAGAGTCCGAACGATCGGACGACCCTCACAACCTGACCTGGGTAATACCAGCGTAGGGAAGCCGGACTACAGCGGATGTTGTGAGGATTCAGCCGTGCCTCCAGACATGGAGGCGCGGCTTTTTTATTGTGGGAACGTGCGGTCGGCCATCAGCATTCAGCCAATAGCTTGTGGACAGGGATTCGGTGGCTAACAGCTGAACGCTGTAAACTGATAGCTCATTCTGCAAGAAAGGATCTCCTTATGGATGTCCATATGGTTGAGAAGAATGGAAGCGCCAATGGAAACGGGCACGGTGTGCCGACCTCCACACTCAGCACCACACCCTTCCCTGCCTCACGCAAAATTTATGTGACAGGCGCTCAACCGGGTGTTCGCGTGCCGATGCGTGAGATTACACTCACGCCGACCAAGCCGATGAACGGCGGCTCCCCTACGCCCAACGAACCGGTGACTGTCTACGATACGTCAGGCCCCTACACCGACCCGAACGTCGCAATCGATGTGCGCAGCGGACTCGCGCCGTTGCGCCGTCCCTGGGTGCTGAACCGGCAGGATGTTGAAGAACTCCCGGCTGTGACGTCCTCCTACGGCCGCCTGCGCGCCACCGATCCCAAACTGGCGGAACTCCGGTTTCAACATATCCGCAAGCCCCTGAAGGCATCGCCCGGCCGGAATGTCACGCAGCTGCACTATGCGCGGAAAGGGATCGTGACCCCCGAAATGGAGTTCATCGCCATCCGCGAGAACCAATCACGCGAAGTCGCCCGTGAGCTGGCCTCGCGCAACGGCCACGGCGGCGGCATCGCGCAGCACCCTGGATTCGCCTGGGGTGCAGGCATCCCCTCGGTGATTACCCCGGAGTTCGTGCGCGACGAAGTGGCCCGCGGCCGCGCGATCATTCCATCGAACATCAACCACCCCGAAAGCGAACCGATGATCATCGGCCGCAACTTCCTGGTGAAGATCAATTCGAACATCGGCAATTCCGCCGTCGCCTCGTCCATCGAAGAAGAAGTCGAGAAGATGATCTGGTCGATTCGTTGGGGCGCCGATACCGTCATGGATTTGTCCACCGGCAAGAACATCCATGAGACCAGGGAATGGATCATCCGAAATTCGCCGGTGCCCATCGGAACGGTGCCGATCTATCAGGCACTGGAAAAGGTCCACGGCAAAGCCGAAGACCTGACCTGGGAGATCTTTCGAGACACGCTGATCGAGCAGGCTGAGCAGGGCGTGGATTACTTCACCATCCATGCCGGTGTTCGCCTGGCCTACGTGCCCATGACCGCCAAACGGATGACCGGCATCGTGTCACGCGGGGGATCGATCCACGCCAAATGGTGCCTGTCGCACCATCAGGAAAACTTCGCCTACACCCACTTCGAGGAAATCTGCGAGATCATGAAGGCCTATGACGTGGCCTTCAGTCTGGGCGACGGCCTTCGTCCCGGCTCGATTGCCGATGCCAACGACGACGCGCAATTCGCCGAACTCGACACCCTGGGCGAATTGACCACGATCGCATGGAACCACGATGTGCAGGTCATGATCGAAGGCCCCGGCCATGTGCCNNNACAAGATCAAGGTGAACATGGAAAAGCAGCTCGTGGAGTGCGGCGAGGCGCCGTTCTACACCCTCGGCCCGCTGACCACCGACATCGCCCCCGGCTACGACCACATCACCTCCGGCATCGGCGCCGCGATGATCGGCTGGTATGGCTGCGCGATGCTCTGCTACGTGACGCCCAAAGAGCATTTGGGTCTGCCGGACCGTGAAGATGTGAAGGTTGGCGTCGTCACCTATAAAATCGCCGCCCACGCGGCGGACCTGGCGAAGGGCCATCCGGGCGCGCAGATCCGCGACAACGCCCTGTCGAAAGCCCGGTTCGAGTTCCGGTGGGAAGACCAGTTTCATCTATCCCTCGATCCCGATACGGCGAAGCAATTCCACGACGCGACGCTCCCGGACAACGCCGCAAAAGTGTCGCACTTCTGTTCGATGTGCGGCCCGCATTTCTGCTCGATGAAGATCACCCAGGACGTGCGGGACTATGCGGCCAGCAAGCAGGTGGACGAGCAGCAAGCCATTCAGATCGGGATGAAAGAAAAATCTGAAGAGTTCAAAAAAACCGGAGCAGAAATCTACAGGTAAGCAAGGACCTTTATGTCTAAGCCAAAACCGGCCCCCTTAAGAGAACGAGACATTACCCGGCATATTGCCCGGGAATACTACAAAGAGTTCGACCAGCTCATCGAGAGCGACGTGATTATCGTGGGCGCCGGTCCATCCGGGCTCATTTGTGCGCATGATCTGGGGAAGATGGGTTTTCGCACGCTCATCGTCGAACAGAGCCTCGCGCTCGGCGGCGGCTTCTGGCATGGCGGCTATTTGATGAACAAAGCCACGATCTGTGAACCGGCCAATGAGATTCTCGAAGAGATCGGCGTGCCCTGCAAAAAGATCAAAGAATGCGACGGCATGTACATGGTCGATCCTCCTCACGCGACCGGCGCGCTCGTCGCCGCGGCCTATCGCGGGGGCGCGAAGGTGTTGAACCTGACCCGTGTGGTCGATCTGATCTTGAGAAAAGACGGGATCCTCGAAGGCATCGTCGTCAACAACACCACTGCAGAGATGGCCGGCCATGATATGATTCACGTCGATCCCATCGCCCTGGAGAGCAAGATCGTCGTGGACGCCACAGGCCATGATGCGGTGGTCGTCGAACTGCTTCACAAACGGAACCTGTACAAACAGGTTCCGGGAAATGGCGCCATGTGGGTGTCCCGCTCCGAGGAAGAAATCATGGACCGAACCGGCGAAGTCTATCCCAATTGTTTCGTCATCGGATTGGCCGTCGCCGCCGTCTATGGCACACCGAGAATGGGCCCGGCCTTCGGCTCGATGCTGCTGTCCGGACGGTATGGAGCGGAATTGATTAAGAAGAAGCTGAAGCAGGAGTAGACGCTTCAATGAGCCACAAGCCTTGCAGGCTGATCAAACAGGTCATCCGGCTAGGCCGCAGGGAGGGCGAACCCGAAGGCGTACTTCTGAGTACGTTGAGGAGTTCGCGCGACTGAGAACGACGCTGGGGAGCTGTTTCATCAGCCTGATCATGGACGTTCAAGACTTTCTAGTACAAGGCGAAGGCCACGAAGAAGACAAACGCGAAGCCTGGACGCTGTTTCAGCAAGCCTATGAACGGCAGATGAAAGGCGAGCTGGAAGAGGCCGTCAGCCTATACAAACGATCGCTGGCCACCCACCCGACCGCCGAGGCCTACACGTTCTTAGGGTGGACCTACAGCTTCATGGGGCGGCTCGACGAGGCCATTGAGGAATGCCACAAGGCTATCGCGCAGGACCCGGAATTCGGCAATCCGTACAATGACATCGGCGCGTATCTGATCGAGAAGGGCGAGTTCGACGAGGCGATCGTCTGGTTTCAGAAGGCGATGAAGGCCAAACGCTATGAAAGCCCGGCGTTCCCGCACCTGAATCTGGGCCGGGTCTATGAGCGAAAAGGTAAATGGACGGAGGCGATCGACTCATATAAGAAAGCGCTTGTTCTCAATCCCAATTACGCCCTCGCCAAGAAAGCGCTAGGACGGTTGATTAGCTCGTTGAACTGAGGCGGGTTGTTTGGTTCATTTAGTTTATCCGGTCTATCTGGTTTGTCTCGACTCGGAGAGTGTGGTTGAACTTTACTAGCCCTTCTTAACAAAATAACCAAAGAAACAAGGCAAACCAAATCAACCAAATGAACCAGACAAACCCCAAAACCATCCTTGTTGCTGTCAACGATATCTTTTTTTACACGAAGGTTCGCGACGCTTTGCTTCCTGACGGCTACCGGCTGGAGAAAGCGCGGGCGCAGCATGACATTCTTGAAAAGGCGTCGAGCGGCAATCCGGCCCTGGTGGTTCTCGATATGAATGACAGAACTGTCGATGCATTTCAGGCATTGGAGACATTGAAGGCTGATCCTCGTCTCAGTTCTATTCCGATCTTAGCCTACGCAAACCACGAAGAAGTAGACACCTGGAACAGGGCCAGAGCGCTCGGTGTGACCAAAATCGTCTCACGAAATGAGTTTTCCGCCCGCACAAGAGACCTGGTGGATGAATTGATCACGTTAGGCCTTTGGGGTAAGACCTGAACGGGGCTCTGATTGGCCGGACCGTTCGCCTCACTCCGCACGTTTCACTCTTTATGGGCTCACAATGAAACATTCACTGCTTCACAACCTTCACACAGAACTGGGCGCTTCGTTTGAGGAAACAGCCGGCTGGAACATGCCTGCACACTATGGCGACGTCGCGTCGGAGCATCATGCCGTGCGCCAGGCTGTGGGGATCGCCGACCTCTCCCATCGCGGGAAAATCAGAGTGACAGGCGACGATCGCGTCAAATGGCTGCAAAGCCTCATCAGCAACGACATCCTTTCACTCAAGCCTGGCCAAGGCCTGTATTCCAGCCTGCTGACTCACAAGGGCAAGATGCTCACCTACTTCCGCCTATATCTGCAGAGCGACGCGATTATGGTGGAAGACGCGGGCGATATCGGCGAGACAACGTTTCAAGCCCTGCGCAAGTTTCTGCTCTATGGCACCAAGGCCAAAATGGAGAATGGCGCGGAAAGCTGGGGACTGCTGCTGGTCAGCGGACCCAAAGCCACCCAAGTCGTCCAATCTGCGTTCGGCGTCGATGTCGCATCGCTCAAACCGTTGAACTTTGTCACGGCACAGATCGGCGGGACCCAGGCCCTGGTGATTCGAACGGAAGAAACTGGTGAAACCGATATCGAGATTCTGCTTCCGATCGCAGGCCTGTCCACCGCATGGAGCACACTGCGAGAAGCCGGCGCCAAATTCGACATCAAGCCGATCGGCGCCCACGCCCTGGAAGCCTTGCGCATGGAAGCCGGCATTCCCAAGGCCGGACCGGATCTCAATGAAGAGATCGTCCCGCCCGAAGCCGGTCTGGAAGGCAAAGCCTTCAGCCTGAGCAAGGGCTGCTATCCAGGCCAGGAAGTCGTCGCGCGGATGGACACCTACGGCAACGTGCGCCGCCATCTCGTCGGTCTGGTCCTCAAAGACTCTGTCGTTCCTGCCAAGGGCGCAAAACTCTACAGCGGAGATCGTGAAGTCGGCTGGATCAGCAGCGCCGTCCGTTCGCCCCAGCTCAATCAGGTGATTGCCTTCGGATTTCCGCTACGGGATTTCAGTAAACCCGGCACAGAGCTGACCGTGGAAATCGAAGGCGCGCGGTACAAAACCACGGTCCACGCCCTGCCCTTTTACACAAAGAGCTAGGGTAGCGTCCGGACACTTCCTGGGCAGTCCAAGCGCTGTGGGGTCAGGCTTTTCTATTTTGACACTATCCTCAATCTAACAAGCCTCCCAACCACAACCCATCGACCCGAAACAGATTCCATTGATTAATCCCCCTGCGGTAAACGCGGCGATTGCTTGCCGCATCGCCTTCATCTGCATACACTCGTAGTATGCGATACCTGGGCCTCCTGCCGTTTACGTTCGTGATGTGGATGCTGGTGTGGGGTGCGGGTGTCTCATCGAATATGCGGGAAGCACAGCGCACCGGGAAGAAAGCGAGTGGAACCAGTGGGCCGCTGGCGGGGTTTCTGCTGGGATGGATCCTGACCATCGTCGCCTACTTCTGGGATCACCGCGATTTCTGGGGAACCTTCCCCACGACCTGGACGCTTCGGTTGACGCCATATGGATTCTGGGCAGTGTTTGGGCTCCATGCAGTGCTGGGGGCTGCGGCTCTGTCCTTCTGCGTGTACGACAACCTCCAGTACAGGAAGGAAGAACGGCGTCGAGGGCCGGGGCCATCGCATCAGGGGTAAGAAACCCGCTGATCATACTGCGGGCTTGCTCTATTTGACGATCAGCACATTGTGCTCCAGGAAGGTGCCAATTTACCCAACAAGGCCCCTCACTGCATTCTTAGACTCGCCGTTGCCAGAGGTTGAAAATAAAAACCCTGCAAGGTTATCTTCAACCCATCGAACCTTTTTGACTTCTCTACACACATCGTCAGGATTCACATGGCAGGCAACGAGCAGGAAGACAGCGCCAGCACCACCCCCTACGAAGCGGCAGGCAGGATCGAGGGCATCACGAAGTTGGTGGAGGCGTTTTACGTCAACATGGATACGTTGCCGGAAGCGAAGGTCATCCGAGAGATGCACCCGCCGGATCTTGCCGAGTCGCGGAGGAAGCTGACGTACTTCCTCTGCGGCTGGCTCGGTGGGCCGAGACTGTTTCAGCAGCACTATGGCCCGATCAGCATTCCCGGCGCGCATAAGCGGTTCCCGATCGGATACGAAGAACGCGATGCCTGGCTGCTGTGTATGCAGCGGGCCCTGGCCATCCAGCCATACAGTAATGAATTGAAGGACTATCTCCTGGCCGCCCTCAGCA
>FSSH01002007.1_pt1 | contig 15790 bp, 11 predicted proteins | sample 1166101 | NCBI WGS metagenome assembly FSSH01 (sample SAMEA32972668, study PRJEB13176) | freshwater metagenome | biome: Drinking water system; feature: Biomass in drinking water that filtered by 0.45 um membrane; material: drinking water | place: USA | collected 2012-12-20 | depth 0 m | reverse complement strand
TCGTGGCTAAGATTATTGAATAATTGAAGTATTAAGGCAAAAACTACGCTAACAACTCAGCGTAGTTTTTGCAGTTTTAGTAAGTGTAAAAGTTAAATAGGCCAATAGCTCAATTGGTAGAGTATCGGTCTCCAAAACCGAGGGTTGGGGGTTCGAGACCCTCTTGGCCTGCCATATTTAATGCAGCAAATTTAGTATAAAAGCTTAGTCAAGTAAGCTTATTTAAAGTTAAGACGATAAACCATGGTAGACAAAATTAAGCTGGCCTTATCTGCATTGCTGTTAATAGCTGGTATTGCTGGCTTTTATTTACTTGCAGATAAAGCATTGGTGTTGCGTATTCTTGCTGTCTTGGCAGGTTTTGTTGCAGCAATTGCCGTTTTATGGACAACAGTTCAAGGTCAATCGGCGCTTGGATTTGTTGGTGAGTCGATTGCTGAAGCTAAAAAAGTTGTTTGGCCAACACGTAAAGAAACCATTCAAACCACGGTTGCAGTATTTCTGTTGGTATTGGTAATGGCTGCTTTCTTGGCGGTAGTCGATATTGGATTTGCTTATATGGTGCAGTGGTTAATGGGACGGAGTGCTTAATGAGTATGCGTTGGTATGCAGTCCAAGCTTTTTCCGGCATGGAAAAATCAGTCAAAGCCGGCATAGAAGAGCGCATTTCGCGTTCTGGCTTGCAAGATCAATTCGGCGATATCTTGGTGCCAGTTGAAGAAGTGATTGAGATGAAAGCGGGCGTTAAGAAGATTTCTGAGCGCCGCTTATATCCTGGTTACGTACTGGTACAGATGAGCATGTCGGATGAAAGTTGGCATTTAATTAAAAGTACGCCACGTGTCACTGCATTTATTGGTGGAAGCGCCCAGCGTCCAACGCCGATTAAAGATAAAGAAGTTCAGATTATTTTACAGCGTATGGACGACAGTAAATCGAATCCAACACAAAAATTAACCTTTGAAAAAGGTGAAATTGTGCGCGTGATTGATGGTCCTTTCAAAGATTTTTCAGGTGCTGTTGAAGATATTAATTACGAAAAAAGTAAATTGCGTGTTTCAGTTGTTATTTTCGGCCGCGCAACGCCAGTGGAGCTAGATTTCAGTCAGATTGAAAAAGAAGTTTAAGTCACAAGTTAAGGTAGTAAAAGTTGTTTGTAGTCGGTAGTTAAGTTTATTTTTTATATTAACAGGGGAGCCAACTAAATTGGCGCTTGTACCCACGGAGAAATAGCATGGCAAAAAAAGTCATTGGCTACATTAAACTGCAGATTCCTGCAGGCAAAGCCAACCCAAGCCCACCAGTAGGCCCAGCATTAGGTCAACGCGGTTTAAATATTATGGAATTCTGTAAAGCGTTTAACGCGGCAACCCAAGGCGTAGAGCCAGGTTTGCCAATTCCAGTAGTGATTACAGCGTTTGCGGATAAGAGCTTCACGTTTGTGATGAAAACACCGCCAGCAACGATTTTAATCAAAAAAGCGGCGAACATCACTAAAGGTTCTGCAACACCACACACCAACAAAGTAGGCAAAATCACACGCAAACAAGCGGAAGAAATTGCAACAACTAAAATGCCAGACTTAACAGCGGCAGATATGGATGCTGCAGTGCGTATTATTGCTGGTAGCGCACGCAGTATGGGTATTGAAGTGGAGGGCGTATAACATGGCCAAAAGAATTAATGCGCTTCGCGCAAAAGTGGATCGCAATAAACTTTATCCAGCAACTGAAGCGTTGGCGATGGTTAAAGAAAATGCAACGGCAAAATTTAACGAATCAATCGACACTGTTGTTAATTTGGGTATTGATGCACGTAAATCAGACCAATTAGTGCGTGGTGCTTTAGTGTTGCCAAACGGTACTGGTAAGGTAACTCGAGTGGCCGTGTTTGCGCAAGGTGCGCAAGCAGAAGCAGCAAAAGCAGCTGGTGCTGATTTTGTCGGCTTTGAAGATTTAGCTGAAAAAGTTAAAGGTGGTTTCTTAGACTTTGATGTGGCCATTGCAACGCCTGACGCAATGCGTATTGTGGGTACATTGGGTCAAGTGTTAGGCCCACGTGGTTTAATGCCAAATCCAAAAGTAGGTACAGTAACGCCAGACGCAGCAACTGCGGTTAAAAACGCAAAAGCAGGTCAAGTGCAATATCGTACTGACAAAGGCGGTATTATTCATTGCACAATCGGCCGTGCATCATTTACGGTTGATCAATTACAAGGCAATTTGGCGGCATTGTTAGATGCGTTAACAAAAGCAAAACCGGCTGCAAGTAAGGGTGTTTTCCTAAAGAAAGTATCTGTATCTAGCACAATGGGCGCTGGCGTTCGTGTTGATCAAACAACAGTAGCTTAAAAATAAATAGGTAGCTTGGCTACCAAGAATTAATAGTAAGAATTTTTTTGATTTAAAAGACTTTGGGCTTGCTGTTTGTAGTTTAAACAGCAAGAACATCAAAGACCGTTGGTATCCGTAAGGATTTAATTGACGTTATTTAAAATGGGTGAGTAAGCGTTTTAATGGTTGCTCCTCTCTTTTAACTGGACTGATTCCAGCGCAGATGGCGCAACCCGATACAGGATAGTTAAAAGACCGCCTGATTTAGGACGCCGTAAAATAGTTTTTATTGTTTTATAACCATAAAAGCTGATTCTGTTTCAGTAATGAGCAGAGATTTTAACGGAAGGAGAACAGACTTTGAGTCTAAATCTTACAGAGAAAAAAGCAGTTGTTGCTGAAGTAAGCGAGCAAGTTGCAAATGCACAAGTGATTGTAATAGCAGAATACCGCGGTACAGGCGTTGCAGATATGACTAAGCTTCGCGCAAACGCTCGAAGTTCTGGTGTTTACTTGCGCGTACTAAAAAACACATTAGTACGTCGTGCAGTAGAAAATACACCATTTTCAGGTCTTGCAACCGGCATGGTTGGCCCGCTGATTTTTGGCATTAGCCAAGACCCAGTTGCTGCCGCTAAAGTTTTAAACGAATTTGCAAAAACAAATGACAAATTTGTAATTAAAGCAGGCGCAGTGCCAAATCAGTTATTAGATGTTGCTGGCGTACAAGCCTTGGCATCTATGCTGAGTCGTGAAGAATTGCTGGCGAAATTTGCTCGTACGCTCAACGAAGTGCCTACTAAGTTTGCACGCGCGATTGCAGCAGTACGCGACGCAAAAGAAGCAGCTTAATTCAGTTAACCAACTTTTTTAATTAAAGTACTAAAAATTTAAGGAAATTCAAAATGACAGTTTCAAATGCAGACATTTTAGATGCAGTAGCAGGTATGACAGTGTTGGAATTAACAGCACTAATCGCAGAAATCGAAACAAAATTTGGTGTTTCAGCAGCGGCAGTAGCCGTAGCAGCTGGTGGCGCAGCAGGTGCAGCTCCAGCTGCAGCGGCTGAGCAAACTGAATTCAATGTAATTCTTTTATCAGCTGGCGACCAAAAGGTTAGCGTGATTAAAGCGGTGCGTGAACTAACAGCATTAGGTTTGAAAGAAGCCAAAGACTTGGTTGACGGCGCTCCTAAAGCAGTTAAAGAAGGCGTTAACAAAGCAGATGCTGATGCAGCATTGAAAAAATTGATTGAAGCTGGCGCAACTGGCGAAATTAAGTAATAGCAAGATTTGAACGTACTTAGGCTGACGGGAGACCGTCAGCTTTAGTCGTTTTTAAGCACTGTAAGTTGTAACAAAATATTACAACTTTAAAAAAGTAGTCATGTAACAAATTGTAACGATTTTCGCCTCAATATAATTGTTAACTTAACCATATAAATCATTGAAAATGATGTTAGAAATCAAAACATTGAAGTGGATGAAAGTGTTTTGTCTTCTACCCTCAAAATATCAGGAGACGCTATGAGCTATTCCTTTACCGAAAAAAAACGTATTCGTAAAAGCTTCGCTAAACGCGAAAGTGTGCAAGAGATTCCTTACTTGCTAGCGATGCAGTTAGAATCATACAAGGCATTTTTACAAGCAGATACGCCAGCAGACAAACGCTTGGCTGACGGCTTAGAATCAACATTCAGTTCTGTTTTTCCGATTGTCAGTCATTCTGGCAATGCGCGTTTGGATTACGTGAGCTATCAATTAGGCGCAGAGCCTTTTGATGTAAAAGAGTGTCAACAACGTGGCTTAACGTACGCCGTACCATTACGCGTTAAAGTTCGTTTAACCATCATGGACAAGGAGGCTTCAAAGCCGACTGTTAAAGAAGTGAAAGAGCAAGAAGTGTACATGGGCGAATTGCCTTTGATGACTGAAAATGGTTCATTCGTGATTAACGGTACCGAGCGTGTGATTGTTTCACAATTGCATCGCAGCCCGGGCGTGTTCTTTGAGCATGACCGTGGTAAAACGCATTCGTCTGGTAAATTGCTGTTCTCAGCACGTATCATTCCTTACCGTGGTTCATGGTTAGACTTTGAGTTCGATCCTAAAGATTACTTGTATTTCCGCGTCGATCGTCGCCGTAAAATGCCTGTAACTATTTTGCTAAAAGCATTGGGTTACACCCCAGAACAAATTCTACAAACGTTCAACGATACCGATACTTTCCACATTGGCCCTAAAGGCGTGGAATTTACATTGGTTGCAGACCGCTTACGTGGCGAAGTGGCTAAATTCGACATCATCGATAAAGCTGGTGAAGTATTAGTTGCTAAAGACAAACGTATTACAGTTAAGCATATCCGTGACATTGAAAAAGCGGGCGTGACTAAAATTGCTGTGCCGACTGACTTTATTTTGGGCCGTGCGATTGCCAACAATATCGTAGATACCGAAACAGGCGAGATTGTTGCTAATGCCAATGATGAAGTGACTGAAACTTTAATTGAGAAATTGATTGAAGCTAAAGTAACGGAAATTAACACCTTATATACAAACGATTTAGATCATGGTGACTTTATTTCGCAAACCTTGCGCATTGATGAAATCCCAGATCAATACAGCGCAAAAGTGGCGATTTATCGCATGATGCGTCCAGGTGAGCCACCAACTGAAGATGCTGTTGAAGCGTTGTTTAAAGGTTTATTCTTTAATGAAGATCGCTACGATTTATCTGTAGTGGGTCGCATGAAGTTCAACCGTCGTGCTTATCCAAACAAACAAGAAGAGCGTAGTGCTAACTGGCTACGCGCTTTCTATGAGCGCGTTGGTGCGCAAGGCGACCAAGGCGCAAATATTTTATCTAACGATGATATTTTAGCGGTTGTGGGCGTGTTGCTAGAGTTGCGTAATGGCCGTGGTGAGATTGATGATATCGATCACTTAGGTAATCGTCGTATCCGTTCAGTAGGTGAGTTGGCAGAGAACCAATTCCGTGCTGGTTTGGTGCGTGTAGAGCGCGCTGTTAAAGAGCGTTTGAGCCAAGCGGAATCTGATAACTTGATGCCGCATGACTTGATCAATGCGAAACCTGTTTCAAGTGCGATTCGTGAATTCTTTGGCTCAAGCCAGTTGTCACAATTTATGGATCAAACCAATCCACTATCAGAAATTACGCATAAACGTCGTATTTCTGCATTAGGCCCAGGTGGTTTAACACGTGAGCGTGCTGGTTTTGAGGTGCGTGACGTTCACTCAACGCATTATGGTCGTGTGTGCCCGATTGAAACACCAGAGGGTCCAAACATTGGTTTGATTAACTCGCTAGCATTGTATGCGCGTACTAACCAGTATGGTTTCTTAGAAACACCTTATCGCCGTGTAGAAGGTAATAAAGTATCTGACACGATTGACTATTTGTCAGCGATTGAGGAAAGCCAGTTCATGATTGCGCAAGCAAACACGGAAATGGACAGCAAAAACGTATTTACGGATGATTTGATTTCTTCACGTTATCACAATGAATTCACCATGACGCAACCCGATCGAGTGCAGTACATGGACGTTGCACCTGGTCAAATTGTATCGGTTGCTGCTTCATTAATTCCCTTCCTGGAACACGATGATGCGAACCGCGCATTGATGGGTGCCAACATGCAGCGTCAAGCTGTGCCTTGTTTACGTGCTGAAAAAGCCGTGGTAGGTACTGGTATTGAGCGTACTGTTGCGATTGACTCTGGCACAACTGTGCAAGCACGTCGCGGCGGTATTGTTGATTACGTTGATTCTGCCCGTATCGTGATTCGTGTAAACGATGATGAAGCAAAAGCTGGTGAAGTTGGTGTTGATATTTACAACTTAACCAAATATACGCGGTCAAATCAAAATACTAATATTAACCAACGTCCTTTAGTGAATATTGGCGACAAACTAGCGCGTGGCGATATTATTGCCGATGGTGCATCAACGGATATGGGTGAGTTGGCTTTAGGGCAAAACATGCTAGTCGGTTTTATGCCATGGAACGGCTATAACTACGAAGACTCGATTTTAATTTCAGAGCGCGTAGTGGCTGATGATAGATACACTTCAATCCATATTGAAGAGTTGTCAGTAGTGGCCCGTGACACCAAATTAGGTGCAGAAGAAATCACACAAGATATTTCTAATCTAAGCGAGCGCATGTTAGGCCGTTTAGATGAGTCTGGCATTATCTACATTGGTGCTGAAGTTGAAGCAGGCGATGTATTGGTTGGTAAAGTGACACCAAAAGGTGAAACACAGCTGACACCAGAAGAAAAACTATTACGCGCGATTTTCGGTGAAAAAGCGTCTGACGTTAAAGATACTTCATTGCGCGTGCCTTCAGGCATGAGCGGTACAGTGATTGACGTGCAAGTGTTTACACGCGAAGGTATTGATAGAGATTCACGTGCGCAACAAATTATTGATGACCAATTAAATCACTACAAAACCGATTTGGCTGACCAAATGCGTATTGTGGAAGACGATGCGTTTGGTCGTATTCGTCGTTTGATTGAAGGCAAAGCCGCTACTGGTGGCCCTAACAAACTGAAAAAAGGCGATACATTAACCGCTGAGTATTTAGAGTCTGTTGGTCGCTATGATTGGTTTGATATTCGCTTATCGGATGAAGAAACAGCGCGTCAATTAGAGCAATTAAAAGACAGCTTAAGCCAAGCGCGTATTGAGTTTGATAATCGCTTTAACGAGAAAAAACGTAAATTGACACAAGGTGACGAATTGCCACCTGGCGTGCAAAAAATGGTTAAGGTTTACTTAGCTGTTAAACGTCGTATTCAACCAGGCGATAAAATGGCTGGCCGTCACGGTAACAAAGGTGTTATTTCAAAAATCGTACCAGTAGAAGATATGCCGCACATGGCAGATGGTACACCGTGTGACATCGTGCTGAACCCACTAGGCGTTCCATCACGTATGAACATTGGTCAGATTTTAGAAGTGCATTTGGGTTGGGCTGCTAAAGGTTTAGGTTTGCGTATTCAAGAAATGCTTGAGTCAGAAGTGAAAGTGGCTGAAATTCGCAAATTCTTAGAGCAAATCTACAACGACAGCACAGGCAAAAAAGAAGATATTAAATCGTATACCGATTTAGAGATTCTTGAGCTAGCGCGTAACTTGCAATCTGGCGTTCCATTTGCAACACCAGTATTTGATGGTGCTGCAGAATCTGATATTAAAGCAATGTTAGATTTGGCTTTCCCAGATGATGATGCGCGTACTAAACAATTGCAGTTCTCTGCTGGTAAAACACAGGTGAAATTGTTTGATGGCCGTACTGGCGATGCATTTGAGCGTCCAGTAACTGTGGGTTATATGCACGTATTGAAATTGCATCACTTGGTGGATGACAAAATGCATGCGCGTTCTACTGGTCCATATTCATTGGTGACACAACAACCATTGGGCGGTAAAGCACAATTCGGTGGTCAGCGTTTTGGTGAGATGGAGGTTTGGGCACTAGAGGCTTATGGCGCTTCATACACACTGCAAGAAATGTTGACAGTGAAATCAGATGACGTGAATGGTCGTACCAAAGTCTACGAAAATATCGTTAAAGGCGAACACAAAATTGATGCTGGCATGCCGGAATCATTTAACGTGTTAGTGAAAGAAATTCGTTCACTTGCTATTGATATTGACCTAGACAGAAACTAAGGAGAACAGACTTGAAAGCTCTATTAGACTTATTTAAACAGGTAACCAAAGAAGAAGAGTTCGACGCGATTAAAATTGCGTTGGCTTCACCTGAAAAAATCCGTTCATGGTCATATGGTGAAGTAAAAAAACCAGAAACCATTAACTACCGTACGTTTAAACCAGAACGTGATGGATTGTTTTGCTCAAAAATCTTTGGCCCTATTAAAGATTACGAGTGCTTGTGCGGTAAATACAAACGCTTAAAACATCGCGGCGTAATCTGCGAAAAATGTGGCGTTGAGGTAACTTTATCTAAAGTACGTCGCGAGCGTATGGGCCATATCGAATTGGCTTCGCCAGTTGCGCATATTTGGTTCTTGAAATCATTACCAAGCCGTTTAGGCATGGTGCTGGATATCGCTTTGCGTGATATTGAGCGCGTATTGTACTTTGAAGCATTTATCGTCGTTGATCCAGGCATGACACCATTAACACGTGGTCAATTGCTGACAGAAGATGATTACATTGCCAAAGTTGAAGAATATGGCGATGAATTCAATGCAGTAATGGGTGCTGAAGCGGTGCGTGAATTATTACGTACGATGAATATCCATAACGAAATTGAAACGCTGCGCGTCGATTTAGGCGCAACAGGTTCAGAAGCAAAAATCAAGAAAATCGCTAAACGCTTAAAAGTGTTAGAAGCGTTCCAAAAATCTGGCATTAAACCAGAGTGGATGATTCTTGAAATCTTGCCAGTATTGCCTCCAGAGCTACGTCCATTGGTACCATTGGATGGTGGCCGATTTGCGACTTCTGATTTGAACGATTTATATCGTCGCGTGATTAACCGTAACAACCGACTCAAAAGATTACTGGAGCTTAAAGCACCAGAAATCATCGTACGTAACGAAAAACGTATGTTGCAAGAAGCGGTGGATTCGCTGTTAGACAACGGTCGTCGCGGTAAAGTGATGACAGGCGCCAACAAGCGTCCGTTGAAATCTCTTGCTGACATGATTAAAGGTAAGGGCGGTCGTTTCCGTCAGAACTTGCTTGGTAAACGTGTAGATTATTCAGGTCGTTCAGTGATTGTGGTTGGTCCAACATTGAAACTGCATCAGTGCGGTTTACCGAAAAAAATGGCGTTGGAATTGTTTAAACCATTTATTTTCCATAAATTGGAAGTGTTAGGTTTAGCGACAACGATTAAAGCGGCGAAGAAAAAAGTTGAAGAAGAAGGACCAGAAGTTTGGGATATCTTGGAAGACGTGATTCGTGAGCATCCGGTTCTACTAAATCGTGCGCCTACATTGCACCGTTTAGGTATTCAAGCGTTTGAGCCTATCTTAATTGAAGGTAAAGCGATTCAGTTGCATCCATTAGTTTGCGCGGCATTCAACGCCGACTTCGATGGTGACCAAATGGCTGTGCACGTTCCGTTGAGCTTAGAAGCACAAATGGAAGCACGTACGCTGATGTTGGCTTCAAATAACGTGTTATCACCTGCAAACGGTGAGCCGATTATTGTGCCTTCACAAGATATCGTGCTGGGTCTTTACTACATGACGCGCGATAAAGTAGCGGCGCGTGGTGAAGGTATGCGTTTTGCGGATGTTAAAGAAGTGCAGCGCGTATTCGATCAAAACTTGGTAGATTTGCACGCTAAGATTACCGTGCGTATTAAAGAGTTTGATGTGGATTTAGACGGCGTTAAAACCGAAAAAACAACACGTTACGAAACGACTGTTGGTCGTGCATTGCTGTCAGAAATCCTGCCAGCTGGCTTACCATTTAGCTATATTGATAAGGCACTGAAAAAGAAAGAAATTTCAAAACTAATCAATGCGTCATTCCGTAAAGTAGGTATTCGCGATACGGTAATTTTTGCTGATAAATTGATGTACACCGGTTATACCTACGCCACTAAAGCGGGTATTTCAATCTCAATCAACGATATGTTGGTTCCGCCAGAAAAAGAAACACTGATTGCGGCGGCTGAATCTGAAGTTAAAGAGATTGAAGACCAATATGTTTCTGGCTTGGTAACGCAAGGTGAGCGCTATAATAAAGTAGTGGATATCTGGGGTCGCGCTGGTGACAAAGTGGCGGATGCCATGATGAAACAATTGCGTGAAGAGCCAGTATTAGACGCAAACGGTAAGCAAGCTAAAGACAAAGACGGTAAAGCACTCAAACAAGAATCGTTTAATGCTATTTATATGATGGCTGACTCTGGTGCGCGTGGTTCTGCGGCGCAGGTACGTCAATTGGCTGGTATGCGCGGTTTGATGGCGAAACCAGATGGTTCTATTATTGAAACGCCGATTACCGCTAACTTCCGTGACGGTTTAAACGTGCTGCAATACTTTATTTCAACCCACGGTGCACGTAAAGGCTTAGCCGATACTGCATTGAAAACAGCTAACTCTGGTTACTTAACACGTCGCTTGGTAGATGTGACGCAAGACTTGGTAGTGACTGAGCATGATTGCGGCACAACTGAAGGCTTGGTAACAAAAGCTTTAGTTAAAGGCGGTGAAGTAGTCGAGCCATTGCATGACCGTATTTTAGGCCGTACAACCGTGTTCGATATTCTGAATCCGGAAACGCAAGCAGTGATTTATACCGCTGGTACCGTATTAGGTGAAGATGAAGTTGAGAAAATCGACGCATTAGGTATTGATGAAGTGAAAGTGCGTACAGCTTTAACTTGCGATACACGCTATGGTATTTGCGCAAAATGTTATGGTCGTGACTTAGGTCGCGGTAAGTTAATCAGTATGGGTGAGGCAGTGGGTGTAATCGCTGCGCAATCGATTGGTGAGCCTGGTACACAATTGACCATGCGTACGTTCCACATCGGTGGTGCGGTATCGCGTGCAGCGTCAGTATCGTCTGTTGAGAGTAAATCAAACGGCGTATTGAGCTTCACATCAACTATGCGTTATGTAACCAACAACCGCAGCGAGCAAATTGTTATTTCACGTAATGGTGAAGTGATTATTGCTGATGAAAATGGCCGTGAGCGTGAGCGTCATAAGGTGCCATACGGCGCGACATTAACCGTGACAGACGGTAAAACCGTTAAAGCGGGTCAAGCATTAGCAACATGGGACCCGCATACCCGTCCAATTATTACAGAATATGCTGGTTTCATTAAATTTGAAAACGTTGAAGAAGGCGTAACAGTTGCTAAACAAATTGATGATGTAACGGGCTTATCATCTTTAGTGGTAATCGACCCTAAGCAACGCGCTGGCCAAACTAAAGGATTACGTCCGCAAGTTAAATTGATGGATGCTAACGGCGCAGAGGTGAAAATTGCAGGCACGGACACCAGTGTTAACGTGACATTCCAGCTTGGTTGTATTATTACGGTGAAAGATGGTCAAGAGGTGGGCGTGGGTGAAGTCATCGCACGTATTCCGCAAGAGTCATCTAAAACCCGTGATATTACCGGTGGTTTGCCGCGCGTAGCTGAATTGTTTGAAGCACGTTCGCCAAAAGATGCCGGTATGTTGGCAGAGGTGACAGGTACAGTTTCATTCGGTAAAGACACTAAAGGCAAACAACGTTTAGTGATTACGGATTTGGATGGTATTGCCCATGAATTTTTAATCCTTAAAGATAAACATGTGACCGCGCATGATGGTCAAGTGGTGACGAAAGGTGAAAGTATTGTTGATGGACCAGCTGACCCACAAGATATTTTACGCTTACAAGGGCGCGAAGCTCTAGCGCGTTATGTGATCGATGAAGTGCAAGACGTTTATCGTTTGCAAGGCGTTAAAATCAATGATAAACATATTGAAGTAATCGTTCGTCAAATGCTACGACGCGTGCGTGTTACAGATGCAGGCGATACAAGCTTTATTATGGGTGAGCAAGTAGAACGTGCTGATTTGTTGGCGGAAAACGAAAGAATCATTGCTCAAGATAAGCGCCCAGCAACATTTGATTATGTGTTGTTAGGTATTACTAAAGCATCACTTTCAACAGACAGCTTTATCTCTGCAGCTTCATTCCAAGAGACAACACGTGTGTTAACCGAAGCAGCAATTTTAGGTAAACGTGATGAATTGCGTGGTTTAAAAGAAAACGTAATTGTGGGTCGCTTAATTCCAGCAGGTACTGGTTTGGCGTATCACGAAGCACGTAAACGTGCCGCTGTTGCAGCATTAACGCCTTCAACTCCGTCTGCTCAGGCAGCGGCGGCTGAGGCATTATTTACTAATCCGGCTGAAACTGCAGAAGTGGCAGTGACAGAAACGGCAGTAGTAGAAACACCAGCGGAGTAATTTGAAGAAATTGATTTAGGTTCAGTTTGATTGTGTCAAGATAAGTTTGTCTTGACACAATCTTTCTTGCTAAATACAATACTCGGTTTTCTACATTAACCATTAATTTGGTTAATCGGCTATTATTTTTGCGAAAATCAATTCGCAAGCATATTTTAAAATGTAGTTTGAATATTTATAAAGGTTATAGGCAATGCCAACCATCAACCAGTTAATTCGTAAACCACGCGCTAAAGTGGTTACAAAGAGCAAAGTGCCAGCACTTGAAGCTTGTCCGCAAAAACGTGGTGTTTGTACCCGTGTTTACACAACAACACCTAAAAAGCCAAACTCAGCGTTACGTAAAGTAGCCAAAGTGCGCTTAACCAATGGCTATGAAGTGATTAGCTACATCGGCGGTGAAGGCCATAACTTACAAGAGCATAGCGTGGTTTTACTACGCGGTGGTCGTGTAAAAGACTTACCAGGTGTGCGTTACCATATGGTGCGCGGTAGCTTGGATACTGCAGGCGTTAAAGATCGTAAACAATCACGTTCTAAATACGGTGCTAAGCGTCCTAAAGAAGCTAAAGCAAAATAGTAGGTAGAAGTAAAAATAATTCTTTTGGATTAATATCCAATAATAGTTGAAAGCGGCTAACCAAAAGCCTTGCTAATCCGTATTTAACTAGGCGGGCGCTAGCAAAACATAAATGAAAACAGAGATGAAAAGAAAGTAGAGTAAAGCATGCCAAGACGTAGAGAAGTCCCCAAGCGCCACATTTTGCCAGATCCAAAATTCGGAAGCACAGAAGTTTCTAAATTTGTAAACGTATTAATGACAGGTGGAAAAAAATCTGTTGCTGAGCGTATTTTGTACGGTGCATTTGACCAAGTAACCACTAAAACTAGCAAAGACGCTTTAGAAGTATTCACTTTGGCGTTAACAAACCTACGTCCATTGGTTGAGGTAAAAAGCCGCCGTGTTGGTGGTGCTAACTACCAAGTGCCAGTTGAAGTGCGTCCAAGCCGTCGCAGTGCGTTAGCGATGCGTTGGTTGCGTGATGCGGCGCGTAAGCGTGGTGAAAAATCAATGGGCTTGCGTTTGGCAGCTGAGTTGGTTGAAGCATCTGAAGGCCGTGGTTCAGCCATGAAAAAACGTGAAGAAGTGCACCGTATGGCAGAAGCCAACAAAGCATTCTCACATTTTAGGTTCTAAATTAAGCTTAAAAATAGTGTTAAGTTAGTTGTTTGTAATATTGCTTAAACATAGTTTAGGCAATATTCATTTGGTGAGAATTGAACCGCTCTTTAAGAATTTAAGATTGAATTGATAAGCAAAGGTGAAGCATTGTGGCACGTATAACCCCTATTGAACGCTATCGTAATATTGGTATTTCAGCGCATATTGACGCTGGTAAAACCACAACGACTGAACGTATTTTGTTTTACACAGGCGTAAACCATAAAATTGGTGAAGTGCATAACGGCGCCGCTACTATGGACTGGATGGAGCAAGAGCAAGAGCGTGGCATTACGATTACCTCTGCTGCTACTACCTGTTTCTGGAAAGGTATGGCAAGTCAATTCGATCAGCACCGTATTAACATTATTGATACCCCAGGCCACGTTGACTTCACCATTGAAGTGGAACGTTCAATGCGCGTGCTAGATGGCGCATGTATGGTGTACTGTGCGGTAGGTGGTGTGCAACCACAATCTGAAACTGTATGGCGTCAAGCCAACAAATACAAAGTACCACGTTTAGCGTTCGTTAACAAAATGGACCGTGCTGGTGCTAACTTCTTCAAAGTGTACGATCAAATGCGTGCACGTCTAAAGGCCAATCCAATTCCTTTGCAAGTGCCAATCGGCGCTGAAGATAAATTCGAAGGCGTAATCGATTTAATCAAAATGAAAGCTATTTATTGGGATGATGCATCTCAAGGTATGAAATTTGATTACCGTGATATTCCTGCCGATTTAAAAGAGGAATGCGATAAATGGCGCGAAAACATGGTTGAAGCTGCCGCTGAAGCCAGTGAAGAGCTAATGAACAAATACCTTGAAGAAGGTGATTTGTCAGAAGCTGATATCATGAAAGGTTTGCGTATTCGTACCATTGCTTTTGAAATCGTGCCGATGGTTTGTGGCTCAGCGTTCAAAAACAAAGGCGTTCAAGCGATGTTGGACAAAGTGGTAGAGTTAATGCCAGCGCCAACGGACATTCCGCCAACACGTGCAGAAGATGAAGATGGCAAAGAGATTTTCTTAAAAGCCTCTGATGATGAAAAATTCTCAGCATTAGCTTTTAAAATTATGACTGACCCGTTTGTAGGCCAACTGATTTTCTTCCGTGTCTATTCTGGTGTAATTAAAGCAGGCGATACTGTTTACAACCCAATCAAGGGCAAAAAAGAGCGTATCGGCCGTATTGTACAAATGCATGCAAACACACGTGAGCCGCTTGAAGAAGTGCGTGCTGGTGATATTGCTGCTGCGATTGGTTTAAAAGAAGCGACTACTGGCGACACATTGTGTAGCTTGAATGATGAAATCATTTTAGAGCGCATGATTTTCCCTGAGCCGGTAATTCACGTTGCTGTAGAGCCAAAAACAAAAGCCGACCAAGAAAAAATGGGCGTTGCTTTAAATCGTTTGGCACAAGAAGATCCTTCATTCCGCGTTAAAACAGATGAAGAAACCAATCAGACTATTATTTCTGGTATGGGCGAGTTGCATCTTGAGATTCTAGTGGATCGTATGAAGCGTGAGTTCAGCGTTGAGGCTAACGTAGGTGCACCACAAGTAGCTTACCGTGAAGCGATTAAGAAAAAAGTTGAAGTTGAAGGTAAATTTGTTAAGCAATCTGGCGGTAAAGGTCAATATGGTCACGTATGGTTAATTATGGAGCCAAACGAGGCTGGCAAAGGCTTTGAGTTCGTGGATGCGATTAAGGGTGGTACGGTGCCGCGCGAGTTTATTCCTGCGGTTGAAAAAGGTTTGCGCGAAACAATCCCTTCGGGCGTATTAGCTGGCTTCCCAGTTGTTGACGTCAAAGTAACTTTGCTTGACGGCTCTTACCATGATGTTGACTCGAACGAAAACGCCTTTAAAATGGCGGCTTCAATGGGCTTTAAAGATGGTATGCGTAAAGCGGATCCAATCTTGCTTGAGCCGATGATGGCGGTTGAGATTGAAACGCCAGAAGATTACATGGGCGATATCATGGGTGACTTGTCATCACGTCGCGGCATGATTCAAGGTATGGAAGACAATGCGACCGGTAAAGTGATTCGTGCAGAAGTGCCATTAGCAGAAATGTTTGGCTACTCAACAACCGTGCGTTCATTGTCGCAAGGTCGTGCCAGTTACAGCATGGAATTTAAGCACTACACAGAAGCACCTAGAAACGTGGCGGAAGCCATTATGAACAAGAAATAATTAATTCTTAATATATAAAGGAAACTTAAGTCATGGCAAAAGGCAAATTTGA
>FSSH01001206.1_pt1 | contig 15796 bp, 17 predicted proteins | sample 1166101 | NCBI WGS metagenome assembly FSSH01 (sample SAMEA32972668, study PRJEB13176) | freshwater metagenome | biome: Drinking water system; feature: Biomass in drinking water that filtered by 0.45 um membrane; material: drinking water | place: USA | collected 2012-12-20 | depth 0 m | reverse complement strand
GGCCGAACGACTCCGCTGATGGCAAGCATCTGCATAGCCTTCCGCTTTTGCTGCAGACGCAGCCGATATGCACGCCAGATTTTAAGGGGCATGGTCCACCTCCTTCTCCAGTCGGTCAGATTACATCCATAAGACTGTCCCGAAACTCTCATCGACGTTTCGGGGGCGATGGCATCGGCTACATCGGGCGAACAGACTGGACTCTTCCTCCAGGCCGGGTCCGCGAAGGATAAGTTGGTAGGTGTATCCCCCGCAGAATGCGCAGGCCTTCCCATGAATCTCCCGCCTGACTGTTCCGATCTTGCCGAGCTGCTTGTGCATAATCAGTCCTCCAGTGAAGCAGTCGCATGATTCCGCATGTGAAAGTCGAAACGGCGCTCGGATGTGCCGGATTGCATAACGGGAGAATAAACGTATGTCAGGGAACTGGAAATACCGTAGAGGTAGTATGAAATTAAACGAAAGGGGGGATGGCTGTATGGGCCGGTGTACGCGGAGACATTCTACATTCGCTGTGTGTCGGCAGGGCTCATTACGGTGAACAGCAGGGTTGTCGCGGTCTGCTGATTTCTCAGCGTGGCAGGGGTGTGTGACAATGGTATGGTTTCAGCCCCGGCGCGATACCGCCGGTGCTTCTTTCCGGCCAACGCTGCCAGGTTTTCGGATAACTAGCGGCGATGATGTCTTACCAGGGCTGCAGTCGTTGGGTCTTCAGAAGCCGGATGATTGCGTCCGACTCCGCCTCTTGTTGCTGTCCGGAGTTGGCTTTGTAGACTTGGGCGATCAAAAGGATCCACCATCGCCTTCCCGCTGCCACACCTCTCCGCACTAGCGGCATGCAGCTGGTAGTCCATTGATGTCGCAACCAGCGGAGTACTTGCGTTCCTCGCGCCCGCATACCGCCGGTCGATGGTTCAAGGTAGAGTGAGAATTCCATGTCGTGGGAACCTTGAGTATCCGGAGCTCCAACGCAGACGCCGACTTTTGGAAGGGGAGTGGTGTAGCGAAGTTCGACATCACCCGGGCGCAGGACGCAGCTAAGCGCCAGCATCTGTATGGTGCTTTCTCTTTCCCGTGAGTGTGTTCGATACGCGCGCCACGCCTGCCACGCGACAGACGGCATGGTCATGATCTCGGAGATGTCCTGCGTTTCCCCCATGTCATACTCTCGATACGTTTCCAAAGTCGTTGCTGGTTCGTCGATGGCAGCGATCCCGGCCGTGCTGAGCACAGAAGCCTCCTTCTCTGGCAGCGCGAGAGGGGCGGAGCGTGAGTTGACAACATTGTGCTTCTCAGGAGTTGCCGTTCTTTTGAGGGCAGGGGGACCGGCCGGGGTGGACATGCAAACCTGGCTTTTTCGGGCTACACAGGGACCTGAGGGCACGTCGAGTCTTATTCCTCCTGAATCATGAGCCTGTGGCTCTGCGTATCGATGTCTGACGGTTCCTATCCTGCCCAACTGTTTTTGCATTATCAGTCCTCCAGCGATGATGACCTTTTGCAATGTCCCGTCTGAAAGCTGAATGACACTTGAGTCGCTTCGATTGCATGTGTGCAGAGTAAATTGCATGAAGCGGATTGCAAATACCGTAGATGTAGCGTCGGATTAGACGAAAGGGGGGATAGGTGGTCCGCTGGCGCGTGCGGTCTGAATCAGTTCATGCCACGAGTACGCGCTGGATCCGCCAATTGGGGTGTATGGTTCAACACGTCGTCATTCGTATGTTGTGAACGCAAGATGGAAGGAGTGTGCCCGCATCTTTCTTGCCGAGATATGGTTTGACTCGCTCCCCGTCCTGAGCCTAGTCGAAGGGGTGATAAGCTGGCGTGAAATCGAGGCTAAAACCAGATGAGGACCTGGCTCGTGGCGTTGTCGGCACGGGATAACGTGTTTTGCGAAGCGGTAAACTGATTGAGCCGAGTCCGGTCTGGAGGATCAACAGTGAGAAGATCGACTTTGATGCAATTGGGTTTCACCCATTGCACTTCCGCTAAATTAACAGAGATGCGGGAATCTTCATCGGGTATCCAGAGGTGGAGCTTGATAAGATCACCGGGCTGCAACGTATCGGCAGCCGCCGTCGGCTGGAGAGGGGTTGAGAGGTCATATACGCAGCCTTCTCCTTGAAGACCTTCACTCCCTCTGGAAAGAATACAGTTGATCGCGACTTGACGGTGGAGTTGAAATGACATGCCATTCTTCCCGTTGAAGGAAATCAGCGACGGGATGGAGGATAATATAAATAATGGTGTCTCTGCTATACCTCTAGGCAGGTAAAACTACCCAACGAAAGCGGGGTATGAATTGCTGAAAGTCTAGGGTGTTGACCATCACGATTGAGGCAGATAGCGGATCTCTACCACACGCCTGCCTCCCCTTCAGAACATGTGCGAGACTTTGGAAGTAGCTGATATGGTGTGACTTTATTGCTTGCACCGGAATCATCGGGCTGCATCAGCGTCGTGGTCAGTGTCTCATCGGCTTCCCTGCCGTCTCCGGTCCGCAAGAGTCCCTCCCGATTCAAAATTTTAATCGCATTCGTACGGGCGACAATCGGTGGGTATTCCCGAAACTGGTCTGCCGATACAAAGGGCACCTGAACTGTCACTGTCCGGTGGTCTTCATAGATAAATCGTCGTAGACGATCGTCGATTGGAGTTTGCAAACTAATGACAGTGGAGGTTGCGGGGGCGATGGCAGCGATGGAAATGATGTACGCAGGCCTGGTGTCGCGTGAGGGCGTATCCATGTGGCCCGTCGCGTCTACATTCGGCGAGGTGAGCAGCTGTGTTGCAGGACTCAGGGCCGGCGATCTGACGCCCAGACGAAGATCTGTAATAGGCTGGTCCGAGGCATTTTCCAGCAAGAGCTTGAGGATCACCCATGATTGCGGATTGGCTATTGGGGCTTGCCCCTTTGGTTGTGTCTCTTCAATCCGGCGCAGACTGCAATTTGTGACCAGATTCCGCTTCTCGAAAAAATAGGTCGTGGTCGTGCCTTCAGAGAGAGAGGCACGTTCATAGGTGTAGAACGCGACCCCCACCTTGATGATCGTTGGTCTGAACCAGGACACGACCGTGGGGAGGACAAACGGAACCGCAACGGCGAAGAGCCCGAGAGTGATGATCTTATTCAGCCTGCTCTGCCGCCAAAACCAATGCCAGCATGTTTGTAAAATCTTCATGCGCCTCCGCTTGCGGACAGACGAACATGTCTCTTTGCAGAGGTTTCACGCGAGCAGGATGTACGATACGTCCGCCATGTGACAGAGACTAACAGAGGCAACATATGGCGGAGGGGGCGAGATTTGAACTCGCGGATGAGTTACCCCATCTCCGGTTTTCAAGACCGGCACGTTCGACCGCTCCGTCACCCCTCCGCACCATGCGTGCTCGCTGCAGACAGCTATGAACCATCAGGCCAAGGTTGGATCTTCTTTATCCCCCCCATATACGGGTGAAGCGCTTCGGGAATCAATACCGATCCGTCCGGTTGTTGAAAGTTTTCAAGAATGGCGACCAGCGTTCGCCCGACCGCGAGGCCGGAACCGTTTAATGTATGGACGAATTCAGCCTTCGCATCTTTTTTCCCGCCAGCCGGGCGATACTTGATGTTTGCCCGTCTGGCTTGAAAGGATTCGAAGTTACTGCACGACGAAATTTCTCGATATTGTCCCTGGGACGGTAGCCACACTTCAATGTCATAGGTCTTCGTGGCGGAAAATCCCATATCGCCGGTACACAAGGTCACGACGCGATAGGGCAGATTCAGACTTTGCAAGATGAATTCGGCATGTCCGGTCAACCGCTCCAGCTCCTCGTAGGAGCGATCGGGAGTGGAAAAGGCGACCAGCTCTACTTTGTTGAATTGATGGAGGCGGATCAGGCCGCGGGTGTCTTTTCCGTAGGATCCTGCTTCGCGTCGAAAGCACGGAGTATACGCGGTATAGCGAATGGGCAGGCGGTCTTCGCTCAGGATTTCCTCGCGATGGAGATTGGTGACCGGGACTTCGGCAGTCGGAATTAAGAAATAATCTTCATCCCGCAGGCGAAAGAGATCGTCCTCAAACTTGGGTAGTTGGCCGGTCCCGGTCATGGTCCGTCGATTGACCAGTAACGGGGGGAGGACTTCCCGATATCCATGAGAGCCGGTATGCAGATCGAGCATGTAGTTGATCAGTGCCCGCTCCATACGCGCCCCCGCGCCGCTGAGAACGGCAAACCTGGCTCCGGCGATCTTGGCTGCGCGATCAAAGTCGAGAATGCCGAGCGCTTCCCCGATTTCCCAATGTGGTTTGGCTGGAGCCGTGAAGGATGGGATCGTGCCCCATCGACGGACCTCGACATTGTCGGAGGCATCGCTGCCGAGTGGAACCGTCTGATGGGGAAGGTTGGGGATCCGGAGTGCAAGGTCGCTCAGGGCTTCCTCAACTCCCCGAAGATTGTCTTCAACCTCCTTGATGCGGTCGCCCAGCCCTTTCATGGCTGCCATGGCAGCTTCGGCCGGTTCTTTGGCCCGGCGGAGCCGCGCGACCTCGTCAGAGCCTTTCTTGAGCTCAGACCTCAATTGTTCGACCTGTGTCGTCAAGGTCCGCCGTTCGTCGCTGAGCTTCTGAACAGCATCCCAAGCCACATCCTGTCCGCGCCGTCCCAACGACGTGCGAATGAAGTCCAGATTGTCCCGAAGATATTTTGGATCGTGCATGAATCACCCTTCAAAAAGCGTCTGGAATCTAGCATCGGAGTTGGGGAGAGTCAACGAAACCGCTGCCCGCCCGTCGAGGTAAATCGAGCCCCCGAAGGGATTTGACAGTGACCGGGCTTCGGGGCAGGATGGGCCATGCGTGTCATTTCAAATCCCCCGAACCCGTATGATTCTCACCATCGGGAATTGCTGGAACCGGCTTCTCGAGCCACGGTGATGGTCTATGAAGATCAGACTCGTGAAATCTTGAGCCGTAACGAGAGCCCGGACCTGCCGTTCCGCTGGAGTGTGAATCCCTACCGGGGCTGTTTCCATGCCTGCGCCTATTGCTTTGCGAGGCCGTCGCATGAGTATTGGGGCTTCGGCGCCGGAACGGATTTCGACAGTAAGATTATCGTCAAGGAGGATGCGCCGCTGTTGTTGCGGAGGGCATTCGACAAACCGTCATGGCAGGGAGAGCTGATTGTTTTTTCAGGGAATACGGATTGTTATCAACCGTTGGAGGCCGCGTATGGCCTGACCAGAGCCTGTCTGTCATTGTGCGCGGACTATCGGAACCCTGTCGGCATTATCACGAAGGGCGTGTTAGTGCTGAGGGATCTTGATGTGCTGAGACGGTTGAATCAGGACGCATGGGTTCGTGTGTACTTCAGCATTCCCTTTTCCTCGGACGAGATCGCCCGCAAGGTGGAGCCACATGCGCCGTCGATCGCCAAGCGGTTTGAAGCCATGAAAGCGCTGGCGGATGCGGGAATTTCAACGGGCATTTCGATCGCGCCTGTGATTCCGGGTTTGAACGATGGCGATCTTCCTGTGTTATTGGAGCGCGCGTATCAAGCGGGGGCCAGGACGGCTGGTGCGACCTTGCTGAGACTGTCCGGTAGTGTTGAGCCGGTGTTTTTGGAGCGTATGCAGGCAGCGTTTCCCGATCGGATCGGAAAAATCATTGCTCGACTGCGTGAGGTGAGGGGAGGCGCGATGACCGACGGCGAGTTTTTTAGACGGCATGCGGGGACAGGGGTCTATTGGGATATGATCGAGCAATTGTTCAGTGTGGTCAAGCGGCGCACTGGTTTCACGGATGACGAGGCTGGCGCGATTCCCGACACTTTTCGCCGTCCGGGGGTTGAGCAAACAGCATTATTCTGAAGAGGAGTTACGATGAAGCACAATCCTGGGTTTTTACAGCTGGTGGAGTGTGTAAAACAGCGGGTGAAGGAATGCACGCCAGCAGAAGTGAAAGCCCGGTTCGACCGGGGAGAGCGGTTTCACTTTATTGATATCCGCGAAGATCATGAGTTTGCCGAAGATCATGCCAGGGGAGCCCGGCATCTGGGCAAGGGGATTATCGAACGCGACATCGAGACGGCCGTCCCCGATAAAGAGGCCTCTATTGTGCTCTACTGCGGTGGAGGGTTTCGGTCGGCGCTCGCTGCCGACGCATTGCAGCAGATGGGGTATGGCAATGTGGTCTCGATGGACGGAGGGATCAGAGCGTGGCGGGAGGCCGGTTATCCTATCGAATAACCGGCCGGCACGCCTGTGGTGTTACTTATTCGTCCGGTCGAACTCTTTGACGACCTGTTCTGTCAGATCGATGGTGTCTTTATTGTAGATCACGATTTTGACGGTCTGCTCGCTTCCTTTGTCGACGACGAGCGAGAAGCCTCCCTTTTCAGCCGTGGTTTGGGTGGCCACCGAGATCTTCTTCATGTATTCATCGACGAGCTCTTTCTGTCTCTTCTGTAGGTCTTGATTGAACTCCTGCGCGCGCTTCTGGTAGTCCTGAATTTTTGCCCGGAACTGCGTTTCCTTGTCTTTTTTCTCCGCTTCGCTGAGCTTGGGCAGCTGGTCCTTGATCTGTTTCTCGTAATTGCGCAGCTCTTCTTCATCCTTGGCCAGCAGTTTTTGTCTGATGGACACATATTCTTTCAATCCCTCAAGCGCTTTCTTCCCGGCCTTTGACTTTTCCAGGACGGACTGGGGATCCACCACGCCCATCTTGAACGGCTCAGAGGCCTGGCTGATCGGTGCAAGCATCAAGAATGCCAAAGCCGACAGCCCCACGGCACACAGTGTTCGCACAGCAGAAATTCGCATGAAAACTCCTTGCAAAAGAGAGTGTATCGATCGATGGAGAATAGCCAGGCGGTTGAGGCCTGTCAAGCCAATGTCACGTGGGTATGGTGCTACCATGTATCGAAGCTGATCGACTCTACAGCCATCCCGACCTCGATGCCATGTTTCCACTTCAAGCGCCGGGCGACCGCCCGCAGGGTATGCTCATCCGCCAGCTTAGGGTCGAACGGATCCGGTACTTTGAAGAGAATTTCTTTCTTGAGCGGCGGATCGAATCCCAGTTCGTCCATCGCGAGTGCCAGGAAGTTCAATTGGGTGAGCCGCGACGCCTGGTTCAGACCGAGCAGCGCAGCGTCCGGAGAAAGATCGGGAGGGCCGAGTTTTTGAAAGACTTCGATGACGCGGATTTTCAGCTCCGCGCGCTGAGCGTCTGTAAGGGTAGGCAGGGTCAGCTCAACCAACAGGGCATTCGTCGCGCCTTCGAATGACGGTATTTTAAAGAGCCGACTGAGAAGTCCCATGCTACTCCAGAAACAAGCGATGACGGATACGCAATAGTCGCTGCGAGCTGCCGGTGCCAAACAACAGGGCCGTATCGGCAAATGATCGGAGGCGAGTGTACTGAAAAATGAGCTGGTTTTCTAGTCCGACAAAAGCGGGTGGCTGTTTCTCGGCGCACTTCTCCGGTTGATGGGCTCAATGGCTTCTTGTGTATCCATTGTCCCGCGGCAAGGATCCCGATCTAGTCGCATTGCTTGAACTGGGACTGCTGACAACGTCGTGCCAGCTCCTGCGCCTGCTCGATCTGCGCGGCAGTCATGTGTGAACTCAGCTGGTCTCGACGCTCCAAGGCTGCCTTCCCGTCATTGCCGGGTAGCATCACACCGGCGAGGTGATACCACATGAATGCGCGAACCAGGTCTTTCCGGACGCCCCGGCCCCGTTCGTATATCAGGCCCAGATTGCTCTGTGGACCAGCGTAGCCCTGCGCCGCCGCCTTACGAAACCACGTCAGTGCCGTGGGGTAGTCCTGCCGGACTCCTCGTCCTTTTTCATGCATCAAGCCCAGATAGAACTGGGCCGATGCGACTCCCTGCTCCGCCAGAGGACTGAAGAGGCGGGCCGCCTGTGTATACTCACCGCGCTCATACGCAAATTCCGCCTCCTCAAGAGAGTTTGCCGCTGCAAAGGACGGTAGACTTGTGCCTGCCGCACTGGCCAGAACCAACAGTAGTACACAGAACACATGCCGCATCGATCACCAGCCTTTCATCAAATCGTTACACCATCGGGGTCTAAAAAGAGGTCTCAAATCTGCTTTCAGGACAATCTCCGTCGCCCTCCGGGCTGGTTTGGGCGAAGAACGACGCGGCACGGTTCGCACTCAAAGACGACGATGCAGGCACCGCTTGGCAGCTCCGTTTCTATCCCCTCACCACAGTGCTGTGAGAAGTGTACTGCAAAGTCTGAGGCCAATCCAACATTCCTGAGATGACGGAGGCGTGGATGGGGGGGCGAGGAAGACATTGGAGTGTCAGACGTTAAGGCGCGATTGGCGGTGCTTCCAAGGTCTTGACAGGGCCTCCATCACAATGTGACAATTTGTCACATGCAAGACAGACAATTGAAACAGGTTCGATCCGAGCTTGGCCTGACGCAGGCGGAGCTGGCCAATAGACTCGAATGTGATCGGCGCACGATTATCCGCTATGAAGACGGAACCTGTCCTATCCCTGCGGCTGTCGAACTGGCACTCACACATCTGAATTCGTCGCACATCCCGCTGTCCGGTGTGGTCGCGGCGGGTGAACCCATAGAACCCATTCCACAGACCGAGCGCGTCGAAGTTCCGAAGAGCATGGTCGGTCGCGGCGAGACCTTTGCGCTTCGCGTGAAGGGAATTTCGATGCGGGATGATGGCATTCTCCCCGGTGATGTCGTGGTCGTCCAAAAGCAGAGCACAGCCAGGAATGGAGAGACGGTGATCGCCCTGGTCAACGGTGAGGCGACGATCAAGATCTATCATCGAAAAGCCCGAACCATCGAACTTCACCCCGCCAATGACACCATGAAGCCTATTGTCGTGAAGGACAGCGATGCCTTTCACATTGAAGGAATCGTGGTTGGAGTCATTCGTCATCTCAGGAAGTAGGTCCTCATGGACCGGCAGATTGTGTGTGTCGGCATTCCGTCCGTCGAAGTGGCTGTCGCCCGCCTCCACGATCCCACGCTCAGGACTCGACCTGTTGCAATTGCGCCCTTGAGCATGCCACGGGCGTTGCTCCGTGAAGTCTCGGTTGAGGCTGAACAGGAGGGATTGGCAGTGGGCATGTCACTCGATCACGCGCGGCGGGTCTGTCCTGCGCTCCATGTTCTGTCACCAAATCCCAGGCGAGGCCGCTACTCGGACGAGGCGCTCCTCAGTGTCATCGGACGCTATGCTCCCCTGTGGGAACCGTCTCGACCAGGATCATTCGTGCTGGATGTCACCGGCACCGGGAAGCTGTTTGGCCCGGCCTGTGATGTGGGGGCAAAGGTCCAGCAGGATGTCCTGGCACGGTATCACCTCGACGGCGTCGCCGGAGTCGGGAGCAACAAGCTCGTGGCGCAGACCGCGGCTTCGCTGGTCGCGCCATCTGAACTCTACGACGTGCGGCATGGTTCCGAGCGGGTTTTCATGTCCCCGTTGGCCGTGCGAACGCTCCCGGGTCTGCACCGGCCTTGCATGAGGCCGGTGCTCGAACGGCTCGACGATCTCAACCTGCTCACGTTGGGGGATGTGGCGGAGAGTCCGCTTGAAGCGTTGGAAGTCGTTCTGGGTGACTATGCCGGTCAAGTCTCCCGATGGGCGCATGGCATCGACTACCTGCCGGTCTTGCCTCCGTCGATTCAGCCGGGCCTCGACGAAGTGATTCTGTTGGAGCCGGACACCGTCGATGATCTCCTGTTGTGGGGACGGTTACTGGATGCCCTGCAACGGCTCTGTCGTACCCTCCGCAGTCAGCGGAGGGTCTGTGGCGCGCTCTCCCTGTCGATTCGGTACAGCGATCAGATCGAAGTGACGAAGCGTGAGCGGATCACACCGGAGAGCTGTTGGGAACATGACGTATCGCCTGTGCTCTGGTCGCTCTTCCAGCGGTGCTTCACAAGACGGATTCGATTGAGGCAGATGACGGTCAGTGCAACCGGGCTGACGGCCTATGCTGAACAGATGGCCTTGTTCGATGCGCGATCGGCGGAAGAACAGCGACGGCAGGATCGAGCCAGGAAGCTCGCCGGCGCGCTTGATCAACTCCATGCCCGCTTCGGCGAGCAGGTCATCCGCTACGGGAGGAATCATTGAGTGCGATCACCGTTTGTCCACCTGCACACCCATTCGTCCTATTCGCCGATGTATGGGGTGCCGACGTTGGAGGCGCTGTGTCACGCTGTCCGCAGCCAGGGCCAAGAGGCCGTCGCCCTCACAGATACGAACGGACTGTATGGAGCGATTCGCTTTCTCGATGTGGCACGGGCCGCAGGGCTCAAGCCGATCCTCGGCGCCGAACTGATTCACGAGTCCCATCGTGCGGTCCTGTTGGCAAAGACTCCTCTAGGCTATGCCAATCTCTGCCGGATTCTGTCGGCGCGCCATTGTGATCAGACCTTCGACTGTATCGACGCTGTTGCCCGGCATCGAGCGGGATTGACCATCGTGTCGGATGATAGCCGGGCTCTCATCGCCTGGCGCCGGGATTCGATCGAAGACCTCTATGTCGAGCTGACACCAGGGCCGGCGTTCCATGCGGCTGTGACACTCAGCCGGGAGCTCAGGCTTCCATCCGTTGCCACGGCACGAGCCACCTTTCTGGAATCAACGGACTATCAGGCCCACCGGCTCCTCCGGGCGATCGCGGAGAATACGACCCTCTCCCGGTTGCGCGCCGATCAATGCGGCGCGTCGTCGCACTGGCTCATGCCGGAAGCGAGACTTACTCGGTATTACCCGAACGAGCCGGAGGCATTGGCCAACACCAGACGGATTGCCGAATCGTGCTTCACCGGCTGGGACTTCAAGGAGACCATTTTCCCGTCGTTCCGTCAGTTGTCCACCGACTCCGCATTCGAGACGTTGAAGGCAAAGACGTACGAGGGAGCGCAATGGCGCTATGGATCAGTCCCCGCTGAGGTCCGGCAGCGGATCGAGAAGGAACTCACCGTCATTCGGGAGAAGGGCTATGCCGATTACTTCCTCGTGGTGGATGAGATTGTCAGGCAGGCCCCACGCACATGCGGGCGCGGCTCCGCCGCCGCCTCCGTTGTGTCCTACTGCCTGGGGATCACGCACGTCGATCCCATCCGTCACCGGCTCCTGTTTGAACGATTCCTCAATCCCGGCCGTCACGATCCACCTGACATCGACATCGATTTTCCATGGGATGAACGGCCGGCGATTCTCCAATGGGTCTTCACCCGCTATGGGACGCGACAGGCCGCGATGGTCGCCAATCAGAACACCCTCGCCGCTCGCGCGGCCTTGCGGGAGATCGCCAAGGTCTACGGGATTCCATCCGCCGAGATCGGCCAGGCGCTCAACTTCCTGGAACGGCGGGCGGACTTCGTGGAGGTCCGGCCCGGGATGGCGGTTCAGGGCTGGGCCACACAGGTCTGTCAGGCTCTCAGGCTCAAGGCTCCATGGTCCGAGATTCTTTTGTGGTCGATTCAGCTTCAAGGCCACTTCCGCAATCTGGGCCTCCACCCGGGAGGGGTGGTGCTCGTGCCGGATGAGATTCAGCGCTATGTGCCGGTGGAAATCTCCGTCTCCGGTTTGCCTGTGATTCAGTGGGAGAAGGATCAAGCGGAAGAGGCCGGACTTGTGAAGATCGATTTGCTGGGCAATCGGTCTCTGGCCGTGATCCGCGATGCGCTCGCCGCCATCCGGCAGAACACAGGCAGGATGATCGACTATGCGACCTGGGACCCGATCAGCGATCCAGCCACACAGGACGCGATTCGACGAGGGGACACGATGGGCTGTTTCTACGTCGAATCCCCGGCCACACGCCTGTTGCTCAGGAAATTGTGGACGGGCATGCCCCGGGCTCAACGAGCCAAGGCCGATGTGTTCGAGTATCTGGTCATTGTCTCTTCGATCATCCGGCCGGCGGCGAATGTCTTTGCGGATGAGTTCGTCCGTCGAGCGCATGGGCGGCGGTATCGCTCGCTGCATCCGCTCCTCGATGAGGTGTTGGCGGAGACATTGGGGATCATGGTCTATCAGGAAGATGTGATGAAAGTGGCGATGGCTGTGGCTGGTTTCTCCGTCGAAGACGGGGATCAGCTCAGAAAGGTGTTGAGCAAGAAGCACAAGGAGCGGAGGCTCCGTGACTATCAACGCCAATTCTATGAGGGCGCCTCGGCGCGAGGTCTTGGAAATACAGTCATTGATCAGGTGTGGGCCATGATCATGAGCTTCGCGGGCTATAGCTTCTGTAAACCGCACTCCGCCAGTTATGCGCAGGTGAGTTTCAAGTCGGCGTATCTCAGAGTCCACTATCCGGCGGAATTCATCGCCTCCGTGGTGAGCAACCAGGGCGGCTATTACTCGGCCTTTGCCTATCTGTCCGAAGGCAGGCGCATGGGATTGACGATTCTTCCCCCTGACCTCAACGCGAGCGACTGGGCCTACATCGGCTCAGGCCGGACTGTGCTGGTCGGCCTCATGCAGATCAAGGGACTTCGGGAAGACTTCGCTAGAGGAATCGTGGCTGAGCGGCGGGCGAACGGCCCGTACCGTTCGCTGCATGACTTCCTGGCGCGGGTAAAACCGGAGCCGGCTCAAGCCGCACTGCTGATCAAGGCAGGGTGTGTTGATTCTCTCGCAGGAGAATTGACAAGGCCTGCGTTACTCTGGAGACTCTTCGCCGCCCAGGTCACACAGCCGCCGCGCCATGTGCCGATTCCGCCGGAATACTCCTTCGAGCAACGGCTCACGCACGAGTTGAAGCTGTTCGGCTTCCCGCTGAGCTGTCATCCGCTCGATCTGTTCAAGGAGGTGCTCGCTCGCACGCCGCATGTGGCGGCGAAGGATCTCGCTCAGCACATCGGCGCAACCGTCACGGTGATCGGCTGGCTCGTCACCGAGAAGGTGATCTCGACCAGGAAGGGTGAGCCGATGGAGTTCATCACGCTGGAGGATCAGACCGGCATCTATGATGCGACGGTGTTCCCCAACGTCTATCGCCGGTATTGCCATCTCCTTGCCACAAATCATGCCTACGTCATCACAGGTCAGGTCGAACAGCAGCTCTCGGCCGTCACCCTGACGGTACAGGAAATCAGACTCCTGGCTTCCCGCCACACAGAGGCGCCGGTGGAGCCTATTGAGGAAGTGAGCGCCTAGCCGTACACTCGATGCCCATGGCACTCTCACCGCTGGTTCGATTCGGCACGTCGACCTGGACCTACGAAGGCTGGCAAGGCCAGGTCTATCAACGGAAGTACGCCAACACGGCCTTTGCCCGGGAATGCCTGGGTGAATACTGCCAGTACCTCTATAACGGAGAGCCCTGTTTCCGGACGGTCGGGAACGATGCCACGTTCTACCGTCCGCCCACGGCCAATCAGCTTCGCCGCTATCTGAATCAGATCCCTGAAGATTTTGAGATGTGTTTCAAGGTGTGGGAGGAGATCACGATTCCCGACTATGCCACGCATGCTCGCTATGGCCCCAAGGCCGGACAGCCGAACCTGCATTTCCTTGATGCGAAGCTCTTCAACGATCTTGTCCTGGCACCCTATCGGGAGGCGAAATTCGAGGCGCACACAGGCCCGTTCCTGTTCGAGTTCCAACGCCACGGGATGGGGACAGATGAATTCTGCGCGCGGCTGGATCGTTTCTTCAGCCAATTACCGAATGACTTTCGCTATGCAGTCGAGATTCGCAATGCTGGTCTGCTCGGGCCGGAGTATCACCAGGTGCTTGACGCGCACCGGATCGCACACGTCTATAACCATTGGTCCTATATGCCGTCGCTGGCCGAGCAGCATGAACGGATGGGCTCCTTCACGGCTCCCTTCACCGTGTTGAGACTGCTGACGCCTCTGAAGATGTCCTATGAAGCCGCGAAGAAACGGGCAGAGCCCTACACGAAAATCGTGGAAGAGTTACCGCACATGAGACGGGACACGGTGGCGCTCGTCAGAAAGGCCGTGAGTGAACAACGACGCGCGTACGTGCTGGTCAACAATCGCGCGGAAGGCAATGCGCCGTTAACGATTCAAGCATTGAAGAGCAGTCTGAATTGAAATGCCACTCTCAGACGCGATGGACAAAATCGAAGATGGAGCAATCCGTGACGCGAAGACGATGGTAGGGTTGAGGCAGTCTATCTCAGAAGCAACCGGGGATAAAAGCACGTGAGGGGATTCCCACAAGAAATGGAAACCCCCTCAAGCAAACGAGCCTCGCCGGGATAAGAAGGAGATTACTTGCCCTTCTCGTCTTTCTTCTTCTCTTCACCGAAGGTGTCGGCATGGCCGCCCTTCTTCTCTTCCTTCTTCTTCTCGTCCCCGTAGATCGTCTCAACTGCCTGTCCGGGCTTCTTGTCCTTGCCGCCTTCCTTTGGGCTATCCCCCGCGAACGCCGGGGCGTTGAACGTCACTGCCACTGCCACTGCCATCGCTGCCATCAACATGCTCTTCATATGAGACCCTCCTATGAATAAGAAATTATAAAATATGTGTGGCACTCACTTGGCACCTCCCCAGATGCCCAGCAAAATCAGTGCCGTTCTGACCTATTCGCAAGATGAAACACAGACCGTCGGTTAATCAGCAGGTTAGGAAATTCCTCTCATAAAGTTGCGAATCATGTATCCTCCGGGTTCTGTAGAAAAATGCAGCAGATACGACCAAACTGCCTCACTTCGATAGCTGGCATGGTGGAAGTAAGAAATGGTGTCAGGAACGATTGATAGCACAGGAAGCGCCAGCTCCGACTGCGCGCAAACTATCAAGCTTGATGGAGCGATGGACAGGGTCTTGGGTGAAAGAATGGTTTCTGCCACCTGTGGCTCCACACTTTGTTCCCTCATTAAGAAATTACTTTGGCCTAGAGACTAGTCCTGGCAAGATACGGTCTGGATGGTTTTCGGTGTGACAAGCGCAATGATCGTTTTGTGCGAAATCGCATGACACGTAGTTGGATGGCGCAAGTTGCACAGAACACGGTTCCTGGTTGAAAAGCAAGATGACATAATGGACTCACAGCACGAGCGCAACTGTGAATTACTCCGAGACAGGTTCGAAGGTCGAGAAGCCATCTACGTGGAGAAGGGCGCGTTACGAGTGCGTGTGAGCAACATCAGATCAATAGGTCTTAGCGTCGGGGCAGATGTCGAAGAGATTATTACTCCAGGGCTTGGAGTGGGGCTGTTCGCCAGAACGCATCCACCCGTTACCCCTCCATATCGGTGGGACATTGCGGGCGATTCGGCAGCATTCTCCGACCAGTGTTGGTGGATGGGTTATGGTGGGTGGGCACTTCACTTTGATCCGGAAATTCTTCAGGCCGTAATAGAGTTTGCAGCCCAACGCTCCAAGGACGCGGATCCTTGCGAAGGTTACAGTGAGTTGTGCTCCTTACTGAATAACCGAATCTGAATACGCATGAATCAACCTAGCTCGTTTTCCCCGATACGGTGGAACACAGGGCTGGTGAATTTCGCAGGAATGCTTCGCCCGCAATATAACCATCCATAGACCATTGATCGAGACGAAGAGCATCAAAAGTGTGCTCCTCATGTAGCCAGGCCTACCTCGCTCCAACCTAATTGAATTGCGCTGATGATCGGCGTCAGCGTGGCAACCTTACGTAACTGAGAGCAGGGGAGGTGAACACCTGAGGCCCTTCATCGTGAACCGCAAAGGGGAGCGGAATAGCCGGACATGCATGCGGGAAGAGGGTATCGGATGCCCTGGCGGGTACTGAGGGTGTTGGATTGCAAGACCTTGTATCTATACAGGAGGTCT
>FSSH01001564.1_pt1 | contig 15803 bp, 13 predicted proteins | sample 1166101 | NCBI WGS metagenome assembly FSSH01 (sample SAMEA32972668, study PRJEB13176) | freshwater metagenome | biome: Drinking water system; feature: Biomass in drinking water that filtered by 0.45 um membrane; material: drinking water | place: USA | collected 2012-12-20 | depth 0 m | reverse complement strand
TGCTCGACGGCACGGAGGCGCTCGGTAACGTCGCTGACTCCTGCTGCATCCCACACATCATCGCGAAGGTAAAATTTATGGCTCTTCGTATAATCGACGAAGCTCGTTCGCTCGAACACCACGCTTGCAGGGATCAGCGCCGCGCGAATGACGCAGAAGTCGTCGTTGAAGAGAACGCCGGCCAATATATCGAAACCGTCCGTCGACCGGATCGCCGACATCTGACGCGACTTGTTGCGCCTGTGCAGCCGACGGCCCTTGATCTGATAGCGGACGCCGTCCGAGTCCGCCGCGTCGAACCCCTTCTTCGAATTGGCCTCCTGCTCCCAACCGAAAGCTGTACAAAAGAGATATTCGGCCAGGTCTCCCGTCGGATTGTTGGCAGACCGCAAGACGTTGCGCGATCGTAGTTCCTCGTTGATTGCGGCATGGAGCGCGAGCATCTCCGCGATAGACTTGCCGTTAAGATCGTTCATCAGAGCAATCTGCCGGATTCCAACGTCGGCCGCTATCTAAGAGACCTCCACAATTTTTTTCGCGTCGGAAATGTGCCCCTTTTCGCCGGTCGTTGCGGCGACGGCGCGAGAGGCGATCTCCATCACGCTTGACTCTGACGCGCCCTCATCAGAACAAAGAGGGAACGAATCAATCACCTTCCGAGTCTCTGTGATGCTATGCGCGAGTCAGCCGTCCTTGATGATCTACGTGCGCGCATCGCGCAGATCGAGGGCACTGATGGGCGACACGACGCCATTCCGTTCGGGATCGAGAGCATTGATTGTCGCCTGCCAGGCGGTGGCATAGCCACCGGCACGCTTCACGAGATCGCGGGCAGTACCGATCTGGCTGATGAGGCGAGCGCTACCGTATTCCTTGCCGGAATTCTCGCGCGTGTAGAGGGCCCGGTTTTCTGGTGCCTCCGCTGGCGCGATCTCTTCGCCCCTGCCCTTCACCTGGCGGGGCTGCATCCGAACCGCGTAATTCACGTCGAGGCTGGCAGCGATACCAACGTGCTCCTCGCGATGGAGGAATGTTTGCGCCAACCAGGCCTTGCCGGGGTGGTCGGGGAGGTGGCGAAATATTCGACTACTGCCTCCAAGCGCCTGCAGCTTGCAGCAGAAAGTTCGGGCGTTGCCGCCTTCGTCTTCCGGCGCGCTTCCAGGGTTGAACAGGCCGTCGAGGGAACGGCGGCCGCAACGCGTTGGCGAGTAACGGCTCACCCAAGTGAAGATCTCGGCATTCCGAGCCTGGGGCGACCACGCTGGCGGGTTGAGCTGGAACGCGTGCGCGGCGGAAATCCGCACAGCTGGATTGTGGAGGGCTGCGATGCGACGGGTCGTATCGCTCTTCCTGCCGCACTGGTCGACCGACCGGCTGCGCAGGAAGAACGCAAATTCGTCGCCTGAGCGGCACGATTCAATCGCCTGCGATGCGCCGCTGGTGACGGCCATCCCGGACCACGGTCGCCGCGTCATCGCAGCGATCGATGCTGGCGCTCGCGCTCTCGGCATCAAACCAGGAATGACAGTCACAAAAGCGCGCTCGCTGGCGCCAGAACTCCGGGTGGTCAACGCGGAGCCCGATGCGGATCTCGAGGGCCTGCGCCGTCTCGCGCTCTGGGCAGGTCGGCGCTACTCACCGTTTGTGTCCCCCGATGCACCGGACGGGCTCTGGCTCGACATCACGGGTTGCGCGTCGCTGTTCGGGACGGAGAAGGCGCTCCTAAAGGATCTTCATCGTCGCATCGCGGCGTCCGGGCTCTCGGTGCAAATCGCGGTTGCCGACACTGCGGGCTGTGCTCACGCCGTTGCGCGGCATGTCCCTGCGGGTCGGCCCGTGACAATCGAGCCCGGAGATCACCGCAAGGCGATCGCGATTCTGCCGATATCGGCGCTCCGACTTCCCGGAGGCGATGTCGAAGCCCTGCGAAAATTGGGGTTCGAGCGCATTGAGCAGCTCATCGATGCGCCGCGGCCACCGCTTGCCAAGCGGTTTGGTCGTGAGCTGCATCGACGTCTCGACCAGGCGTTGGGGACGCTCCATGAGCCGATTGATCCGGTCTTCCCCGAACACCTTCCAAAGGCTCGGCGGGGTTTCATGGACCCTATCGCGACACCGGAAGCCTTCGCCTTGGTAATTGGCGACCTCGTGTCCGATGTCGTCGACCAGCTCAGCCATATCGGCAAGGGCGCACGCCGGCTCGATTGCTATTTCCATAGGGTCGACGGACACAATCAGGCGGTCCGGGTCGGAACAGCCGCCGCGTCTCGTGATGCGCGCCATCTCGCCAAGCTGCTCTGCGCCAAAATCGAGACGATCGAGCCGGGCGAAGGCATCGAAGCCATGACCTTGGTCACCCCGCTCGCCGAAGCTCTGGGTTCAACACAGGGCGAAGGGCTCGAGAGCCTCGGGCGTCAGGGTCCAGACCTCGCGGCTCTGGTCGATGCTCTCGCCAATCGGTTCGGCCAACGCAGCCTTCATCAGGTCAGTCCACAAGCGAGCGCGATGCCAGAGCGCTCCACGACCATGCTGCCGGCCCTGAGCAAAATCACCGATGCGGGATGGGATGATGACCTGCCCCGCCCCGCTCGGATGCTGCATCGGCCCGAGCAGATCGAAGTGATTGCGCTTCTGCCGGACGATGCTCCGCGCATGTTCATCTGGCGGCGCAAACGATACCGTGTGACCCAGGGAGACGGCCCGGAACGCCTCCATGGCGAATGGTGGCGTGAGAGCGGCATCGAGGCTGACAAGGCCCTCACCGTCCGCGACTATTATCAGGTCGAGACCCAGACGGGTGGGCGCTACTGGCTGTTTCGCTTAGGCGACGGGACGAGCCATGCCACCGGCAACATGCGCTGGTTCATCCATGGCGCATTCGCATGACAAGCGATGCTCGCTATATCGAGCTGCAGGTGACGACGCATTTCAGCTTCCTTCGCGGCGCGTCATCGCCCGAAGAGCTGTTCGCCGCCGCGGCTCTGCTGGGACTGCCTGCGCTTGGCATCGTCGATCGCGGTTCCGTGGCGGGCGTCGTGCGGGCCTGGGACGCCGAGAAGACGACAGGCGTGCGTTCGATAATCGGTTGCCGCCTCGATCTCGTGGATGGCACCGCCTTTCTCGTCTACCCGACTGATCGCACCGCTTATGGGCATATGTGCCGCTTACTGAGCATCGGCAAAGAGCGCGCTGGAAAGGGTGCCTGCCACCTTGACTGGTCCGACCTCGAGCAATGGCATGAGGGCCTCATTGCGATCCTCGTTCCGGACCGCGCGGATACGGTGGCCGAAGGGGCGCTCGCGCGCGCCAGGAGGATCTTCCGAGATCGCCTATATCTGGCACTATCCATTCGCCGCCGGCCGAAGGACGCGATCCGACTGCGCGATCTCGCGAACATGGCGGCCGCCGCCCACGTGCCGACCGTCGCCACCAACGATGTTCTCTACCATTCGCCAGATCGGCGGATGCTGCAGGATGTCGTGACCTGCGTCCGGGAGCGATGCACGATCGACGAGCTTGGCGATCGGCGGGAGCGATTTGCAGACCGCCACCTGAAGACCGGCGAGGAAATGGAGCGACTCTTCCGCCGTTACCTCAAGGACGCCGCCCCGGTCTCGCGCACGCTGGAGGTGGCAAAACGCTGCACGTTCAGCCTTGAGGAGCTGCGCTACCAATATCCGGACGAGATCAGCGTTCCTGGTCGAACGCCGCAGGAAGAGCTGGAGCGGCTCACCTGGGAAAAGGCGCCCGAGCGCTATCCTGAAGGGATCGAGGGCAAGGTCCGTACCCAGCTTGAGCACGAATTGAAGCTGATCGCAGATCTGGAATACGCACCGTATTTTCTGACGGTTCATTCGATCGTCGCCGAGGCGCGGCGGCGTGAGATCATTTGTCAGGGGCGAGGGTCGGCGGCGAACAGCGCGGTTTGCTACGTGCTCGGCATCACGTCGATCGATCCCGTCCGATCTGAGCTTCTGTTCGAGCGCTTCGTTTCGGCCGAGCGGCGCGAGCCGCCCGATATCGATGTCGATTTCGAGCATGAGCGCCGCGAGGAAGTGATCCAGTGGATTTATGAGACCTATGGCCGGACGCGGTCTGCGTTGACGGCGGTCGTGACCCGCTATCGTGCACGCGGCGCGGTCCGCGACGTCGGCAAAGCGTTGGGTCTCAGCGAGGACATGACGGCCGGCCTCTCCGGTGCGGTCTGGAGCTGGAGCCGCGAGGGCGTCGAGGAAAAGCATGCCGAGGAGCTCAACATGGACCTCAGCGATCGGCGGCTCGCGCTGACTCTGGAGCTGGCGCGGCAGCTCATCAATACCCCGCGGCATCTATCGCAGCACCCAGGCGGGTTCGTGCTCACCCGCGATCGGCTCGACGAGCTCGTTCCGATCGAGCCAGCGGCGATGGACGACCGACAGGTCATCGAGTGGGACAAGGACGATATCGACCTATTGGGGTTTATGAAGGTCGATGTCCTAGCCCTCGGCATGTTGTCGTGCATGCGGAGGGCGTTTGAATTTCTCTCGGCCGACAAAGGGGTGAAACTCGATCTCGCCACGATACCGGCAGAGGATCCGGCGACCTACGCGATGATCCGCAAAGCAGACACTTTGGGCGTTTTCCAGATCGAGAGTCGCGCGCAGATGGCTTCCATTCCGCTGATGGCGCCGCGTACCTTCTATGATTTGGTAATTCAGGTGGCGATCGTCCGCCCGGGACCGATTCAGGGCGATATGGTACACCCTTACCGCCGGCGGCGAAACGGTGAGGAGGAGGTTACCTACCCCACCGAAGAGCTTCGACGGGTGCTCGAGAAGACCTTGGGCGTACCGCTGTTCCAGGAGCAAGCGATGCGCGTGGCGATCGAGTGCGCCGGCTTCACGGCGAGCGAAGCCGACCTCCTCCGCCGGGCAATGGCTACCTTCAAGCTCACCGGCGGCGTCTCCCATTTCCGCGACAAGCTGATCGATGGGATGGTGAGCCGCGGATACGACCACGAATTTGCAGAGCGGACGTTCAAACAAATCGAGGGCTTTGGCTCCTACGGTTTCCCGGAAAGCCATGCCGCGAGCTTCGCGCTGATCGCCTACGCGAGCAGCTGGGTGAAGTGTCATCATCCGGATGCCTTTTGCGCAGCGTTGTTGAACGCGCAGCCGATGGGTTTTTACGCGCCGGCGCAGATTGTGCGTGACGCGCGCCAGCACGGTGTAGAGATCCGCCCAATCGACGTGAACCACAGCCGATGGGACTGCACGCTGGAGCCCGGAAGAGGCAAATATCTCGCCGTAAGGCTTGGTCTTCGCATGGTCCGTGACCTGGCGAACGGGGACGCAGCATCGATCGTGAGCTCACGGGCGGACACACCTTACGAGAGTATCGAGGAGATCCAGCGCCGCTCTGGCGTCGGCCGCGGCGCGCTTGACCGGATCGGTGAGGCCGATGGGTTCGGGTCGCTAGGAGGCAACCGACGCGAGGGTCTGTGGAGCGTGAAAGGCCTTGGCAACGCGGCGCTGCCATTGTTCGCGGCGGCGGACGAGCGAGAGGGCAAGTTACGGCAGGAAGCCATCGAGCCCACGGTCATTCTCGCGCCGATGGGCGAGGGTGCGGAGGTGGTGGAAGACTATCGCGCCTCAGGCCTGTCGCTGCGCGCCCACCCTCTCGCCTTCCTGCGCGACGAGCTGCGGGCGCGCAAGATGATCACTTGCGCAGAGTTACAGACCGTAAAGGACGGCCGTTGGATCAATCTCGCCGGGATCGTGCTGGTCAGGCAGAAGCCGGGCTCGGCGAAGGGGGTCATGTTCATCACCCTCGAAGACGAGACGAATGTCGCCAACCTCGTCGTCTGGACGAATGTCTTTGAGAAGCACCGCCGTACTGTGCTGGGTTCGTCAATGATGGGTGTGCGGGGACAGGTCCAACGTGAGGGCGAGGTGATCCATGTGATCGCGCAGCGGCTCGACGACCTGTCGCCCCTGCTCGCGAGCGTCGGCAACCGGGAGGATGTCGCCGATATCTACCGAGTAAGTCGCGCCGACGTGGTCAAGAGCCCGATGCGACCTGATCCACGCGACGCGGAATCGCCACTCGGTCGGCAGCCGCGCGACATCTTCATTCCTGATCTACGGCTAGGCTCGGGCATCGTTCCAGGCCAGCAGACCGAGGGGATCAAGATCAGGCCGCGCAATTTCCGTTGAGGCGCTACAACGCCGTTCGAACAACTAGCGGACAGACTCGTAGATGGCCGAAAACAAGAATCAGCACTTCGTCCCGCGAATTCATCTCCGACCATTCACGGTCAATGGGGAAGGATTGGCCATCAACCTGTTCAATCTCGATCGCATGAAGGCCATTCCCAACGCGCCGGTGAGGAACCAGTGCTCAGGCGACTATTTCTACGGCCAAAACCGGCTTCTCGAGAACGCGATCAACTTCATCGAGGATCCCTATGGGCCGATCGTTCGCCACCTATCCGAGGGCGGCGCCGTGGGCTCCGCGGTCAAGATCGTCCTGAAGCGTTTCGTCTATCTCCAGTATATGCGGACGGAGGCCGCGTCGCGGAAGGCGAGCGAAATGGCACTCGCCATCCACAATGTTCCCGGTTCCGATCTCCCCGTCCCGACGGTCCGCGAGGCATCGAAAGAGGCCGTCCAGGCGGCGATGCTGCACTACAAGGATACGATGCGGATCGTCGATGACCTGACGCTGTGTATCGTGCGCAATCGGACTGGCCTACCGTTCTTCACCTCCGACGATCCGGCTATTCTGACAAACCGCCTGCACATTCAACGCCCGCGCAGAGTCGGATCGAGCTTCGGCGTGAAAACGGCAGGAGCAGTCTTCCTGTTACCGCTCTCGCCCACGCTTTGCGCGATCCTGTACGACGGAGCTGTCTATAGCTCCGATCACCAGGCCCATTGGATCGAAGTCGACCGGCGCCAGGACATAGAAGCCCTTAACGTGCACCAGATACTCGGTTGCTGGGCCAACATTTATTTTCGGGAGTGGGATGGTCGCGACCAAGTCGCGACGCAGGCCGCGGCGACCAAGCCAGGCCGCCCCGAAGCACGCCACACCATAACGCAGGCGGTCCTCGAGAAAACGAGCGATTGGGGCGAATATTACGCGGTCAGAAAGCCCACGGACATCAGGAACGGCGAGAAAGTGCTCGTCCATGTCACAACCAACCATCCTGTTCCGGATGCGTGGCCCTCATTCCTTCGCTTTCGTGCAAACGGGCACGCCTATTCGAACGATACCGGCGCCGGCCTGACCAGGAGATGGTGCCTCGAGCAGGGTTTTGTGCAAGGGAACGGCTATCGCAAGATAGTGATCTAGCGCGGGGGCGTACCGATCACAGGCTCAACCGACGTCGCCTAGCAGATCGCCCATAGCGTTGTTCGCGGTCGGCGCCCAGGCCGTCAGTCGGTCGGCGATCGCACAAAAGCATCGGGTGAAAGCGACCTGGCCTCGATGAATGTCGACCGAATGGTCGGGCTCGCCAGTGTGCACGATCGAACTGCGAGCATAGTAGATAGCTTCGACGCTGTCCTGATAACTCGCAAGGCCAGGCACGCCCTTCATGCAGATACCGATCCGGCGTCGCAGCCGCTCCGCGATTGCGGGGGCATATTGATCAGTGAGCAGCGTTTCGAAAGCGACCGCGAGCGCAACGATGGCCTCGGCCTCATTTGCGCGGGCGCTAAAAGACTGTCGAAACCAGTCCAAGGCGGTGAGCAGGCGCCGATAGAGGCGGTTCTCAGGTTTTGAGCGAGTGGCCAGGTTGACGTGACGGAAGTAGCCCCGCTCGACCGTGTTCAGGGCTTGCGTCACCCTGGGTGCAAGCCTCTTCATCCGCGCCGTTGCAAGAGCGCTAGTGGAAAGCGTCGCGGCTACGTCGGAGAGCTTCGCCAATTCCAACTGCGAGACGTTCATTGGCACGCGGCGGGTCGACATAGGGCGTCCGCGGATCGCTTCGCCAATCAGATAGTGGGCAATGTCGAGCGTTTCGAAATTGTTGACGAAAGACGAGTTGCGATGCCGGTCGAGCGGCCCGACCGTTTCCTGCGACAGACAATGCAGCATCAGAAGATGCGCCGCCGCCACCCGGATCTTGAGCGAATAAACGAACTGGTTCTCGTACATGTCGCCGGTGAACGACGTGATCCGGACCAGCATGAGGGGGTTTTTTCCGAACCATTTCGCCGTGTAGGCAAAGTGGCGAAAATCCGATTTGTCGATGCGCTGTTTCACGCCCAGGCCCCGGGCCATCCGTTCAACGCTGGCAACGGCCGCATCGAACGAATTGCTTTGGGTGCTGACCGCGAAGCCAGCCTTCCTGAAAATCGCCTCGGAACGGAGCTTGCTGTCTTTCGCGAAAATCCGCGGCATCTCCATGCCGAACCCGGTCAGTGGGTAGAGGACGAAACCGGGGCGGTCAGCGCCGGCGGCCGCGAGCGCCGCGATGACTCGCACCGGCACATTCCCGCCGCCATCTTTCGTAGTGTGAAGGATATAGTCGTCGAGCAGGGAGCGACCGATATAGAATTCGTTCGACCAGAGGGTGCGCGCGATCGCCGCACAGAGCTTCAGGATATGATGCTCGATTGCCTGACGATCCTTGGCAGTCAGCTTCGTCTCATCCGTGACCAAGTCGTCGATGCTGTCAAACTGGGTCAACAGGTTATGCTTCCCCTTCAGGTAGTCGTCAGACTGTTTGAGCTTCTTGCCGAGGGTCACCGTCAGGCCGCCGAGCGTGGAAGTCATTCGCCCGCCTCGGTCTCACGGGAGGCCTGCCACTCGCGTGCGGCCACCTCGATGTCGAAGTTGGGAATCGACAAACCGACGATCGTGTTGATGAAAGTTTTCGCCTCGGCGATGACGGCTTCGGCCTCATCGGGATTGCTGAACGCCCCTTGATGGACCACGGCATTGCGGACCGTGTTGATCTTCTCGGCCGACGCCTTGAGCGCTTTCCCGATGGGACTCTTGTCCGGCGTCGCAAAATAAATCGGGACGAACAATCGGGTTACCTTTAGTGGAAGGCCGTTCGCCCAGCGCAGAAACATATCGATGATCGTATCGTCGAACTCGGTCTTGCGAGCCCATTCAGCCCGAATCGCATAGTTCGCCGCGATCTCTGCCGCGGTCGCGCATCGGACTATCGCTGCGGATGGCTCCTCGCGAAGGTGCAAGCCGGACAGTTTGGTCCATTGTGACTGCAATTTCTCGAGGTCGGTGCGCTCATTGTAGGGTTTCGATGATTTCTTGCGCTGCGCGTTGCCGTTCGACTTTCCCATTGCCCCCTCGATCTCGCCCTCAGTCTGATAAGGGCAACGTCTTCATTATCTTTTCTTTGTCTAACGTATAGCGTGCGATGGGCCGGCGTGAAGATCCGGGGTGCGCTCGCCCAAACGGGGGAAACCAATGACCGCAGTCACGGCTGCCAACGTCTATTACATCAAGCTGGGTCGGGGCGGCGATTGGGAAGCTGAGAGCATTCGCGACGGCGTGCTTCGCTTCGGCTACCGCGAGGCGCCGCACGACCTGTGCGTCGCGGGCGACTGGGCGGGTGTGTGGGACGCCATGAAGACGCGCCGAGGGGACGCCGGTGCCGCGACCCGCGACGTGAAGCAGATCCGGGCGTTCTATGAGAGCGGCGAAGACACCATCTTCATCACCTTTGTCGGCGGCATGCTCTATTGGTGCCGACCGACGGGCAAGATCGAGATCCTGGCGGACAGCAGCCACCGCCGCTCAACCCTCGACGGGTGGCACAACGCGTCGATTGGCGGGAGCTTGTTGACCGCCGATAGACTGTCGGGGCGACTGCTCAAGGTGCAGATGTTTCGCGGGACGATTTGCGACGTCGGTGCGGCCGACTATCTACTGCGCAGGCTGAGCGACGAGTTGTCGCCGGAAGTCGCGGCTGCCGAAGAGGCCGAACGCGCCCTCACCACCGCTATCATACCGCTGATGCGCCTACTGACGTGGCAAGATTTTGAATTGCTGGTCGATCTCGTCTTCTCGAGCAGCGGGTGGCGCCGGCTCAGCCAGGTCGGCCGAACCCAGAAGACGATAGATCTCGAACTGCTGCTTCCGAGCACCGCCGAACGGGCGTTCGTGCAGGTGAAATCGCAAGCCACGCGCGCGTCGCTCGACGATTATGCCGGCCGACTTGCCGAGGCAGAAGCCTATGACCGCATGTTCTTCGTCTGGCACACCGGCAACATTCCGGAAAATGAAGGGCCGGAAGGAGTGATTCTGCTCGGACCGCAGCGGCTCGCGCGGATGGTCCTAGACGCTGGATTGTCGTCATGGCTGAGGGAGAAGGTTTCATGATGAGGCCCCGCATCTGGGCGCAGCAACTGCCTCGGACGGCCCGAAGGGGTTGAACGTGGACGGCGAGCCTTATCCCGAGGAGTTGGATGACGAGCCCAGATACCGCCCACTGGCGGATATCGGTCACGCCGAGCTCTATGAAGCCCTGATGACCCTCGCCGGGTTTGGCGAGAACCCGTTTCTGGCCATGCAGGCAAGCCAGCTTTGCCTGGTCGATAATATGCTCAACCGGATCGAGCAGGAGATTTTGGAACGCCAGCTCGATGATGAGCCACCACGCGGCCGGATCGCGCAGCTCTCCGCCCTAACGCCTATGTGGATCTATGCCGCCTATGAACTGCTGCGCACTTGGCGTCAGCGATGCGAGGAGGTCATCAAGCTCGCTGAGAATGGCGGGATCAACCTGAAGGCCACGAACCTCGAACGGGAATTGGGCTACCGGCACTACGACAGGGAGCTGCGCGCCCAGCAGCTCCGCGACGCGCTGGAGCGACCCGAACTTGTCGATCAGATGCGGGTCGATCTGCGGCGGACGGAAATGGGGTTCACCAGGCTGGAATTTCTGCGCGTCGCGCTGGCCAAACATGAGGTGAGCAAGAAGGGGAGCAAAAAGCCGATCGCGTTCGCGCCCGGGCTGGCGACCGTCGACTGGCATTGCGGCGCGATGCAATATGAGCTGAGCAACGGCGGCTCCATCATTGGCTATATTTCGCGCCGGGATGTGGCTGAGACCATCCGCTACATTCCCGAGCTGGAGAACCCAAGTGATGAGGATCTCGCAGGGTTCAGGGCATATATGAACCCGACAGACGTCGAGCCGCCGGGTGAATGAGATCGAGAGCGTCGTCTTTGCGGCCTCAAAGCAGCGATGCCTGCGTGGCGATCGGCGGATAGACTTGCTGTCGTATCAGGCTGCCCTTCGGCAATAAACCAAGCACGTTCTCGGCAGGCACTGAGGGATCCAGCCAATCGGCCCAGCGATCACGCGGAAGCGGGACGATCTGGCGGGAATGGTAGGGAGCGATGTCGTCGCCAGGATCCATCGTCAGCATCGTGAATGCTTCCCCGATTTCTGGGTGCGACCGCCAGATGCCGGCGATGCAGAACCACGCGTGATCTTTCAATGTGAACAGCCATTTAGTCTTGCGCTTCTGATCGGGATCGGTCGGCGCCGTAAATTCGTAGAAGCCATCGGCCAGGATGAGGCAGCGATGCGAGGTGAATGTGCGGCCTTCCGAACGGAAGTTATATACCGGTCGCCCGTTCTGGCCCGGCCAGCTCCATCGCCGATTGACCACCTCGCCCGATCCTCTGCCCTCGCCGCTGCGCACGATGGGCGCGACATCGCTGATGTTGATGTCCGCGCGGGCAGCCACGTTGGGCGTGCCTTCGGGCATTTTGATCCTGATCTTGAGGTCCTCGAAGTCCTCGACAATCGAGGCTATGTCGACCTCGAGGCGATAGTCATTGCACATCGGTCATCCGTTCGGCTCGCCCTTGCGACTCAAGTTCGTTCCATATATGTTCTATCCATGGCTACGCCAACAGCCTTCGACTCCGAGGCTCCCCTCGAGAAGCTCTTGCCCATCATCCGGCGAAATCCGGACGATATGCAAGAAGTGGAAATGGTCGAAGCGAGGTGGGGCTCCAATCCCCGCTTTAGCGACGGCACCTCGTATCGGTTCGTGCGATCGGAGGGGAAGACCTTTCCCAACCACCGTTGCCTCGTGCCGGCGTCCGAATTTCACATGACCGTGGGCGACAAGCAGTATCGAGTGAAACTCGACGACGGCAACTTCTTCTACCTGGCGGCGGTCTTGGAGCCGGCGATGGCCGAGTGGCCGTTGTCGTTCCGGGTCATCACGGTCGCCGCCAATCCAGAGGTCAGCCGATATCAGGATCGCCATGGCGCGATCATCCTGCGCCGACAGCGGATGCAGTGGCTCGATCACACGATCCCGGAAATCGACCTACTGGAAACGCCGCCGGCGCGGACCTTCGTCGTCGAAGAGATCACCAGCGGCCCGCGGCAAAAGGCACTCGCGCTCTAGTTGGGAACGACGATCGCCATCGCGGAGAGCTGACTAACCAAGGCCGCCCTGGTTATAGGGACGTCGAAGCGCCATTCGAGCAAACGCGTGCCGTGACGCGCGAGCAACATCCGCTTCTTCGCGTCCCGCGCGCAGGTAAGCTCGAAACCTTCCTGTCCGCCGAAGAGCGCGATCGGCTCGTAGTGCTGCTGCCCCTGATACTCGATCGCGAGCCCCAGCTCCGGTACATGGATGTCGATGGACTGCATGCCGAGGAACGCCGGCCGCCATTGGTGGACCGCTGAGGGCCAAATCGAGCGGACCAGGTCAAAAAGTGCAACCTCTGACACCCAGCCACGCCCAATCTCAGGGATGGAACGCTCCCGGCGGAACGCTTCCTCGGCCGCCACCATGGCGCTCGCAAAAAACTCCGACGCGCCAGTGTCGGCGACGCCAATATTCCTCGAAAAGATCCGGCCGCGCTGCCCGCTCGGGTTTGAGAATTGAGTCATGTGGCGCCGGTATGTCGCCCAATCGGCAGCGGATGGGAGCGGCGGGATCATCGACGATCCAAAATCCGGCCGCAACCGGGTGATCTCCTCAAGGACCGGCGGCTCTAGGGCAAACTGGGCGTCGAGATGGTCGAGGAAAGCATCGAATTCCTCGAGCAATCGCCCGGCGATCAGCGAGTTCACTACGTGCTTGCGGGCAAGAACGCGGATATCCTGAGCCTGCAGCGGCGTCTTCGTAAGAAACCGAAGGTAGATGACCTCGTCGAACATCGGCTCGCGGTCGCGGCCGGGAATAGCCTCCACCAAGACGAGGGCTTCGTCGAGGCAATCAGCCTCAGTAAGCTCGAGCACACGCTGCCAGTGGGGATCTGGGTCCCATGGTCCGCCGGTCAGGTCGGGCAGGTCTTCGGGAAGGCCCTCGCCGTCGACGCCCCGCCATTGGTCGCCAAGCAGGCGGGCCTGAAAGCCGTAACCCCTTGCCCTTTCATTGTCGTTCCAGATGCGCGCGATCGGCAACATTGGGTCGAGCGGATTGGACGTCCAGGATTGACCCTGCGGGATTCCGTCGGGCCGCATGACATAGCCGATATCGAAGCCGGCGGCGGGATAGTCACCCATGGCGAGGTCACCTATCGATTCCACGATGCGCTCGAACAACCGGACCTGATCCATGCGCACTCCGATCGAGACGAGCACGCGCCCACGCGTCGAGGTTTGGCGCGACACGGCTGGCGCATAGGTGGCCAGCTCGACGGCGCGCTGCCGGCGGATACCCGGTCCCTCCAGGAAGTGGATCCGGTGCGTGATCTCCTCGGGGAAATCGGGATAGGTCAACGGAACAGGCGCGACAGCCTTGGAAGGTCGCTTCTTCGGCGGGGCTTCCGGGCCATATTCCGCGAGCAACTCACCGCAGAGCGCCGATAGCCTTGTAAAATGCGTCGCTGCGGCCGAACCCGGCTCGCGCTTCCCGGCAAGCGTCCCATAGAGTTTCCGCCACTTGGCGAGATCCTTTCGGTAGAGCTCGCGAAAGGTCCGATTGCGCAGCGTGTCCTCATACAGCTTGGCCGCCGCACGAAACTCCGCGAGTCCGACGTCTCCCGTTTCGGGCGGAGGAGGCTTGAGGATCATGGTGTCACTCGTCAGCCGAACGACGGCGAGCCATCGGCCCATCCGGACGCCTGCCACAGAATATTGAACTGGTCGCGCAGCTGAGGCTGCATGGCGACCGAAAGATCCTCCGCCTGCAACTCGGGCAGGAAGAGCTCCGGCTTTCGCATCGTCCTGCCGCCCCCGCGGGACCGCGTGAGCTCAACATCCTCAACGCCGCGAAAGGCGATCGAAACGAGACCTGGTCCGGTTAGCCCGATCGCCGCGAGGACGCCGGCTAGCCGCTCAAGATGCGCCACGATCGATCCCTCAAGCGCGCGGCCATCAACGAGGATTTGCTCGTCCCCATCATCAACGCGGCCACCAATGGTTGCTTCATATTCGATGACACCTGGACGGACGAAACGGGTCCGCCATCTGGTTTCGGGATTGTTCTCTGTGCGGATCAGCGGCAGCCCGAAACTCCACCACTGGCGCTCATCGGAATCCGACTGGACCCTGACCTGCATGTCCGGTGGAAAACGCAATGCGGCGGCCAGCACGACCTTCGGGTCGAGGGAAGGCCGATCCATCGCAACAAGAGGAACGAGGCGAAGGGTCATGCTCGGCACGGCGACGATCTCTGGGAGCCCGCCCCGCATGCGATCGGCGGCAAGCTCGCCTACCGCCTGCCTCGCGGCTTCCCACCTGGGATCGACCTGCGGCGCTGCAGGCGCGGGCGCCGCGACACGGATCCGCGACCGGCCGACCTTCTCGAAAGCGTCGATCGCTTCGATCAACGTCGTTGAGCGCGCTTTCAATTCCCTGATTGCATCGAGCGTGCCCTGCTGGGTGCCGTGCTTCACGTCATAATCCGTCTTCGGCCACGCCATGTTGGGATTGCGATCCATGACATGGGTGCGCTCGTAGACCAGCTCCATCAGTGAGCTATTGGCCGCGCGCAGCGCCGTGGCCGCCTCCTGCAGCGCCTTATCCTCGAAATCGAACTCGGCCCCCGCCCAGGTGGAAGCGATATCGTCGAGGGGATCGAGCGCCTTTCGCGGATACGGCTCGCCGAAGTTATGCTCGCGCAGGAACTGGCGCAGCCGCTCCGGGATCTGGGTCCGGAACCGCTGGAGCAGTTCGACATCGTGAGGATGTGGCTGCTCCGGCGGCTGGGCCGCGCGAAGAACCTCGTCATCAAGGATCAGGCGAAGCGCGCTCTCCAGATCCTTCTGCAGTCCGAGCCGGGCCGCCTGACGATCCTCGTCGGTCGCATCTGGCGGGCAGTGAAAGAGGATCGGCCGCTTGAAATGGGTAAGGTCGAACGGGAGAGGATGCTCATCCGGGTGACCCATGGCCGTGTTCATCACGCCGATCATCCTGGCCCAGCCGCGAGACTTCAGCGCCCAGCCATGCTCGAGCAGGACATTGGGATTGGGCGAAAGCTGCCCCTTGGCCCGTTTGGCGACATGGGTGAGGTCGGAGAGGAAGGCGACAGCACGGTCGATCTTGCCGAAGATAGTATCGGCGAGCGGCGGCATACCTGATATCCCGACCGTGTCACGGTCGGCTTGCACGTTGCGATCGGCAGGATCGACGTCCGCGTCCGCATTCACTGCGCGGATGGCGCGATCCAATGCATGCTGGATGAAGCCGCGGCCAATTCGATTATCGGTGTCGCTCTGCCAGGAGTAGAAGATATGGTGCGGCATTCAGGTGGCGATTCTCGCTATTTGCTCAGGGAACCCTAGCTAACACGCCTTCATCGTTCGGGCAGCAGTTACGGGACAGGCCCCTCCTTCAGCCAAGTAATTGTCAGCAATGACACTTTACC
>FSSH01001522.1_pt1 | contig 15827 bp, 12 predicted proteins | sample 1166101 | NCBI WGS metagenome assembly FSSH01 (sample SAMEA32972668, study PRJEB13176) | freshwater metagenome | biome: Drinking water system; feature: Biomass in drinking water that filtered by 0.45 um membrane; material: drinking water | place: USA | collected 2012-12-20 | depth 0 m | reverse complement strand
TTCCTCAGCCGTGCAGCCATGCAGGATCCGATGAAGGCGATCGAGACCGCTTTGGTCACCCGAGAGGACATCCTTTGCGAAATAGGGCATTCCGCTCTCCTCTCAGCGCTGCAGAGGGCGGGCGGCACTTCCGGCCGAAAAGGCAGCGTCGAGCCGGATGATCCTTACGCGGCGAGCGGATACCGGACCGGCGTCGATCCGATGCGTGACACAGAAGCCGTCCGCTTGGGACCAGGCGCTGAGCGAACACGAGATCGCCGTTTCTACTAAGGGTTGGTTCGAGGCCGTCCCCGGAAGGATCGCCGGCGCGGTCTCAGCGAAAGGCCCTACCGGACGGCTCGCCGCAACCGTCGGCACGTCGGCCGAGGCGAGACCCGTCAGGATGCTCGCTGAAAGCGCGGCGCTGACGGCCACGAGAGTGATGAGGTTGCGCATGCTGCCTCCCCTGGCGCTTGGCGCCGTTCCGGAGGCCTGGAGTAGAGCGTGCTCATAACCTGGGTTTTGCTTCGCCCGTCATCGGATAGCCGGTTACCGGGTCGAATGTTTCTTGCAACGACATCGAACGAAACATTTCGGTGCCGGGCTTCAATCTCCGTCGGGTCTGAAGACATAACCGAGGCCGCGTACGGTTTGGATGTAGCGGGGATTGGCGGGATCCGGCTCGATCTTCTTGCGAATTCGGTTGATTCGCACGTCGATGGCGCGGTCGAAAGCCTCGGGGTCGCGGGCATCGGCGAGGTCGAGCAGCCGCTCGCGCGACAAGGCACGATTGGGATGGTCGGCAAAGGCCTTGAGCAGATCGAATTCGGAGCGCGTGAGCGCCTGCTCGACGCCCTCATCGTTCCTGAGGCGCAGCGCGTCGAATTCGAGCCACTTCGTCCCGATCCGCACGCCATGCGATCGAGCGTTATTCGCTGCTGCCTGAGGACCCTCGCGAATCGGAGGCTGCGCGGCGAGCCCCTGTGCGCGCCGGAGAACCGAGCGCACGCGGGCGACGAGTTCACGAAGTTCGCAAGGCTTGGGGAGATAATCGTCCGCACCGAGTTCAAGTCCGACGACCCGATCGATCGGGCTCGCCGTCGCGGTCAGCATGATGATGGGGATGGACGAGCGCGCCTTGAGATCTCGGACGATCGAGAGCCCGTCCTCCGCGGGCATGTTGAGGTCTAGGACGACGAGGTCCGGCATGGAATGAGCGATCTGAGCACGGAGGGCCTGTCCTCCGTCGCAGAGGACCACCTCGAACCCGTGCATTCGCAGGTAGTCGCCAACCATCTCGCGGGCATCGGCCTCGTCGTCGACGACGGCTACGCGGGCCATTCCAGGACTCATTCGCGTCACCCGGCCAACGAACGGGCGCAAATCTCGCTCATGGAGACGATCCACGAGTCGGGACGGCGAAAAAGCGGCGACCCTCCGCCATGTGCTACATCGAAGACTGATCTCATGACTATTCTGTCTGAGGCGGCTGGAGCCGGCTTTGTCGTTCTCGGCATCTTGTACGTATCCGCTCCATCGGGATACGGAAAGGGGCGGAAACAGAAGACCTGGGGAAGTCGATGGCACCTCAAAATCTTACCCATCCTCGATTTCACCGAAGCTTCGCACAGATTAATTTTAACGACGAGCGCATTGTAACTCCGATGGATTCCGCCGCGCGTTGGGGGCATCGTCACGACGACAGGATGCCTTGCGGCTCTTCGCGCAGCCGACAGGGTCGGACATGATCGACGACGATATCATTCTGATCTCAGACGATGTGCCGAGCGCAGCCGAGCGGGTCGGCACCTTGACCATTGCGGTGATCGATGACGACCCGGCCGTCCACGAGGGCACCCGCTACGCACTCTCGGGCTACGAACTCGGCGGGCGTGATCTGGAGATCCTGTCGGCCTTTTCGGCGGCCGAGGCGCGAACGCTCCTGGCGAGCCGGCACGACGTCGCCGTCGTCCTGCTCGACGTGGTCATGGAGACCGACGATGCAGGGCTCGAACTCGTCGATTACATCCGCAGAACGCTGAAGAATGAAACCACCCGCATCATCCTTCGAACCGGGCAGCCCGGCCAGGCACCCGAGCGGCGCGTGATCGTCGATTACGACATCAACGATTACAAGGCGAAGACCGAGCTGACGGCCGACAAGCTCTTCACCAGCTTGACGGCCGCGCTCCGCGCCTATCAGCAACTCAAGCGCCTCGACGAAACGAGGCGTGGCCTCGAGATCATCATCGACGCAGCACCCATGCTCCTCGACCATAAGTCGATGCAGCGGCTGGCTGAGGGGGTGCTGACACAGGTCGGGTCGCTCCTGAACGTCGAATGCGCCGGCATCCTGGTGCTGCGCGAGACCGATGCGTCCGACGACCGCTTCTGCGTGCTCGCGGGCTCAGGCTGTTACGGCCACTACGTCGAACGGGCGCCGGCTTGGCCGCTCGACGCCGATGTCCACCCGCTCGTCGAGAAGACCTTCAAGGATCGGACGCATTGCTTCGGCTCGCATCGCTCGACGCTGTACGTCCGAACCTCGAGCGGTAGCGAAATCGTAGCGCTGATCGAGGCCGACCGGTCTCTCTCGCAAACCGACCAGTCGCTGATCGCCCTGTTCACGAGCCGCCTGTCGATCGCGTTCGACAACGTCATCCTCTACGAGAAGCTTCAGCGCGCCAATGTCGCCCTCGAGCAGCGGGTCGTCGAGCGAACGGCCGAGTTGATCCGCGCCAACCGCCGCCTCGACATCCAGCGCTCGGACCTTAGGCGAGCCAATACCCTCAAGACGGAGATCATGGGCACTATCGCGCATGATCTCAAAAACCCGCTCGCGGTGATCCTTGGACGAGCCGAGATGCTCACGGACATGATCAACGTCGAGGTTGCGCCGACAACCCAGATGCGTGCGCAGGTCGACGCCATCAGCAACTCCACCAAGCGGCTGATCGGCATGATCAACAGCCTGATGGCCGATGCCATGAACGATGCCCTCGATATCACCTTGCGCCGGGAGCCCATCGATCTGAGCACGCTGGCCCTCGAGGTCTGCGACGCGAACCGGCCGCTCGTCGAAACCAAGGAACAAAGCCTCGAAGTACGGGCGCCGGAACCGGTCTATATCTGCGGCGACAATGAGCGGTTGCGGGAGGCGATCGATAACCTAGTGTCGAATGCGGTGAAGTACAGTCAAGTCGGCGGTGCCATTGCCTTGTCCGTGACGGACGACGGGACCGACATCATCTGTGCCATTACCGACCAAGGCCCAGGTCTATCGCCCGAGGACGCATCTCGGCTGTTCGGACGATATCAGCGCCTCTCGACCAAGCCGACCGGCGGCGAGAGCTCGACCGGTCTCGGTCTCTCGATCGTCAAACGCATCGTCGAACTGCACGGTGGTCGCGCCGAGGCTCACAGCGCGGGCGTGGGGACGGGCTCAACCTTTCTGATGCGGTTCCCAAAGATGTCGGTCGGCCTGATCTGACGCTCGATGCTCAGCGTGGCGGAGGGCCACGATCGTGTCTCGCAACCAACGTTGACCCGGCACCTGGTCGTTGGACGCATGCCAGATCATCGAGATCGAGACATCGGGCAATGCGATCGGCGCGGGACTCACGGCAAGGCCCATCGCGTCGCCGAAGAAGCGCGCGAGCCGAGAATGCATCGTGGCGATCACCGGAGCCTGACGCACGACGAAGGGCATGATGGTAAACCTCGGCGAGGTCAGTGCGATGACCCGCGTCCTGCCGATCTTGGCGAGCGCATCGTCGACCACGCCGTGGGCGCTCTCGACGAGGCTCGTCAGCACGTGCGGCAACCGCACGTAGTCATCGAGCGAAATCGGTGGGGTCACTCCGATCAGCTCCGCATTGAAGACGCAGAGGTAGGTCTCCTTGTTGAGGATGCGGCGCTTATGATGCGTCTGCCCCTGCTCGAAGATGCCGATGCCGAGGTCGACCCGTCCGCTGTCGAGATCATCGAGGATGCGATGCCGATCGACGGTGTGCAGGATCAGCTTCACGCCCGGCGCGATCGAGCGCAGGTGGGCGACGAGGCTGGGCATCAGGAGGATTTCGGTGGAATCCGGGATGCCGAGCGAGAAGGTCACGTCGGCGGTGGCGGGGTCGAACGCTGCCGGTAGGGCCGTGATGGCCTGGATCTGAGACAGCGCCGCCTGCATCGGCTCGATGAGAGCGAGGGCGCGGGGCGTCGGGCGCATGCCATCCGGAGCACGCGTCAGCAATTCGTCGGAGAAGGTCGTGCGCAGCCGTCCCAGCGCGTGGCTCATCGCGGACTGACTGATGCCGATCCGACCGGCGGCCCTCGTCACGCTCCGCTCCGTCAGCAAGGCATCGAGTGCGACGAGGAGGTTGAGGTCGAGCTTGGAAAGATGCACGTGGTCGATGCGCATTATGAAGCCAATCCATTTGATTCATGACGCCTCACTGAGCACATTCAGCATCACGAAGCGACGAGATTCTCGCCGCACCCTTCGAGGATGAGCCGATGTCCACGTATTCGATCTCTCTTTCCGCTGCCGCTGTCCTCGCGTTCGCCACGCTGGGAACCGCGACCGTCCGTGCCGCCGAGCCTGTGGCCGTTTATGGAGCCAAGACCGTGGGCGCCATGACGCTGGAGACGCTTGGCCGCGCCACCAATGGGGCGCAGGTCCAACGCCAGGGCGGCTTCGCGAGCGCTGGAGCCGCTCAGTGGATCAGGATTCCTGTCGTGCAGGTCAGCGCTGCCGCGCAAACCTTCTGAAGATGGCGCGAACTTTTGAGTGCCGCCCATAATCGGGCATTGCCGGCAACGCAGGAAGCCTATTGCCGCCAGCACAGAGTGGGGCGGGACCTTCCGGGCAGAAGCTGCCGCTCTGATGCTGCAACTGCCGGCAGTGCCGATGTCCAGAAACCAGACGGGTGGTGGTCCTCGACCCTGCCCGCCTCCCTCAGGGGGCAAAGATGCGGACGTGCCATGAGGTCCGCCCGTTGAAACTACAGCAGCGTCGTGCCGAACTTGCGCGCTCCCGCCGCCTTGGGGGTGAACGGTGCCGGCATCGGCCTGGACGAGGCCCGCGCAAAAATAGGAGGCGCCGTGTCGGCCGCGGATCAGGTTGCTCGTCAGCACGCTGAGCCGTGTTCCACCGAGGCGGATCTCCGGCAATCGAAAAGGTGCCGATTGAGATCGGTTTCCGCACGAGCATAGACTGAGCGTGATGATGGCGCGCCCACGGGGAATCGAACCCCGGTCTGATCCGTGAGAGGGACCTGTCCTAACCGCTAGACGATGGGCGCGGGGTCGAGCTTCTTGGCACCGACGCTTGTTCCGAAAGCAATGGCCTTGCCTTCGGAGGGCGTTGCTATAGCGAGACCGGCGTTGTGGAGCAAGGGCTGACGGGTGGAAAAACGCGGTGCAGGCGTGATCGACGGGGCGACGCCTGCGGTCGAACTCGAAGCGAATGTCCGGCGTGTCGTCAGGGACGGCGAGGCGGAAACGGATAGGCTCGACCGTGTCCTGGCTCAGGCCTTGCCGGAGTTCTCGCGGTCCAGATTGCAGGACCTTGTCAGAGCCGGCCAGGTCCGGCGCGACGGACTTGCGGTCGCCGATCCCTCCGCCCGCGTCGGGCCGGGAGCCGTTCTCGATGTGAACATTCCTCCCGCAGTCGCGGCCGAGCCACTGGCAGAGGATGTTGATCTGGCGATCGTCCATGAGGACGACGACCTCGTCGTCATCGACAAGCCCGCCGGCCTCGTGGTCCACCCCGCCCCCGGCCACGATGCCGGAACGCTGGTCAACGGGCTCATCGCACATTGCGGCGAGAGCCTCTCAGGTATCGGCGGTGTACGCCGCCCCGGCATCGTCCATCGCCTCGACAAGGATACGAGCGGTCTGCTCGTGGTGGCAAAGAACGACACGGCGCATCAGGGCCTTTCGGCCCAGTTCGCCGACCATGGGCGGACCGGCCCGCTCGAGCGAGCTTACCTCGCCTTCGTCTGGGGCGTGCCGGAGCCTCGGATCGGCACGATCGACGCGCCCCTCGCGCGCAGCCAACGCAATCGCGAGAAGATCGCTGTCGTGAGGGCCGGGCTCGGACGCGAGGCGATCACGCATTACCGGGTCGAGCGTGTGATCGGTTCGACAACGCCCGTCTCGCTGGTCCGCTGCGAGTTGGAAACCGGACGGACGCACCAGATCCGGGTGCATCTCAGCCATCGCGGGCACCCGCTTCTCGGTGATGCCGTCTATGGCGGTGCCTTCAAGACGAAAGCGACGCGGTTGAGCCCCGGCGCGCGGACGATCGTCGACGGGCTTGGCCGTCAGGCCCTGCATGCGACGCTACTCGGCTTCGCGCATCCACGGACAGGCGAACATCTGCAGTTCGAGAGCCCGCTCCCGCCCGAACTCGCGACCCTTCTGACGGCACTGGAGGACGAGGACTAGGCCAGGTTGTTGCCGACGAGCAGCGGTCAAGTGATATCCGCCTCAGTGCGAAACCGCACTCACCGCCGCGACCAATCGTGTCACCAAAGGCCATCAGGCGATCAGACGCGTTGATGGGTCGGTTCCTATCGTGAACCGGCTACCGGTGCGCTCGGTTACCCATTAGAGATGGGGTCGCGCGTTGCCGGCTCAATGGGAGCGGTGTCGTGCTCCCTAGAAGTCTGCCCGATCCGGGGGACTGTGATGGAGGGTTGAGACCATGGCAGGCGCTTTGCCCGTGCTGGCCAACGAAGGCGGCCTCTCGCGATATCTCGATGAGATCCGCAAATTTCCGATGCTGGAGCCGAACGAGGAGTTCGTTCTCGCCAAGAATTGGCGCGAGAGCGGCGACCGGGAGGCAGCCCATCGCCTCGTGACATCCCACCTGCGCCTCGTCGCGAAGATCGCCATGGGCTATCGCGGCTATGGTCTGCCGATCGGAGAGGTCGTTTCCGAGGGCAATGTCGGCCTNNGGCCTGATGCAGGCGGTGAAGAGGTTCGAGCCCGACAAAGGCTTCCGCCTCGCCACCTATGCCATGTGGTGGATCAAGGCGGCGATCCAGGAATATATCCTACGCTCCTGGTCGCTCGTGAAGATGGGCACCACCGCCAACCAGAAGAAGCTGTTCTTCAACCTGCGAAAGGCGAAGGGCAAGATCTCGGCCCTCGATGAGGGCGATCTCAAGCCCGACCAGGTGGCGCAGATCGCGACGAAGCTCGGCGTGCCCGAGCAGGACGTGATCGACATGAACCGCCGGCTGTCCGGCGACACGTCGCTGAACGCACCTCTGCGCGAGGAGGGCGAGGGCGAGTGGCAGGATTGGCTCGTCGACAACAGCCCGAGCCAGGAGACGGTGCTGGCACGCGAGGAAGAGGGTCAGAATCGCCTTTCGGCGCTGCGCGATGCGTTGTCGGTCCTGAACCCCCGCGAGCGGCGCATCTTCGAGGCGCGCCGGCTCGCCGACGATCCGATCACCCTCGAAGACCTTTCCGGAGAGTTCGGGGTATCGCGAGAGCGCGTTCGCCAGATCGAGGTGCGCGCCTTCGAGAAGATCCAGGACGCCGTCAAGCGCAACCTCGCCAGCCGCGAAGCGCCGCGCGCCCTCGTGAACTGAGCCGGGTGAAGAGCGACGGACTGATCTGGCGGATCAGCCCGTCGGAGCCGTCAGGAGCGCCATTGGGCGAAGGCGTTCTGCATCACCTGTAATCCGCTCGACCCCTTGTCGAAGGTGATGACAGCCCGCGGCCCGGCTGCGTACTTCAAGGCGAGATCGAACCAGTTCTTCTGCAGCAGAAGCTCGGTGTTGCGCTCGACATCGTTGGTCAGCGACGACAGTCCGATCAGGAACAGGTTCTCTCGGACGCGGACCGGCAAGCCGGAAAGCGGTGAACCGCGCGCGTTCTCCTCGTCCTTGGCTTGCAGCAGGCCGACGTCCTGGACGGCGCGGGCCGCGCCCGCCTCTGCATTGTTGGAGAAGGCGAGCTCGATGGTGTGCGAAGCCGGAAGGGTCGCATCGAGGTTGCGGCGCAGGGTCAGCGAGAGGGTGAGCCCGGCTTCGGCGAACTCGACGGTGGCGTGGACAGCCGTCTCAAGCGGCTGACCACGTTCTCCGCTCACAGCGTCAAGGCGCCAGACGGCGCGACCCTGGGTTACGCGGGGTGCACCGTTTGGGGTCTCCTCAATGAGCACAGCGCGTTGGGAGATGGCAACCTCCGGCTGAGCCGGCACTGCTGCAGGCGGGTTCAGAGGGGTGGCGGGCGGAGTGGTCCGCTCGGGCGCCGGCGTCTCGCCGCCGAGGCGATTGGCGTACTTTGCCTCCGCGCCGTCCGTCGGGGCGGACTGGTTTGCCCCCGCCACCGGCTGCAAATCCGCTGGCTTGTCGCGCAGGAGGTAGGCTGCCGTCGCAATGAGGCCGATCACGATGGCAAGCACACTGCCGACGAAGACGTTGCGCAGGAGCCGGACATTGCTGCGCCTCGGCGCCACGACGTCGATACGCGGGCGCTGGCGCTGGTTCGCCGAGTCGACCTGAACGTCGGGTGCGTCCTCCGACGATCCGGAATCTCCGGCTGGCTTTACCAAGATCTCTGGTTCGGTAACGGCTTTCGGTCTCTCGACTCGCGGCGTGAGCGGAATTACGGGAGTCGACGGCTCGGGCGGCTTGACCTGCTCGAAGGGGATGGGTGGGGGCGGCGGAGCCGGCGGCAGCACAGGTTCAGGTTCGGGAACCGCCTCGAGCGGCACAGTCGATGCTGGCGGCACGGGCTCGGGAGCCAGTCCCGCCGGCAGCGGCAACCCGCCCTGATCGGCCTCCAACCTGTTGATTGCCGCCTCAAGGGCATCCCGCTCGCGATTGATGTCGGCCTCGGAGAGCGCCGGCAAGATCGAGCGCAGCTGCCCCATGAGGGCGGCTCGGGCACGGTCGTAGACCGCCTTTCGCAGCTCTTCGCTGCGCTCGGGCAGCGCATCGAGGGCGCGGGCCAGCAACGGATAGTAATCGGCCATCTGCCTTGTGTCCGCCTTTCTTCCGACCGGGCGGGGGATCCCTGCACGGCCCTACATCCGGCGCGCTCGCCGCCTTGGCTCGGGAGCCGGCGCGGCGAGTGGCCGGCTAGTCCTCGAATGGGTTGTGCATCAGAATGGTGTCGTCGCGCTCGGGCGAGGTCGAGAGCAGCGCCACCGGCGCGCCGATCAGCTCCTCGATCCGGCGGACATACTTGATCGCCTGAGCAGGGAGGTCTGCCCAGGAGCGAGCCTCGGCGGTAGTCCCCGACCAGCCCTCGATCACCTCGTAGATCGGCTGCACCTGTCCCTGCGCCGCCTGGTTGGCGGGCAGGTGGTCGAGGATCTCGGAGCCGAGGCGATAGCCGGTACAGACCTTTATCGTCTCGAAACCGTCGAGAATGTCGAGCTTGGTCAAAGCGATGCCGTCGATCCCTGACGTCTTGACGGTCTGCCGGACGAGGACTGCGTCGAACCAACCACAACGCCGCTTGCGGCCGGTATTGACGCCGAACTCGCGGCCCTTTCGGCCGATCGTCTCGCCGATTTCATCGTGCAGCTCGGTAGGGAAGGGGCCTTCGCCGACCCGCGTCGTATAGGCCTTGGCGATGCCGAGTACGTAGCCGATCGATGACGGCCCCATGCCCGAGCCTGTCGCCGCCTGGGCCGCGACGATGTTGGACGAAGTGACGAACGGATAGGTGCCGTGGTCGACGTCGAGCAAGGCGCCCTGCGCACCCTCGAACAGGATCCGCTTGCCCGAGCGCCGCTGCTCGTCGAGGAGAGCCCAAACCGCGTCGGCATAAGGCAAGATCGTCGGCGCGATGGCCTTCAGCTCCGTGAGGAGGCCGTCCGCATCGACCTCGTCGATCCCGAGGCCGCGCCGCAGGGCATTGTGGTGAGCGAGCACCCGTTCGATCTTGGCCGGCAGCGTCGTCTCGTCGGCAAGATCGACGACCCGAATGGCGCGGCGTCCGACCTTGTCCTCGTAGGCCGGTCCGATGCCGCGCTTCGTCGTTCCGATCTTCAGGCCAGGCGCCGAGGTTTCGCGGAAATGGTCGAGCTCGCGGTGGAGCGGCAGGATCAGCGTCGCGTTGTCGGCGATGCGTAAGGTCGCCGGACTGATCTCCACGCCTTGCGCCTGGAGCCGTGCGATCTCATCCACCAGATGCCAGGGATCAACGACCACGCCGTTGCCGATGACGGAGAGCTTGCCGCCCCTGACGACGCCCGAGGGCAGGAGAGCGAGCTTGTAGGTCACCCCGTCGATGACCAAGGTATGGCCGGCATTGTGACCGCCCTGGAATCGCACCACCACATCGGCCTGCTCAGAGAGCCAGTCGACGATCTTACCCTTGCCTTCGTCGCCCCACTGGGCGCCTACGACGACGACGTTCGCCATCCCTTGCAAACCTGTCCTGACGCAGCCCACGCGAAAAACCCCGGATCAGGTCCGGGGTTCGTTAAGCGGTTATTCGACGATCTGACCGTGGATTGCAAGCAAGCCCCACGGAGGTCGGAGGTGCCAGTCTCCTGCACCTGAGCGGGAGAAGCCCGGACCGGTCTGCGGGCGAGGGTCGTTGCCACTCCGGCGCCCAGGCGACCCTCACAGCCGACCCAGATCCTTGTGTCGCCAAGGTTATTTGGCGTCGCCACTGCCAGGGAGCTGATTGGGCTTGATCACCGGCATGGAGCCTGGATTCGGATCGGGCGGCGTGACGACCATCCCGGGCGCCGCGTTGCCGGGAGGCTTGATGACGCCATCGTTCTTCTCGAGGCGATCGCTCAGGGTAGAGCCTGTGGCATCTGACCTTTCCCCGGATTCGGGGCGGATCTTGTCCGGGATCGTCTGGTTCGGTGGAGGCAAGGCCGGATCTGTATCGCGGCCTCTGAGAGGCGCGTCGGGCGATTGCGCCAAGGCGGCACTGCTCATCAAACCGGCGAGGAGCAGGGTCGCGACACGGGTCAAGCTCGACATGGGGCCTCCTCGATGATCTCGGGGGAGGAAACCGCCCGATCCCGTCGAGGTTCCTGTTCCGTAATGCCTCGCTAGGCGGCCGGCGCACCCGCCATGTCGAGATAGAGCCCCCGCAGGCGCCGCGTCAGGCGCCCCGGCTCGCCGCCGCCGATGGTCTTTCCGTCGATGGCGACGACCGGCATCACGAAGGACGAGGCGCTGGTGTAGAAGGCTTCGTCGGCGGCCGTCGCTTCCGCAACGCTGAACAGCCGCTCCTCCACCCTCAGCCCCTCCTCGCGGGCAAGGCGCATCACCGAAAGCCGCGTGATGCCTGGCAGGAGCGCCGTCGAGAGCGGTCGGGTGACGATCGTCGTGCCCGAGATGATGAAGGCCGTCGAGGACGAGCCCTCGGTCACGTAGCCGTCCTCGACCATCCAGGCCTCGGCGACGCCCGCCTTGGCCGCCTCCTGCTTCGCCAGGACCTGCGCCAGCAACGCCACCGACTTGATGTCGCGCCGCTTCCAGCGGATGTCCGGCACGGTGACGACCTTGGCGCCGCGCTCGGCGAGCGGATTGTTCGCGATGGCCTTCGCCTGCGTGAACATCATCACCGTCGGCGCCGTGTCCTGCGGCGGGAAGGCGAAGTCGCGCTCGAAGACGCCGCGCGTCACCTGCATGTAGACGAGGCCCTCGGTGAGCCCGTTGCGCTGGACAAGGCCTTCCTGCAGCCCGACCCATTCCTCCTGCGTATGCGGGTTGCGGATGCCGATCTCGCCGAGCGAGCGGTCGAGGCGGGCAAGATGGGCCTCGTTGTCGACGAGCGTCTTGTTCAGGACCGCCGAGACCTCGTAGATCCCGTCCGCGAACAGGAAGCCGCGGTCCATCACCGAGACCTTGGCCGCTTCGAAGGGGAGGAACTCGCCGTTCAGGTAGACGATGCGGGCTTGGGACACGGTGCGATCCTCATAGGCGGGACACGGAGCTGAAGCAGGAATCGTGCGCCCTCAGGCGGCGCCGAATACCCGCTCGAAGATCGTGTCGACATGCTTGAAATGATAGCCGAGATCGAAGCAGGCTTCGATCTCCTCCGGCTTCAGCACGGCGTTGACCTCCGGATCGGCCTTGAGCAGCGCCAGGAACTCGCCCTCGCCGCGCCAGACCGGCATCGCGTTGCGCTGGACGAGACGGTAGGCGTCCTCGCGCGAGCTGCCTCCCTGGGTGAGCGCCAGCAGCACCCTCTGCGAGTGGACGAGGCCGCCGAGCCTGTCGAGGTTGCGTCGCATCTGCTCGGGATAGATCAGCAGCTTGTCGACGACGCCGGTGAGGCGGGCGAGGGCGAAGTCGAGGGTGATCGTGGCGTCGGGCCCGATCATGCGCTCCACCGAGGAATGCGAGATGTCGCGCTCGTGCCAGAGCGCCACGTTCTCCATTGCGGGCAGCGCGAAGGACCGCACCATGCGAGCAAGGCCGGTCAGGTTCTCGGTGAGCACCGGATTGCGCTTGTGGGGCATGGCGGACGAGCCCTTCTGGCCCTCCGAGAAGAACTCCTCCGCCTCCAGCACCTCCGTGCGCTGCAGGTGGCGTATCTCGATGGAGAGGCGCTCGACGGAGCTCGCCACCACGCCGAGCGTCGCGAAGAACATCGCGTGGCGGTCGCGCGGGATGACCTGGGTCGAGACCGGCTCCGGGCTGAGCCCCATCGCCTTGGCGACGTAGACCTCCACGCGCGGGTCGATATTGGCGAAGGTCCCGACCGCGCCCGAGATCGCGCAGGTGGCGACCTCTTCGCGCGCCGCGACGAGGCGGGCGCGGTTGCGCTCGAACTCGGCATAGGCCTGGGCGAGCTTGAGCCCGAAGGTGACGGGCTCGGCATGAATGCCGTGCGAGCGCCCGATGGTCGGCGTCAGCTTGTGCTCGAAGGCCCGTCGCTTGATCGCGGCGAGCAGGGCGTCGACGTCCTTGGTGAGGATGTCGGCGGCGCGCACGAGTTGCACGTTGAGGCAGGTGTCGAGGACGTCGGACGAGGTCATGCCCTGGTGGACGAAGCGCGCTTCGGGCCCGACGATCTCGGCGAGATGGGTGAGGAACGCGATGACGTCGTGCTTCGTCACCGCCTCGATCTCGTCGATGCGCGCGACGTCGAACACCGCCTCCCGGCCTTTCTCCCAGACGATGTCGGCGGCTTCCTTCGGCACGACGCCGATCTCTGCCAGGGCCGAGGTCGCGTGCGCCTCGATCTCGAACCAGATGCGGAAGCGGGTCTCCGGAGACCAGATCGCGGTCATCTCCGGGCGGCTGTAGCGAGGGATCATGCGGTGTCTCGGGGTCAGCGGTTCAGAGGCCAAGCCGTCTACCACGCGCAGTAAGCAGCTCGCGAGAGGATGAGGTGGACGCCGACGAGTCGGAACAACCCGATCGTGGCAACCAACCGATGTCGCGCCGAAGGTCTGCGCAGGACTTGAGTCCACATCTCGTCCGGCCGCCTAGCACGGAGCACCATCCTGCTCAAACTCAACCCGACGCCTACGGCTTCGATGTGTCATTGCAGCAACAATTCACAGCCATCCGAAGCCGTTCAGAAAAATTACGGTCAATATTCAATTCACAATTCGTCTTTCGACAGCACAAGTTAAATCTCTATCTCTAATCAAAGTTATAATATTTCGAATGTGTTTTTATTCATCAAACGCGCAACAGTATTGAATATGTTTTCTGCCGGAGTAGGAGCTCTGACGCCGCGGCAATTCAATGTCGACTGACGGCTTCACACAATTCCATGATGGCAGGCGCACGAAAATGAATTATGGTTCGTCAGATCACCTGAATGCAATATTTGCTGCAAGCGCCGTGGTGTTATGCGCCGGTCACGCCATGGCTCGGCCGATACAGTCGCCTGAGGCTCTTGAATCCGTGAGCCTCAACCAGCTCAGCGTCGAAGGCACTCGGGGTGCGACCGTCGGGTACCTGACGAAAAAGACACGCACCGGTACGAGAACCGACACGCCGTTGATCGATGTGCCGCAGGCTGTCACCGTGGTGACACAGCAGCAGATCCGCGATCAAGGATTTCAAAGCATCAGTGAAGCAATCCGCTACGTCCCGGGTGCGATCCCGAGCCAAGGCGAAGGCAACCGCGACGAGGTTGTCATCCGCGGTCAGCGCTCGAACGCCGATTTTTTCGTCGATGGGGTGCGCGACGACGTCCAGTATTTTCGGGATCTCTACAACGTACAGCGCATCGAAATATTGAAGGGCCCGAACGCCATGATCTTCGGCCGCGGGGGCGGGGGCGGCATCATCAACCGCGTGCTCAAGGAAGCGGATGGAATCCCGACCCGCGAACTCACCCTTCAGGGCGGTCAGTACTGGAACAAGCGAGTCGCCATGGATGTCGGCGACAAGATCGGTGATGGTGCCGCCTTCCGCTTCAACGGCATGTTCGAAGATTCCGACACCTATCGCAACTTCGTCGATATTCGGCGCTACGGCATCAATCCGACGATGTCCTTTCTGATTGGGCCAGCGACGACCTTGAAGCTGGCATATGAATACTTCCACGATGATCGCATCACCGATCGCGGCATTCCCTCACAGTTCGGTCGTCCCTATCGCTACCGCGAGAATACTTCAACTTATTTCGGAAACCCCTTCGAAAGCTATAGTCGAGTCGACGCACATATCGCGACCGCTTTGCTCGACCATACGTTCGAATCAGGCGTTACGATGCGCAATACTTTGAGATTTGCTGATTATACAAAGTTCTATCAGAACGTCTTTCCCGGCGGGGCAGTAAACAGCAGCGGAACGAGCTTCAATCTGTCCGCCTATAATACGGAAGGACACCGAAGAAATTATTTCAGCCAGAATGACTTCAATTACAGATTTTCCACCGGCCCTCTAAAGCACACACTCCTTGCTGGTGTTGAGCTCGGGTATCAGGATGGGACCTCATTCCGCGAGTCCGGGTTATTCACCAATCGGACGGGCTCTCTTGCCATCAGTCCTTTCGGCTCCGTCTCCCGCGCGCCTGTGACCTTTCGAAATAACCGAACGTCAGATGCTAACAGCGCCTACGGGCTTGGTCTCGCTGCGCTCTACCTCCAGGACCAGATTGAAATCGGCGAGCATGTCCAGATTATCGCCGGGTTTCGCTACGACCGTTTCGATTTCTCTGCTCGCAACCGGACGACCGGTATTGTTCAGAGCCGGATCGACGACCTCATCTCGCCGCGCGCCGGCCTCGTCCTGAAGCCGATGGAAAATCTCGCCCTCTATGGCAGCTACAGCGTTTCGCATCTTCCGAGCGCTGGCGATCAATTCAGTACATTGAGCCAAGGCCTCGCGCTCGCCGAGCCGGAGAAGTTCGTGAACTCCGAGGTCGGCGTGAAATACGACGTCACACCGACTCTGCAGGTGACCGGCGCCCTGTTCAACCTCGACAGGACGAACCAGCGCCTTGCCGACCCGAACAATCCAGGCTTCTTCATCCTGTCGGGACAGACGAATACCCAAGGAGCCGAAATCGGCGCCAACGGCTATGTCGCTGACTGGTGGCAGATCGCGGGCGGCTATGCCTTCACGGACGCGCGCATCGCCAACAATCTCTCCACCACCGTCCGGACGGGAAATACGGTCGGGCTTGTTCCACTCAACACCTTTACGCTCTGGAACAAGTTCGATCTCACGAGTGAACTCTCGGTCGGCGTCGGCTTCATCAACCAGACGCACACCTACGCCTCGTCCGACAACGCCGTGCGGCTGCCGGGCTTCTCACGCTTCGATCTCGGGATTTTCTACCGAGTCAGTGATACGGTGCGCGCGCAGGTGAACATCGAGAACCTGTTGGACAGAAAATACATCGCCACCGCCAATGGCAACAACAACATTACGCCCGGCGCGCCG
>FSSH01005222.1_pt3 | contig 15833 bp, 12 predicted proteins | sample 1166101 | NCBI WGS metagenome assembly FSSH01 (sample SAMEA32972668, study PRJEB13176) | freshwater metagenome | biome: Drinking water system; feature: Biomass in drinking water that filtered by 0.45 um membrane; material: drinking water | place: USA | collected 2012-12-20 | depth 0 m | reverse complement strand
AATGCTGCCTGGCGTAAGGCTTTTGCGGCATTCTATCCGAATATTTCGAAAATCCGAAATGTGGATGATCCCGGGCCTGGTCGGTGACAAAATATCTCCAGACAACGACTCTGCGTATTGCACACTAGACATTTCGCAACACATTTCTGGTAACCGAATATGGATCCAAGTTCAATCGTCCCACTCTTTCAACCACTGCCTTTTCCCGCTCCAGTATGGCTTCTTGAGACACTTCTAATTCTTGGTTTCTTCTTGCATGCTTTGCCGATGAATGTTGTTCTGGGCGGTGGCTTCTTGAGCGCCGCCCTAATATTTAGCGGTAGAAACAATAAGGAAAGTTTTTCCTATCGCGCCGGAAAGGCTCTTGCTACCTCCTTGCCGCTTTTCATTTCCTTCGCGGTAACCCAGGGCATTGTGCCGCTTCTGTTCGTCCAGCTATTGTATGGCCCGGCTTTCTACACATCATCAATACTGATGGCGGTGCCGTGGCTCTCGGTGATCTTTATCGTGCTCATTTCTTACTACATGTCTTATGTAGTGATTTACCGTTACTTCAAAAACGGCGCCATGCAGAATACCGCCGGTATTGTCAAATCATCCATGCTGCTTCTGGTTATGAGTTTGGGTTTTGCACTAGTTGGTTTCTTGTTTTCCAACAATATGACCCTCATGCTCTCCCCCGAGAAGTGGCTCTCTATGTACAGCCACAATGCCAACGGCTTGAACCTCAACCTGGGTGAGCCGCAGCTGATTCCGCGCTATTTGCATTTTCTGGTGGCATCCTTTGCCGTGGCCGGAATGACCCTGGGAATCTTTGGACTATACATAGCCAAAAGAGATGCCGAGTTCTCTAAATTTATGATTGTCTTCGGCTCCAAGCTTTATCTGGGCGCCACGCTTTTGCAAGTGCCGGTAGGCTTCTGGTATCTGAAGAGTCTGCCTGCCGGTATGGCCCAGCGCTTTATGGGGGGCGACACAATTGGTACGGCTGTATTCGGGGCTTCCATGGTCTTCATGTTGATCGCAATTATTGCCACGGCCATGGCCTGCACCAATGCCAATAAAAAGATGTTTCTTGTGGGGCTGACGGCCAACGCCCTCACTATTCTGGCCATGATCTTCAATCGCCATCAGTTGCGGGTTTGGCTCCTTACACATGTGCAGCCCAGTACCGTGCCGGTGGCTACACAGTGGGACCTGCTCATAACCTTTGTGGTTTCAGCAGTAGCCTTAATTGTTTATCTGGTCTGGCTCAGTAAACTCTGTGTGAAAGCCTTTGCTGCGCCGGTACAGGCACCGGACGGCGAGCGTTTAGCCGCCCAATAGAAAAATTGCGAAGAGGAAACCGGAAGATGGAAGACAATTCAGCCACCAAAATTGAAGAGGAAGATAAGTCCTCGCAGAACCCTGCGGCTTCCGAGAGTCATGCAGATACAGATAGTCACTGGGACCTGGATATACTGGGGGACGGACCGGTAGGTCGGGGCACCATGATGCGCACTGCTATGGGTGGTATTGCTTTGCTCTGGGGCGGCATGACCCTCTACCCTATATATAGCTATCTGAAGCCCAAGGCTTCCGACAAAGATGAGCAGACCAAGGTCACCAGCCTGGAAGTTTGCAAAGTAGATGAATTACCCAAGGGCTCGGGGCGTAACTTCCGTTTCGGTTCGACTCCCGCTCTTGTAATTCATACGCCTGACGGCGAAATTCATGCTTTCAAGGCTATTTGCACCCACCTGGGTTGCACAGTGCAGTATCGCAACGATAAAGACGCTATTTGGTGTGCCTGCCATGGCGGGCAGTACGACTCTCATACTGGTAAGAACGTCGCCGGACCGCCGCCTAAGCCGCTGGCGCCCTTGAAGGCTGAGGTCGTGAACGGCAAGATCGTCGTCTCGCAGGCTTGAACTAACTGATATTGAAGAGGACAAGGAATCATCATGGTAGGGGACACACGCAGAGGTAATAAACTGCTCGGCTTTCTGGAAGACAGATTCGCTCTGAGCACGCTCTTGCACCTGGCCGAGAAAAAGAAAGTGCCGATTCACCGGCATTCGGTCTGGTACTACATGGGTGGGATAGCCGCCATCTATCTAGCGGTGCAAGTGGTGACCGGCATTTTGCTAATGGTCTACTACGTGCCCGAGCTTCAGTCGGCTCATGCTTCCATTCTTAAGATCAATTCTCAGATTGACTTCGGTTGGTTCATCCGCTCCCTGCATAGCTGGGGCGCCAATTTGATGATTGCCGTGGTGGTGTTGCATTTGTTCTCCACCTATTTTATGAAAGCCTACCGCAGCCCCCGAGAATTCACCTGGCTTTCCGGGCTACTCTTGTTGGTGCTCTGTATGGCTTTTGGTTTCACCGGTTATCTTTTGCCCTGGGACGATGTCAGCTTCTTTGCCACCAAGATTGGTCTCGATGTAGCTGCCAAGACACCGGTTCTGGGCGGAGTTATTGCCGATCTATTGAGGGGCGGCGAGGCTATCTCGCAGGCGACCATTTCGCGCTTCTTTGTCATTCACGTGGCGGTGTTGCCTATCTGCCTTCTGGGCTTACTGGGTGGTCACCTGCTCTTTGTGCAGATGCACGGTATGTCTGAGCCGGATGCTTTCAAAAATCTGCCGGCGCCCAAGAAGACTTATGAAAAGTTCTTCCCGAACTTCTTCTTCAAGGACATCCTGGTCTGGATTCTTGCTTTGAACGTGCTTTTCGTACTGGTTATGCTCTGTCCCTGGGGCATTGGTCCCGAGGCTGATCCCTTTGGTGCGGCGCCAATCGGTATCAAGCCCGAGTGGTACTTCCTGTCCATGTTCCAGTTCTTGAAACTGGTACCGCCCATGATTGGTCCAATCGAGGGTGAACTCTTCGGTATCTTACTGATGGGTATTGCTGCTCTTGCCTTTGCCGTCTTGCCTTTGCTAGACCAGGGTAAGTCGAAGTCAATGTCTCAACTTGCAACTGCTTATGGTGTCATCATTGCAATAGCCGCTATTGCACTTAGTGTTTGGGGAGCTCTGTCATGAATTATCCAATCTGGGTTGTGCCCTATCTCGGTGGACCCTGGGTTATCGGCATAATATCCATTATTCACATATTCATTTCCCACTTTGCCGTGGGTGGCGGAGCCTTCCTTGCCCTGGCCGAGCAAATTGCTTACAAGCGCAAGAACGAGAATCTCTATAATTATCTGAAGGGACATTCCCGTTTCTTCTTGATCATTACCACCGTATCCGGTGCCATGACCGGGGTGGGTATCTGGTTCTCCATATCCCTTGTCAGTCCGGACGGTACGGCTTCTCTCATTCAGAGTTTTACCCTGGCCTGGGCCCTTGAATACTTATTCTTCGTTGCTGAACTGGCTACTGCCTTTGTCTACTATTACACCTGGGATCGTGTCTCCAAGGAGACTCACCTTCTGCTTGCCCGGTTGTACATGGTTTTCTCGATCATGACCCTGGTCATTATCAACGGCATCATCACCTTCATGCTTACACCCGGTAAGTGGATAGAAACCCATAACTGGCTGGACGGCTTCTTGAATCCGACTTATGGCTGGGGTCTGATCATCCGCATGTTGATTATGTCCGCCATTGCCGGTATGTACGCCCTGGTTACCTCCTCTCGTATTGCCGATCCGCATTTCCGCACTTATATGGTGCGCTTTTGCGCCAAGTGGCTCATACCCGTCTTTCTGCTTGGACCGATTGTTTCCTTCTTCTACCTCCAGCAGATTCCCCAGGCAGCGGTGCAGACAATTTTCACCGGTATTCAGACTTCCGGTCTGGGTAACTTCTCGATTCTGGCCCGTGCTCTCTACTTGAGTATGGTGCTCTCGGGAACGATTGTTCTCTTTGCCTTCTTTGGTCCCTATCTCAATCCCCGTGGCTTTACCTTCCGCATTGCCATTCTCTTTATGGTGTGCGGTCTTTCCGTGACCGGAACCACGGAGTGGATGCGAGAGCTTTTGCGTAAACCTTATGTGGTCTACAACTATATGTACTCCAACGGTATTCGCAAAACCGAAGTTCCCGATATTGCCAGCGCCGGCTTCTTGAATAAGGGCAAGTGGGCTTCTGCTCTAGCCAATACGCCCGAATGCAAAGCCGATCCTGGAGAAGTGGTTTACCGCTATCAATGTATGAGCTGCCACACCATCGATGGCTATCGCAGCATGAAGCGCATGATCGGTGACCGCGATGAAGAGAGTGTCGTAGGCTTCCTCAACATGCTCAAAGAAAAAGACCCGGAAAAGAATCCCTATCACGGCATCATGCCGCCTCTGGCTGCTAATGATACGGAACTCAAAAGTCTGGCTCATTATCTGGCAGGCTTGAACGGTAAAGGGGACGGCTCGACGCCTAAGATCTCCCATAGCGCTCAAAGCGTGCACTGAATGTTGTAAGAAGGTCAGCTACTTAATTTTCGGTAGCACCGCTTTAGCTAGCTTCTCTTCTGCGCCGTTGTTGGCCTTTTCACTGGTGCCGGCTGTGATGACAATCCAGTTGGCACCTTTGAGCAGATTTAGTTCCGCCGGTTTAGTGGTGCGGAAGGCCGGTACGCCAAGCCCGCTAACCGGGCTGCCTTTGCTGTCATTGCGTGCTTTTTCGTAACGGCTCTGGGCTTTGGCGGCGGACTCCTCGTGCCTGATCAGAAGACCTAAACTGACGGCCGGATTTTCTTTCAGCAGAAAACTGGCATTGCTAACCCATGCCGTATTGCCGGTTTTGGCGTCTCGATAAGTATTGGAAGGGCTGGGAAGCACGTCGCCCCCCAGGAGTTGCTTTGCCAGGGGCGAGCTAAGCAGTCCGGCGGCAAAATTGATGCTGGCATTAGGCTTGGCTGCTTTAGCCGGGCGTCCTTTATCTTCAGTGTCGGCGGCGACGGCTGGACTTTTGCCGCAGGTATGGCAGTAAAGGGCGATGAGACCTGAAAGTAAGCACAGCATCAGGGTTCTTTGCTTCTTTTGCTTCATTTTGCCGGTTTCCATTATCGGGGGCTAAATTCAGTTTGCCTGGTTGGGGGCAAACCTAAACCTTATTGGTCACCGTATTTGTCATAGTTGACGCCGTGTCTGAGGCCAGTGCTTTCAACATGTCCATCAGGGCTGCAGCGGAGGCAATACGCTCTTCCATTTCATAGGCCGTGCAGCGGGCCACAAGATTGTCCAGGTCTTCGCTCACCTTCTCGTTGAACTGGCGGGGTCTTGCCGGTGTGAGTGGTTTCGGTTCCTTGCCCGTGAGCAAATAGAAAATGGTGGCGCCCAGGGCGTAGATATCGCTGGCCGGGCTGGCCTTGCCGCGAATCTGTTCCGGTGCCATATAGGCCTGCTTGCCTATCAGGGTACCGGTGGCGGTGCCGACGAATTCGTTGGAGGCACCAAAGTCGATGACCTTGATGGCTCCTTCATTACTGAGAACCAGGTTGTCTGGGCTCAAATCCCGGTGAATCAAGGGCGGGTCCAGTTTATGCAGATAATCCAGCACTGCTGCAGTCTGTATGGCCCAGTTGAGCACCAGCTCTTCGCTTTGCGGCCCGTGCTGACGCACCATCTGCCTGAGGTCCTGTCCGCTCACATACTCCATGACCAGGTAGTAGCGTCCGTCCTCCACGAAGTAATCTTCAACCCTGGCTATGTTCTCGTGTTTGACGGCAAAGAGCATGAGGGATTCCCTTTTGAGGTGGTTCTCGGCTATCTCTTTCTCGCGCGGGTCGGCGTTTTCCGGTACCACTGCCTCTTTCAGCACTACCTGCTCGTGCCCGTTTCTCTGAGCCAGGTAAACGGCCGAGAAGCCGCCAAAAGCAAGTTGCCTGACTATCTTGAGCTTGCCCTGCTTCAGAGTCTGGTCCGGCTCCAGCGGTACAAAACTTGTGCTGGCAAAGCGTCTTGATAGTTCATCCTGCCAGATGTGGGTGTAGGAGAGTTCGCCTGAGCCGGAGGCAGTGGCTTGCAATTCCGCCTGAAAGGCCAGCAGTTCCGGGGAACGGTTGCAGCTTTTGCCCCACAGTTCAAGGGCCAGTAAGAAACTCTCCAGCTTGGAATTATCCAGGTGTCTGGTATTGAGCTTTATGGTCTTGTCGTCCTGAAAGGTAAGCATCAGCACTTGTTTGTCGCCGGTTTTGACCAGGTGGGCGGCGCGCAGTTCCTGCCAGGGTTGCAGCCGTTTGAAAGAGAGATAGGGCAGCATGAAGAGCGGCACGGCCACGCCCTCTTTCTGGACATGGATAAACTTGTCTTCGCTGGCTGCCGAAGCCAGATAGCCGATTATATAGAGGAAGAGAAATATCAAGGAAAAGACGAAGGCCACCGGCGCCACAGGCTCCGAGAGATGCAGGAAGAACCAGGTGGTTGCTATGCCGAAGCCCAGGGGTAAGAGAATGCTCCAGACCGGTAATAAAAAGCACATGGCCAGAAAGGAACGGTGCAGTGCAGGGGGTTGGTACTTGATGGCAATTTGAAATTCGGCCATGCTTGATCCTCGAATTGGCTTTTACTTTTAATCGTTCAACTGGTTGAGGGCCTCTCTCAGGGCTTCAATATTTTGAAAGCGTTCGCTCAGGCTCTTGGCCGTGCATTTTGCCACTAAGGCGTCGATGGCTTCTATGGATTTTTCCGGAAGCCCGGAAGCAGCCAGGCTGTCTCTGGGATGGGAAGCGCTGAGGGGTTCCGGCTCCAGACCGGTGAGCAAGTAGTAGAGCGTGGCCCCGAGGGCGTAAATATCGCTCTGGGGGCTGGGATTACCCTGGAATTGCTCCAGGGGCATGTAGGCTTGTTTTCCCACCACGGTGCCGGCGGCTGTTTCTTCCTGCTGGTTGGCTACGTTGAAGTCGATGAGTTTGAGGGCGCCCGCCTTTGTAAGCATGAGATTGTCCGGAGTAAAGTCGCGATGCACTACCGGTGGTGACTGTGCATGCAGGTATTCAAGGATATTGCACATCTCCAGCCCCAGGCGCTTAACCTCCGCCAGGCTGAAGGTCTTGCCTAATTTGACCTCGTCTTTCAGGTTGCGCCCGTCAATGTATTCGAGCACCAGATAAGCGCGGTGATCTTCTACGAAAAAATCTATCAGTCCGACTACCTGGTCGTGGTTGAGGGCTCTCAAAATACGACATTCGCTTTCGAAGCGATCGAGGGCCTGTCTTCTTACGGTCATATCTACGAAGACCGGCAGAAGCATTTCCTTAAGCACCACCGACTTGTTTTCGACATGGTCCTTGACCAGATAGGCCACACCCTGTCCGCCGGCGCCCAGTTTGCTCTCCACCGTATACTTGCCTTCCTTGAGCAGGGTCCCTTCGGCCAGGGGCTTTAGCCTCTCGCGCTTGGGCGGCGCGCAGAGGGCTTGCAGCCAGACTTCGGTATAACTGTATTCGGGTGGAATCTCCAGCGATGTGATTACTTCGGCGTCGATAGTTACATCTTTGCGCCAGCGGTCTATGGCTTTTAGAATGAGAGCCTTCTCGTCCATGGTGGGCACGGAGGAAAGTTCTAATTTAGTTGTCTTGCCGTTTTTCCAGGTGAACAGAAGGGTTGGTTCCGCCTGAATTGATCTACCGCTTATTCTTTGCATGCCTACATGCACCAGGTCTTGCCAGAGGTTCTTGTCTGTGTCTATGTAGGTATTGGTCAGTTTGTTGTAGCGCTGAAAGCGAATGCCGTCGTTGTCAAAGCGCAGGTGGGAGGGCTTGTAGGCTGCCGTGACCAGGAATTTGCCGAGGATGGCTGATGCTAGAAGGAAGAGCAGTGCGCAGACATAGTTGACCAGGTTGGATGCCACACCGGCGGCTCCGCCTGTGCCCAGGGCGTTTACGGCGGCTGTCGGTGAGCGAAGAATGTTGAAGAAGGTCTCCGGCGTTATACCCAGAGCGTTTAAGGTGGTGGTGCAGAAAAAGGCTACGATCCAGAACGTTGCAAAAGAGGCAATCACAATAGCCAGCGACAACCATTGATTGGTCTGGCTGAAGCGCTGCTCCAGCCAGCGGCTCACGGCGGCATAGGGTTTATAGCGAATCAGAATGTGATCACGGTGGGTTTGCAGTCTCTTGTTTTCGCTTTCGGGGACCTTCTCATTTTCAGAAAGCGTAAGGGTATTGAAAGGCTCTTTGCCACCCTCAAGGACGCTGAAGTTATGGAAAGTTTTTCTCAGGAAGAATTCCAATCGGCTTCGTGCCGACCGACAATATTTGGATAGATCTAGAAAGACGAGACCGGCCAGTAATAAAAGCAAGAATAAGGGTGCTCTCGTGAGAAGTATGGCCAGGGGTAAGGAAACCACTACACAAGCCACCAGTTTCAGGGCCGTCCTCAGTAGAGCTTGTCCCAGGGAGAGCCCTTTGCCCCCTGCACCTACGACAGTTATGTTGAGTAGTCTTTGACCGAGGGTGCCCTTGAGGGGCGAGGCGGTGAGCAGGGTGTGATAAAAAAGCGAGAGTACGGAGTTAGCGCTGAGGATAATCCAGAGAATGCCGCCGGCCATAAACTGGGCCAGTCCCGGCGTGCTCAAATTGGCGTTGCTTGCCAGGGTATAGGTGAAGTAATGGGCCAGCCCTCCGCCCAGAACGGCCGTGGCCGCGTTGAAGAAAGGCATCAGTTGCACAAACCAGAACATGAGGGCGCCTTGCAGGCTCAGGAAGATTTGTTCTGTGAAGGGCAGATTGGCCCCTTCTACACCGGTGAGGCTGGCTATCTGGATCATGAGAAGGAGACCCACAAAGGCTATGGTCGAGCCCATGGTGGCGATGACGCCGGTGTCCAGAGCCAGGGCCATGAAGCGTCTGGTAAAACTGGCTCGATTTTGAACCACCCCTGCCGCTGCTGCCCTGGCAGCGCTTTCGCCAGGCTCAACGGCGCCAGAGTTTGCACAGCTAAGCTCAGTGCTTTCGCCTGTCTCCGTTTCCGCAGACCCGACCACAAGCCGTGGATTTTTTGAGGGCTCTGCCGGACTGACTGCTGCCGCCTCTCGCACCTGTACCGGGTTCGCCTGGGCGCACAGTGGAATATCTTTGGAGTTTTCGTTCATTGCCTAATTTAATGGTTCGATAGCCGGCAGCGATTTTTCGGGATTCCATATCTTCTGTACCCTGGAGCTTTGCCTCTGAGTCTAAGTCGGTAAGTTTTGTTCCAGGGTCTTCACCCCTGCTTTTGTCCCAAGAAGCTCTAAGGGGCTGAAATCAGACCCTATTGCCCTAGATTCTCTCAGTATCGGTCGATTTCTAGTATCGGTCGGATGACGGACTTTTGGCCACGCTTCCAGACAACCTTCCAGGGTATATCGGTCAAGTGACCGATATACCCTGCGCCATGTCAAAAACTACTCTGCCTTGCTTTCAGCTGAAGTCGCGGGCTAAAGGTTATCGCTTTGCCTTCCGCATAAATCCCGAACGGCTCAGCGGGGCATGCGATTGATGTTGTTTTGAGCATTCTTCATGCCGCTTTCAATCCGGCGCATCCAGTCTTGATTGCCGCTGAATCCCACGAAAGAGCTTTGAATGCGCAGTCTACCGCTTTCGTCCACATAGCCGACTCCGGAAGTAGGCAGCCGGTTGGCTCCCAGTGCTCGAGCAATTTCCGGGTTCTGGTCGGAGTCTATTTTTACGACGATGGCCTTGTCCTTATAAGTGTTTTCCAGATTGCCCGCCATATTTCTTTCGAAGTTCTGACAGGGCGGGCACCACTCCGCTCCCACCTTGAAGACTACCGGCAGACCTCTTCTTTGAGCCTCTGCCAGGGCATCTTTGTAGCCGGCACCCTCGTAGACTGTTTTGGCCGGGGCTTCCAGTTTCTTTTCGGGACCGACTTTCTCTATCTCTTGCGGACCGGGTTTGGACTGCTCGCTTTCCTTTATAGCGGGCTCTTCATTTTTGGCAGGCTGCACCTTGTTGTCGTTGATGATACCGGCGTTAGCCGCCCGCTCCAGGGCTCCGGCCAACTGCTTAGAGTTTAAAATCTGGTTGCTGCTTCTGGCCTGTTCTGCCAGTTTGCTTGCATCGATGCCTTGTGCAAAGAGGCGGCAATTGAAATCCTCATTGTTAGCCAGTTCCGGATCTGCTTTGATGGCATTGCGCAGAAGTTCACCGGCCAGAGCTTTCATTGCTTCCTGGCGGACTGGATTTTTTTCGTTGCTGGATTGATTTAGCATTTCAAAACCCATGTCCGCCCTCAGTTGACCAGGGGCCTTTTGAAGGGTTTCGATTTGCGCCATTTGCAGATTTAAGTTGTCCAGCTTGGAGGTGTCAGCCGGTTTGTCGCTGGGCGAACTTTCGTAGTCCAACCTCTTTTGCTCTCTTTTGGCTTCTTCGAGCCTGGCCTTCACTTCCTCCTTGTGTTTGGCCAGCAGTTCCGGATCTATATTGTCGGCTTGCTGGATGGCTTTTAAGTACTGATCCTGGCGGAGCTTATCTGCGGCCGGATTGTTAGCAGCTGCTTCCCCCTGGGGTTTCAGGGCTGCCAGAGCCCTGGCGGCGTTGTCCGTATCTTCAGCGGTCATGGCCAGCTTGAACTTGTCGGCATTACGGGCGGTGCCGGCTGCCGCATAGCGCGATTGGTCGGCCAGGCCTGCTTCTATATCAGCGCCCCAGTGCGTGCTGGTCACTTTCTCCGGTATTGGTTTGCCGGCTGCATCTGCTTTCAGGGTTTGTACACTGGTGAAGGTGTAGTCGATGGGTTTGCCGCTGCAATCTCTCAAATTCTGATCAATCCAGCCCTTCCAATTTTGAGCATTCTGGTCTTTGGGATTTTCCTTTACCTTGTTTTCGATTTCGTCCTTATTCACCACGACAAATTTCAGGTCGGGATGCTGCTTCTGCAATTGCGGCAGTTTATCCAGTAGCTCTTTGGAGCCGGGGGTGTTTTCCCCAACAATCATGACGGCTACACCGGCTTTGTCTTTGGCGGCGGCATTCATGGCTTGTTGCAGGTTGTCCAGGGTGTAAGCGCCAGAGTCTTTGATGGCTTGCTGGAAGGGAGAAAGAGGCTTCTCTTCCAATTTAGGCAAGTCAATCTCTTTTTCGACCGGCTTGTCTGCAGGTTTTTCTATGGGTTTGTCCGCCGGTTTTTCTTCGGGCTGATTTTGAGAATTTTCGGCGGGCTTATCGGCGGGTTTTTCTACAGGTTTATCAGCGGGCTTTTCTGAGATCCCCAGACCTTCCAGGTATTCGACCAGGGCCCTGTTCTGGGCCGAATTCGGGTCTAATTTTTGTTCTTCCCCGGGCTTCAACGGTTTTATGGTGTTATCTTGCTTGAGCAGACTCTCAAGAGAACGAAGATCATTGCCGGGCTTTTGGTTGAATAAGCTGTCCAGGGCTCTGAAATCCAAGTCGGTTTTTTGATTCTGACCGGAGTCGTGGCAGTGTATAGTGCTATTGCGTCTCAGATTTAGAAGACTGCTTCTTTTCATTTCCTCTAATGAAGGAGCTTGCTCCGCCGGCGCATTTGTGCCGCCCGGTTGAGCCGTTTTATCTACACTCTTGCCTGCTTCCCTGGCCTTCAGTACATTTTCAGGCACATCGAATCTTTCCGAGTCGAAGAGGTTAAGGCCGGGAAACTTGTTTTTGTCACCGCCACTGATCTTGCCGCCGGTGGGCTCCGCCGGGTGAAAGAGTTCAGTGGAGCCATTTGGGTGCGACTGGCGCCATTGTTTCCAGTTCGCCTGGTTCTCCGGTGTGACCAACACCTCATTCATGAACTTGTTTTCGTCCATGGGTGGTTTGCAGACGCCACCTTCACAGGGGGCCAGGATTTTGCCATTTTCCAGTACCTGGTAGCCGGTTTTGTGCTCTTGTTCCGGTGCGGAATCAACTCGGGAGATTGTATTTTGAGCCATGGTAAGTAGTTCCGTAAGAAAGAATGGGGTCGGTATGACAACCCTAGGTGATAAATGTTTCATTGTTGTTGCAGGGCTGTGACAGAGCACCGGGCAGCTTCTTCCGGCATTCCTAAAACGAGGCTGTTAGAAGTAGCTCTTTCAGTACGGGCTTAAGGGGTGGTCCTGGTTTGGTGGTAGGCATGATGCGGCTCAGTCCATTTCCTTTTCTGTCGGCTTTTGTAGTTGCTCTCTTGCTACCATGCTTCTGGGCATCGCAGTCCAGGGCCGCAAATGCGGACCGACCTGGAAAGCCCACCGCTAGCGGCTTAGAAATGGTTGCTCTGGCCAAAATACCGCTCAATGCCTCTTCTTTGGACATCGAACTGCTCAACTGCGACTTGCTGCTGGTTCACGAAAAGCGATCGGATATAGAGGTTAAAGCCAACTATCCCGGACACTGGCGTTTCGATAGTTCAGGATTAGTGCGTCAGACCGATATTGCACACTGCTATCCCGGTTTCTACCATACTTCCAATGGTAATAATTTGCTGGGAATGGGAACTGTGCCTGCACCTTTACCGGCAGAGAAGTTTTGCATCAATATAACCGGCCGGGGAATTTACATGGGCGGTAAGAAGATGCCCGTGGAAAGTAAGGTGAGCCGACCCGGGTCGCTAGGCTTTGACCTGAATGAGACTGGCATGTTTGTGGACGGCCGTCGGGTTAAGCCCATGAGAATTAGAGGTAGCGATCTGGAAGTAGATACGGTCAAGATTCTTGTGCCGGAGAATTTTCAGGGTGCCCTGAACCTGACCTGGAAAGGCTCACTGCCTGCCAAAATGGATTATTGGCAAGGCAAATGCAAATTATTGATTTCAGGCAGGGGTGAATTTACAGTCGGGCGGATAAGCAATGCCTCCGAGTTATTGGTTGACAGCGGCGGGCGTCTTAGAATTCAGGAATTGAGAGGGCCTGGTAATAAGAGCTTGATCAAGTGTGTGCACTCGGGACAACTGTTCTTGGAGCTTGTTGAAAGTCCCGCTCTCTTTCTGGAGTGTGCCGACTCTGCTCGAATCGATGTGGCGCGGGGAAGAATCGGCGAATTGAGGGCCAATGCCGCCGGTGGGAGCCGACTTTCTCTGGGCGCCGGAACTCTTGAGACCAAGAGGGCACTGCGGTTGGGACAGTGTGAACTCAAACTGGCTGACAAAAGTGAAGCGATGGTGGCAACCTCGCACATTGCCGGCTTGAAAGTCTCATCGGCAGCCGGTACGAGTGCGCGGATTTGCGCCTTGTCAGTAGACCGGTTCCAGACTGAAGGGGGCGCTTGCGGAGCCCTCGAGCTCTTGCTTTTGCGGCAAGGGCAAGGCGAAGACTGAGACCGACCCTTGCCCTTTATCACTGTGGCGGCTGCCGGTCGTGCCTGGATGAAATTGCCCAAAGCGCTTGTTTCGTAAGTATTTACGGCTCTTGACAATAAAAGTCCGCCATTGCTAAGATGGTTCAGGCTCCCTTTGATCTTCGGCGGTTCATCTAGCTTGCGAGGTGAATTTATTGCGTTTTCAACGTCGCCGCTCGCGAGGGGGCATCCTGGTTGAAGCGGTCCTTTCCTGTTGCTTCTTCCTTCCCATGATTGTTTTCCTTATTTGGGCCGTGCTTGAGGTCTGTTACGCCTATGTGATCGGCGTAAACATGACTGAAGCATCTCAGTTAGCAGCCCATGCTCTTTCTGATGAATTTGCAAAAGATCCCAGCATTGTCAATTCAGAAGTGAAGCAGCAGCGCATATTGAGTCGTATTCGCATTCCCAATATGGTTAGCTGCAATGAGCAATTTACGATACCGGAAGGTGGCTGGACCACTAAGTCTCTCCCACGGTCAGTAACCGTTATTTGCAGCTATTTACCCGGTGCAGGCGATCCGGGTTTGCCGCTTTTTCCCAATCCTGATCCGTTAAAACTAGCCGGTCAGATTTCCATCAAGTCTACCTCTACCAGCCCCCTTTTCTAGCATACGGTGTTCATTAATGACGACTTCACGCAGGGGTAGAAAGGGGCAGCATTCCACGGAACTGGCTGCGTCCTTCATGTTTATCATTCCTATGATAATTATCGCTGTCTATGTTTGTTTGCAGTGCGTGCAGGCCTACATGATCTATTGCACCCTGAAGCAAGCCAGTGCACAGGCTGCCAGGAAATTTGCAGTCACTTATACTCACAACCCAAGTGCTGTTGCCAACAACTGGGCTGATGTAGTGCTCTCTATCGAGTATCCTGGCGTAGTGAACAGTTACAAACAGTTCGAGTTGGTTGAGTTTTCGCCGGAAAAGATACCGCCGACGGTGACAATGAAAGTTAATTATGCTCCTGATGCATACGGCTGTAAACATTTCCCCGAGCCTGATCTTCTCGGCTTGGGGCGGTACTTCTTGATCAGTGCGCAGTCGACGGAAAAGCTGGATTGAGTTTCCAATGAGGGGCAAAATGTTTAAATCAAGACGGCTAAGAGTATCGCGCAATGAATCGGGAGCAATGGCTTCCGTTTTGCTACTTTTGACCTGTCTTGGCCTGCTGATTGTCGGTAGTATCGGTATTGATGTAAGTCATGCTTTTTATGTTCGTGCTCAATTGCAGACCGTGGCCGACAATGCTTCCCTCACCGGTGCTTATTATCTCTGCAGTTTGATGCCGGGAAAACCTGATCTGAAACGCTCTGAAGAGATGGCACGTAAGATGGCGGCGCGCAGTGTTGTTGACGGTCATTATTTCGAGGATGATGGAGAGAACAGCACCCTGGCTTACACATCCGAAGTGAAGTGCGGCTCAGCTCCTCAGATCTGTCGTATCTCCATGACCCGACCGGTCAATACCAGTTTTGGTCGTCTGGTCGGCTGCCATACCATTCCCGTTTCAGTCACTTCTCAGGCCGGCGCATTTTGTGGTACGCGCACCGTTGCTGCCAACTGGCTCACTAATCTTGCCATTTCTCATAAGGTGCAGAAGGAGAATAAACTAGATCTCGACCCCGGTAGCGACGAACACAACGCCTGGTTTATTCAAGAATGGAGCGGACAAGAAAATCCCGTCGTCAAGATGGGTTCCACCTCTGTTTCGAGGGGCGCTGCCAACCTTGGTTCGCTGGAGAAGGGCCGAGTCTATAACGTGGCCATTGTGAAAGGAGAGGGTGCCAAAGGTGAAAATCGTATGCCGCCTTCCTCTGAAGTGATTGGTACCACGAGCATCATCGTTACCTCCACCGAATCGGCCACCAGCGCTCGCATCAAGATTGTTCCCGGCGGGCTCATCAAAGGGCAGCCCGGCGGTTACCTGGTGCCGGGCAGTAGCGGCGACGTCCAGTTTGTGCTTCGAAACGGTCACTGGCGCGTAGCCTTGATGCACTAGTGGGCCGGTCTTGTCTGCTGCACGGGGATGATCCAAGATCTTGTGTAAAGCTGTCTTCTGGTTGAAAGTGCGCCAGGTTGCCCTTCAAGCCGGTGTTGCAGGTTTAATGTGCCTAGTGATCCCGGATCTCCTTTAAAGGCCTCACGAGGTCGCAGCTGTCGTGATATGATAGCGAGTAACTACAATTTGTATTCAAGTGACTACAAATTGTAATTCTTGATTAAACGAGTATTGATGACCAGAGATAAGGTTAAGACCACTAACATCAGCCTGCGAATACCCGAGGAATATCGTAAGCAGCTGCAACTTCAGGCGGACAAAAAAGGAGTGAGTTTCAATGCTCATTTGCTGCGTGTCCTGGAGTTACATTTGATGAGCTCAGGATTTGGTCCAACCTCCATTACATCAGCCTCGGGAAGATTGTTTGAGATTAGAAGCGAGCTCTACATAGATAACGTCGATGAGACCAGTTTTGCTTTTTTCATCGATGAGCCTAAGTTTGAGAAGGAGCGCGCTTATTACGTCATCGGCATCGGCCGTACTATTTTGCGTGACTGGCAGATTCAGGATAAGTTAACCGTCTCCAAAGAGGTTGGTTTAGCGCTTTTGAATTACTACAATCGCA
>FSSH01003661.1_pt1 | contig 15833 bp, 21 predicted proteins | sample 1166101 | NCBI WGS metagenome assembly FSSH01 (sample SAMEA32972668, study PRJEB13176) | freshwater metagenome | biome: Drinking water system; feature: Biomass in drinking water that filtered by 0.45 um membrane; material: drinking water | place: USA | collected 2012-12-20 | depth 0 m | reverse complement strand
CAAACAGCTTTTTGCCGGTCAGTTGGACCCGATGCGAGAGCAGGAGTTGGGAGAGCAATTAAAAGTGGCCGGGTTGCCAGTAAGATAATCCTTCGTTTTCCTTACTCTGTCGTGGTCACCAGCGCTGGTGTCAGTTAAATTGCGCTAGTGTCACTTAATTTGCGCTGGTGTCATTTAATTTGGGTTCGGTGTCAATCAATTTGAGTTCGGCACCACTTCTAGTGGCGGTTAATTCGAGCCAGAAACAGCGGATGATGTCGCGCCGAATGATTTATGATGTCACGCCGCTACACATAGGGTATTTCGTATCCCACTTCTTCGTGAACTGATCGAGGGCCTGCAGAGCTTGCTTTTCGTCTGGAGCTTGATAGATCGTTTTCAAGTCTGCACAGAGGATTTTGCGCTCCTTGTATGACACGTATTTGGTCGAGTTGCGCACCATGTGCACGATACAGGTCTGAATCATCACATGCGGAAATGCTGCCAAAAGAGCCTCATCAAGCCCAGTCAGGCCATCAACACAAGCGATCAAAATATCCTGTAAACCGCGATTCTTGAGCTCCGTAAAGACAGATAGCCAGAACTTTGCACCTTCATTTGGAGAGATCCAAATGCCCAAAATCTCCTTCTTGCCTTCAGTCGTGACAGCTAGAGCAAGATAGATGGCCTTGTTCACCACTCTCTGCTCATGCCGAATTTTGACTTGCAAGGCGTCAAACCACACGATTGGGTAAACCGCATCAAGTGGGCGAGTTTGCCAGGCTGTAACGTCTTCCATGACACTATTGGTGACATTTGAAATCAGGCCTGGTGAAATTTCTACACCATACATTTCTTCGAGCTGAGCTTGAATATCCCTAACAGTCATTCCTCTGGCATACAAAGCGATGACTTTGCTGTCCAGGCCCGCAAGACGGGTCTGATGCTTCGAAACAATCTGAGGTTCAAATTCTCCGGCTCGATCCCTAGGAATGCCCAGATTGATCTCACCTTGCTCGGACTTCAAATTCTTCTTGCTGTAACCATTTCGGCGATTCTCTGAACCTTTGCCGGCTCGTTCGTTCTTCTCGTATCCAAGATGTGTGTCCATCTCAGCTTCAAGACATTTTTGAACGAGTTGTTTGGTGAGCTGTTTTAAAAGCCCGCCCTCCTCCAAAAGCTCCTTGGGATTTTTGCCTTCCGCGAGATGCTCTCGAATTAGCTCGTCGAGTAAGTCACGTTTTTTGTTTTGCATAGTCATGTTAGCGGCACCTTTCTAGTTATCGGCCGCTGGCCTTGCTTTGACACAAACTATTTTACAGTCCCCTTCGATGTGCGCGACATCGACCTTATAACGCCTTTCATTTTCGCGAGCCCACCCGTCAACTTTCTCGACTAGCTTGAGACGCGCTTTCCGGGCTTCCTCGAGTGCTTTACTGGCGGCTGCGAATGACTGCTCATTCGTGAACGCTCGCGAGTAACGAAGGGATTCTTCAACATCGATCAGATCGGCACCTTGCTTGGCGAGCACCATTTGAATGCAGCGAATGTCGTAGCTACGCAGAATGTACCGTGTGTGAACGCGATGCAAAGAACGCGCGCAACACCAATGCACATAGCACCTGTAGATTCTGCTGGCGTAGCAGAACTCTCGCGCCTTATTCAAGGTGGCAAGCGGAGCGCCGGGAAGAGCGCCGAGGAAAGCGAGAATTGTGGCGATAACATCACGCATGTTAGTTTTCTTTCTCGTGTTTGCGTCGCAGGGACACGGGCTGGAGAGCATTTCCAAGTGTGACTTCTTCGTGACACCGAACCTCAGCGCAAGTGATCTTGAGCCAGTTTGGTCGCAGCTGACCATTTCACATACAAATAGGTCCTCCTTACTGAGGGCTTTTGCTGGTTCCAGCGGGCAGATAAACGACCCATTTCTCACAGTAGAGAAATCCCCGTTTCTCTGACGAATTGCCTTCATTGTGATTTGGCGGTTGCGGCGTTTGAGGACAATCCCCGGCTAGTCTGAACTTGCATTTTATTCTCCAAGCCATCGCGCAAAGCAGGGACAGGGGAAAAACTACCAGCAACATCAGACTAAGTGCCGTCTGGGCGGAGTTTTGGTCAAGTTCCATTTGGAATTCCGTTCGTGTTGTTTGCCGCTTGCAGAATTGCAAAACGGTTTACCAGAGCGCAATCGCGACGTAGCACGTCTCTTACGGGACTGCGTCGCGATTGCGCCGTGAGGCTCCTAGCTGTTGCTGGGCGTCATCAGCGCGCTGACGAGACCGAGGACCGCACCGGCACCGATGGTCGGCCAGAAGCCGATCAGCGCGAGGCCGGGCAGCAGATAGGCCACACCGGCTATGGACAGCGCGTAGAGAGCCGAGTTGAAGATCAGTCCGAAGAGGATCAGCCCGAGGCGACCACCGATCGCACCCGAAAGAAGCGAACCGATGACGCCGACGCTGGCGATGACAGGCAGCAGCGCGATGATCAGACCGGCGCCGACGATGCCGACCAGAATGGCCGCGAGAAGACCAGTTCCGAGTCCGCCGGTGAAGGTCACGAGACCGAGTGCGGGCAGCAGGAACATGAAAAGCAGGATATTGGCGATGAGACGAATCAGCATTTCTGTTTCTCCGTTTTTTGACGTTTTTCTGACCGCGAATTTACAACCAGATTGGCAACACACGAACGAAATTGTCCGCATGCGCAAAGGCAAACTCCCAAAGCATCGACAAGAATTCCGCAAATTCCACTAACGCTGACAAGGTGAGCTGCTGAAAGTGTTTCAGCTATAGTGGCTATGGCTTTCTTGGAAGATACTTCGGAGAACAACAGCGCAAATTAACAGCAAAGCGGAACTTGGATCGAATACGCAACTCTACGAAACACATTGTCTTAGCTCGCGCAAAGACGTTTAAGGGAGAAAATCAAAAATCCACATCAATAGATGTGTGCACTAAAGCGCTAGAAGACAGCGGTAGGTAGATTATTTGAGGTTTGGCGCCGTTGTCCTATGTGAGAAAGTGGAGGAAGTAATAGCTTGTGATAGCAAAGAGAAAGCAGAAAAAAACAGAGGATCACCATGCTTCACACACTTTTACCTCTTGCGATGGTAGTTAGTTACATATGTACTAAATGCGAAATGAATGTTACATCAGTTCGCTAAAGTCCCAGCTCATCTAAGTCCGGAAAGTCTGAAGGTCGGGTCGCCGATGCCCACAGCAGTTTTCGTTCACTTGGAGCAATGGGCAAATCATTAATGCTGGCAAAACGCTTGACCATAAGGCCTTTAGAGTCAAAATGCCAGTTTTCGTTACCATACGACCGAAACCATGCTCCTGCGTCATCATGCCATTCGTAACAAAAGCGCACAGCGATTCTGTCTTCAGAAAAGCACCAGAGCTGTTTGATCAGTCGATAATCGAGCTCCCGAGCCCACTTACGTGACAGAAAATCCAGTATTTCGGCATGTCCAGACAGAAACTCTGAGCGATTGCGCCATAAAGAATCGGGACTGTACGCAGTAATTACTCGGCTGGGGTCTCTGGAATTCCAGGAGTCCTCGGCTATCCTAACTTTTTCGATCGCGTCTTTTTTTTGAAAACGGCGGCTGGATTATTCGCATCTCCTCACTCCAAAATTCACAACGCATACCGCTGTTGACCGAAGTTTTGAACGAACTCTTTCATCTGTGGCGCTAAATGTGAACTCAAGATTCGCTTAAAACTAGCCTCACTAGAGTTTTTGTCCAGCAGAAGCTTTGTGACGTCAGACACTGCAATGTCATGCCCATCGCCTCCAAGATAGCGAATCTCGTCCGAGCTCTGCAGTTCGCCCTCCTGCTCCACGGCAAGATAAAAACCCCAATAGCCACTCTCGAAGAAGTGTTTTACGATGCCAGAGTCACCAAATTTGATACCAAGCTTGTAACACGGCATGCGAGGTTGTGTAACTCTTAGAATGCAACTACCGATGGCAAATCGGTCGCCAATCTTCACGGAATCCTCGAGAAGCTCGCGAAATGTCAGATTTCCACCGAAAGACCCTGGAGGAAGCTTGGCCTCAAGTTTTGACTGCCAAAATTCGTAGTGCTCGCTTGGATAGGCGTAAACAGCTTTGTGCGCTCCTCCGTGAACGGAGAGATCGGCTTGCCTGTAGTTATCGCGCCGAACTTTGACTTTTCCTTCGACCGGAGTTTTGAAAATACCAGTCAGAACTTTCTGAGATTTCCATTCGACTTCGACTGGTTCACCTAAGCACACAGCGATCACTAGTGGCATCGTCAGCTCCTTTCAGCTGTTAACAACAACTCTTCATCGTATTGAGCCATCGCACTTGTGTTGCGTGCCAAGAGTTGTCCGAGTATTTCCTCCCCTTGTGCTTTGTCCAGCACAGCTCCATGCATAACCGCCAGTTGCTCAAACTCCAATTCGCGTAACCTCTTTATTCCAATCGCAGTTTGCCTCCCGTAGGAGATATAGCCAAGACTATCTTGAAGCTTCATGATGGAATCAAGATCTGGATTGGCACTATGCTCTTGTGGAAATCCAGTCTGAGTCGCAACATCAGAGCAGAAAAGAGTCTTGGTATTTTCTTCAAAGAAGAGGCTCGCGTCCCAGTTGTGAGGGAAATGAGGAGTCTCCAAAACTCTGAGCGAATGCTCCCCAAGTTCTAGAATGTCATTGTCTTTGAATAGCTGGGCTGGGCGAATAGCAAAATCTTGGATTGAGAAATTGCAGATCTTGTTTGTACGCACTTGAAGATCCGGCAATAATCCAAGCCAGTCATTAAGGCTCCCACATTCATCTGACTCAAAGTGTGAGAACAGAAGCAGCCGAAGATCGGTTAACGGAATTATTTCAGAAACCGCGTCTCTAACCGCTGTGAAAGTTGCTCTATGCCCAGCGTGCACAAGCGTGCTCACTTTATCTTTGATTAGGTAGTGGTTAAATGAGATGAAGCTGCCCTCGGGTAGGACCGCTACGCGATAGATATCTTTGGCGATTTCGTCGATTTTTACTTTCATGCGACCCCTCTACTGCCCATCTAGCACTAGCCGGGGCAGACTTCTAGCTACACGTTTAAATATTTGATAGTCGCGCAGAGCTCTGGAAACAACAAGTCCGCCCTGAATAGCTATCAACGCCGCTTCTGCGCGTTCTCTTGCGAGCTTCTTGGTCAGTCCGGCTTCGACGGCGACATCGGCAATGGCTTGAATCCATGCCTCAAGACTTTGAGCGACTTGCTGCTGAAAGGGAGCACTCGCTTCGCCCAGTGTGAGCCCGTCTATAAGGCAACCTTTGCGCCCGCTGTCGTAGAAGCCTTCGATGACTTTGGACATCTCAGTGAGCTTCTCACGGGGCTCTCCTTCGGCCTTTAAAGGCGCTACGAAGTTTTGCTTCACCGCCTTATATATGTACTCGAGCACTTCTTTCGCCATCTGCTCCTTTCCCTCTGGGAAATGATGGTAAAGGCTTGACTTTCCAAGCCCAGTGGCTTTGGAGACATGCGCTATTGAGACTCCTTCATAGCCCTGCTGTCGGAAGAGTTCTAGCAGCTCAGGTAATAGTTCAACTTTTTCCATGGGAACAACTCTTGCGGTGATTACAATGTTAGTGTACCGAACGTTCGCTTTCTTGTCAATACTAGAGTCCGAATTTTGGGCATCTTGCCGAATTATCTCTATTCCTATTTATTGGCGGTTCGAAGTCCCATGACGCTGGTAGTTGACAGAGTGCATTAGGGTTGATACTATGATTTGTATCAACCGAACGTTCGGTACAATATAAGGAGTACGATGATGAAAACTAATAGGAACAGCCTCGCTACATTGGTCGCTGCAGCCTCTCTTGCTGGCATGATGTCCGGTGCTGCCTATGCTCAAACCTCTAACAATGGCAACCCTGAGTTTGCCCAAGCTGGTGACGCTGCCCCTAAGAAGGAAGCAAAGGAGAAGCATAGCTGCAAAGGACAGAATTCTTGTAGAGGCAAAGGCGGCTGTGGTTCCAGTGATAACGGTTGCAAGGCAAAGAACTCTTGCAAAGGCAAGGGCGGCTGCGCGACTGACGGTAGCAAAAAACACTAGAGTTACGCAGAGGGCTTGAGGTCTTGGATAAGACCTCAAGCCCTGTCAGCTTCCCCTGAGGTAAAAGAAATCATGCCTGCAAACAAATTCAACAACTATACAAACCTCGGCATTGGTGTTGGCCTGCGGACAGCCCATTACGCACATATCCTGAATCAAGCACCCAAAGTAGATTGGTTCGAGATTATCTCAGAGAACTACATGGTGTCTGGCGGGCGCCCTTTGGAAGTTTTAGATTGTATTTTGGACAGGTACAAGGTTGTTCAGCACGGTGTAGCCATGTACCTGGGCTCTCCCGGTCCTCTCGACCGCGACTACATGACTAAGTTGAAGAGGCTAGTTGAGCGAACCAAGTCTCCTTTTGTCAGCGATCATCTTTGTTGGGGAAGCATTGACGGTAACTATACTCACGACCTTCTCCCACTGCCATACACAAAAGAGGCGGTCAGACGAGTCGCAAGCAAAATCAAAGAAGCTCAGGACTTTTTGGGAGTGCCTGTCTGCATCGAAAACGTAAGCAGTTATGCTGAGTTCATAACATCGGAGATGACTGAGTGGCAATTTATTTCTGACGTGGTTGAACTTGCCGACTGTGGAATGCTGCTAGACGTCAACAATGTCTATGTCTCATCGAGAAACAACGAATTTGAACCTCGAGACTTTTTAGAAAATATACCGCATGAGCGGATTGCACAGCTGCACATAGCTGGCCATTCAGATAACGGTGACCATGTTCTTGACACTCATGACCACCCCGTGCGGTCCGAGGTTTGGCAGTTATACAGCGAAGTTATAGAGCGCATCGGATCGACAAGCACTCTTTTGGAGTGGGACAGCAATATACCTGATTTCAGCGAGGTTCATGCTGAAGCCATCAAAGCTTCTGCGTTCCAGCTAGAGGTACTTCAACATGCCTAAAAGAGGACACAGCAAAGCCTTCAGTAGTGGGCTAACTGGAGTGCAGACGTTGATGGAAGAAATTATCACGCGACCACTGGTAGAAGGGGGTTTGAATCAACTTCATCACAGCGGCGATGAAATGAGCACAGTGGCTGCAAGATTCATAAAGCCAAACTCGAAGCTGACTAGCTTTCAGCGGCTGGAAATATACAACCAGCAGTATTGGTACAGACTAATCGACTCACTAAGGGAGGACTTTCCTGGGCTCCAGGCTTATCTTGGTGAAGAGGTCTTCGAATTAGTTGTCACAGGCTATCTTGAGGAACACAAATCGAGCTCTTACACACTTCGGAATCTTGGATCTGGACTCGCGAATTTTCTTCTGTCCAATCAGCTACCGACAAAATCAAAGTCCAAGTTAGGCTCTCAAATAGCAGCTTTCGAGTGGTCTGACGTCATTGCTTTTGATGAAGAGTTTGTCGAACCGGTAACTCAAAAGGACATTGAAAAACCAGGTTTCATCAATACGAGCCTACGACTACAACCTTATATCTCAGTACTAAAGCTCGATTACGCGGTGGATTCATTCATTGCCAAGGTCAAGGACCTGGACATAACAGAATCGCTGAGCGACGAAAAAAAACGACCGTCACCAGCAAAGAGGCTTACTTACTGCGTCGTGCACAGAGTAGACAACGTGGTTCACTACAAAAGAGTAGACTCATTTGCGTTTGAGTTGTTGCAGATTTTCAAAGGCGGCTGTTCGATAAACGCTCTTGGAGAGAGGCTCTCATCATTCGCTAACAACTACGACGACGCGCAAATAGCCGCACAAATATCAAATAACTTTTCGCTTTGGACTAAGCTCCAATGGCTATACATAGACCCTGAGCAGGGTCAGGAGAAATAAAATGAACATTTTGAAGCTGCCATCATTGTTAGAAGATCAAATCGCGAAGAGAGCTAATTTGATGCAATCCATCTTCCTTCTGGCTTTTCGCCTATATTGGGGGTGGCAATTTTTTGTCACCGGCAAAGGAAAACTTATAAATCATGTTGACGCAACCGGCTTTTTCGCGTCATTGCACATCCCTGCACCAGCGCTTAATGCCTGGCTGGTGGGTGGTGCGGAATGTTTTGGCGGACTGCTGCTAATGGCAGGTCTACTTTCAAGATCCACTGGACTTGTCCTGTCAGTCGTGATGATAACTGCTTATTTAGCTGTGTCTAATGACCGAGTAAAACTGCTCAATTTGTTTAGCGACCCAACACCATTTCTTAATGCAGACCCGTTCTTCTTTTTGCTTACTGCGGCGCTGGTCTTTGTATTTGGCTCCGGAGCAATTTCGATTGATCGCGTTTTGAGTGGATTCTTAGAACAACTGAGCCAAAGGCATTTACCCGTGAAGGAGTCCGCCGATTCTTCGAAAGTCGTGATGAGCATGTAAGTCAGCGGCGCAAGAGCCGAAGAAAATATCTATTGTGAGGGAGCTGGTCAACTCAGCTCCTTTTTCTTTTCCTCGGAATAAATTGACAAAGAGCCGAACGTTCGGTACAATCATAAGCGTGAGGTCGGAAACATCTAGTCCGACACAACAAAATCAAAGGAGCAAGACCATGAAGACAGCAGCAGAGGAAATCGAAGATAGAGGCGTGCTTCTACCGCTCGCTGAATCGATCATTCTAGTCGGACAACTTTCGGCGAGAATTGGGCTGGCACTAGTCATCGGCTGGATAGGGGCAATGAAGTTCACAGCTTTTGAGGCCCAGGGGATATCTGGTTTTGTGCAGAATAGTCCTATGCTGAGCTGGACATACAGCATGTTAAGCATTCAGCAATTCTCAAACACTCTTGGAGTAATTGAGTTACTGATTGCGGCGGGGCTGCTGCTTGGCGCAACGCGTCCCTTAATTGGTATTATTTCTGCCCTTGGCGCTTTTGGAATGTTTTTCACGACACTTAGCTTCATGCTGACGACTCCAGGCACATTTGAGCCAACGCTTGGCTTTCCTGCCTTGTCCGTGGTGCCAGGACAGTTTCTGATCAAAGACGCAGCATCCCTTGGGCTTGCACTCTTGCTGTTGGGGCAAGGACTGAAGCAATATGCTGTAAGCAAATGAGTGAATCCGCCCTTGCAGGCGGTTCACTTAACTAAGGTATAGATTTTTTGCTTGTTTGTAAACCGAATGTTCGGTACAGTATGATATCAAAAATGCGAGAGAGGACCAATCCATGAACGCGAAGTTGACGAAATTAATTACAGCCACTCTAGCGTCACTGTTTGTGCTGGGCTTTTCTTCCACGGCAGCTGTACATGCATATAACACCACGCCGGTTGTCCCGAGAGTGGATTTGCCTGCTGACAGTGTAGTCTTGGTTGCTCTGCATGGCTTCGGATTGAGCCGCGTGTCGTACACGCAACTCGCTGACAAGCTAAAGGGGCAAGGCATTGTCTTCGAAGCCCTGGACGTGAGGGGCTTTGGCGAGCAGTCTTCCTCTCGGCTTGACTTTAAGGAATCCGCCATCGAAATCTCAGAGCATTTGAGTGCATTGCGCAGGCAGTATCCAAATCACAAGCTGCTGCTGCTAGGAGAGTCCATGGGCGGTGCCTTAGCCCTCAAGGTGGCAGCGGACAAATCTGCTCTTGTTGATGGAGTTATAGCCTCTGAGCCTGCTTACAAAGTTAATGTCAACCCGCTTGTATACCCAGAAGTTATTTTGAGTCTGTTGCTTCGTCCCGATTCGCCAAATCGTATTCCACTTGGCTATGCCAAGCGTGTGACCACTATGCAGCCATTCTTGTCTGATCTGAAAGCTAAGCTAAAAAAACAGCGCGGATACAGTGCGACTGAGCTTTGGAGATTTCGTGCATTGATGAAGTCGGTTCCTGCAGCAGTCGCTCAGCTTTGTCAAACTCCAGTGCTTTTCCTGCAGGGGGATTCAGACAGACTGGTTAAACCGTTAGGAACTTCCACTCTCAGCAGAATTGTCGCCCTGGCTCCTCACAAATTAGTCACGTTCAAAAAAAGAGGACACCTGCTGCTTGAAGAGAACCAGGCTAGTGACGATGTTGTTAGCGCTTTAGAAGGCTGGATAAGCGAACAAGCCTCAAGCAATCAGCAAATAGCAAAAATTCCCGACTCGCCGCAGTCACGGCTCGTTTCCAGCACTCAAATTTCACAAACAGAGGACAGATAAATGCAATTTGGAAAAATCTTTATCTCAAGACGCAAAGCCGGAGATCTCTTAGTCGCTTTAGCAGTTGCCGTTCTGAGTTTATCCGGCCCGATCAAGTTTGAGATGCATATGTTTGAAAACCACTGCCCGTCGTTCCCTAAATAAGATCAGATAACAAGCAAACAGCGGTTGACAGAGACGCTGTTGTTTGATAGTCTTGGTGCATAGACCGAACGTTCGGTTCAAACTCAAAAAAGGTGACAGAAAATGCTTAGACTCTACTTTGACCGCAAGCTCCTTGCTGTGCTCCGCAAAGAAGAAGCTTTAAAAACCCAAAACACAAAGACAATACCCGCAGCACAAAGTGCGGTCAGAGTATTCAAGAATTCCCAGAATGAAGACCTTAGGGCTGGTCTTAGACGGTTGCGCGCAAGCTAACCCGACGAGCCTTAGACCCAGATACCGTTACGAACAAATTTCCAAATACACATCAAAGAGGTAAGTACAATGTCTAGAATTCATCCAATCGACTTAGAGCAAGCTAGCGGCAAGACGAAGGATCTTCTGTCTGCGGTCCAAAAGGCGCTCGGAACAGTGCCAAATCTGTTCAAGGTCGCAGCTCAATCCCCAGCTGTTATTGACGGACTGCTCTCTTTCTCTAGGGCTCTCAAGGCAAGCAAGTTGACGGCAAAAGAGCGCGAGCAAATAGCCTTGCTTGTCGCCGGTCAAAACAACTGTGATTACTGCCTTGCCGCTCACTCTACATTGGGGCAGATGGTGGGTCTGAACGAGCAAGAGATCGTAAACAGTGTGAAAGCAGAAGGCGAGGGCGACCGAATCAAGGCTATCTTGAATTTTGCAAAGGCTGTCACAGAAAAGCGCGGGCAAGTTAGTTCTTCAGACTACGCCCAACTGACCGACGCACAAGTTTCGCAACAAGAAGCGCTCGAAATAGTAGCTGTAGTCGTCGAAAACATCCTCACCAACTACATCAATAACGTTGCTGAAACCGAAGTGGACTTTAAGTTGCCTGATTCGGTGCGGGATGCAAGAGCAAAAACACCTTGTGCGCACTGAGTTCGCTTTTAGTTTCTCAATACACAAACGACCACAAAAAAAGGAATTTTTAAGATGGACATCGTAAGACACAAGAAAATAAACATCGAGGGGGTCAACATCTTCTACCGAGAAGCAGGTCCTGCCGACGGCCCTACTGTTCTTCTGCTGCATGGATGGCCTTCGTCATCGCACATGTTTAGGAACCTCATTCCCGAGCTGGCAGACAGGTTTCATCTGATCGCGCCTGACTACCCAGGCTTTGGCTACAGTGACGCTCCTAGCGTCAACGACTTTGAGTATAGCTTCGATCATCTCTCCACTATCGTCGAGAAATTCATCGACAGCCTCGGAATCATCCAGGTCTCAATGTACGTCCATGATTACGGCGGCCCCATTGGCTTTCGCATCGCAGAACGCCGCCCTGATCTCATCCGCGCGATCGTCGTGCAGAACGCCGTTGCACATATGGACGGGCTTGCTCCGTCTTGGGAGCCCTTCATTCAATATTGGCAGGATCGAGCAGGTAACGAAGAAGCCGTTCGCAATTTTCTCAAGAAGGAGACGACAATCTTTCAATACACTCACGGTGCTTCGCAGCCGGAGAAAATTAGTCCGGATGCTTATGTTTTTGATCAAACGTTATTGGACCGACCAGGTAATGACCTGATTCAGTTAGAGCTCTTTTATGATTACAGGACCAATCCCGAGAAGTACCCAGAGTGGCAGCAGTATTTGCGAGAGCACAAACCGCCTATGCTCGTGATCTGGGGCGAAAACGATCCATTTTTTACGAAAGAAGGCGCACTTGCCTACACCAAAGATAACCCAGACGCAACAGTCAAGTTTCTGAATGCGGGACACTTCGCGCTGGAGGAAGCTAGTGAAGAAATCGCTGACGCGATGCACGCTTTCGCTGATCGAGTAGATGCAGGAAAGTACAACACCAGTGCGCGACGCAAGGACACAGCAGTTCTACAAACAAAGCCATGAAACAGAAAATGAGGTTTTAGCCTCACGTACCAGTCGCACAAAGAGCAATCGACAATTGCTTCCGACACAACTTCGACGGCGTCTGGCAAGTCGCCGGTAAAGTCTTCGAAACTCAAGAAAAATCGGTAATTACAGGTCAATAATCCAACAAGAAGGCGCATTATGAAAAAGCTACTTTACGTCAAGGCTTCGCCACGCTCTGACAAATCCATTAGCCTTAAGTTGGGCGATGCTTACCTAGGTGCTTATAAAGAAAAATATCCCGACGTACAAGTCGACGAAATCGACCTCTGGCACGCCAACTTGCCAGAGTTTGACGGCGACAGCGCCGCAGCAAAGGTATCATTTTTTGGCGAGGCGGCCATGAATGAAAAGCAAAAGACGGTCTATGAGGAGCTGGTATCTATCTTCAACCGCTTTAACGCAGCGGACGATTATCTGTTCGCAGTCCCGATGTGGAATTTTGGCGTGCCTTACAAACTCAAGCAGTATATCGACTTACTGTCTATGCCCGGCACACTTTTCGGCTTTGAACCAGCGACAGGTTATGTAGGTTTGCTCAAGAACAAACGCGCTACAGCTGTGTATACAGCAGCAATCTATATGCCGGGTCTAAGCAAAGCCTATGGTACGGATCACACCACACCTTATCTAACCGACTGGCTGAATTTTGCTGGTATCGATGATGTCACCAATGTTTGGTTCTACGGCAGCAAGATGCGAGACGCAGTCGAAACTAGCACCGCTTTAGAAGAGTCTCTAAGCGAAGTTCGGGCCGCTGCGATGCGAACATCTCTGCTAGCACCAGCGAAGTGATCTGAAATCCATCAAATCAATCACAAGAACCAAGAAAAGTAAATGAACACCACTGTCAGGCATCCAGACGAATCTTGCACCGTATTTGGTGTTGCGTCAAAGTCCGAAGGAGAACAAAAACTATGAAGTCGACTGTCTTAAACGCTTTTACGGCGCCTAACAAGATCAAAGCATACGTCCTTACCCTAACATGTGTTTTGGCCTTTTGTGCTTCTAACGACTTCGTTCTTGCCGAACAAAAGGAGGCAACAGTGAAAACGACTCAAACCCGGTCAGATCTGTCCAAAGTAGATTGGAAGAAACGGCTTTCTCCGGAGGTCTACCAAGTTACCCGTTGCAGCGCTACAGAGCCAGCCTTCACTGGCAAGTACTGGAACAATCACGCCAATGGGCTCTATCACTGTAGTAATTGTGGTGAGCTTCTGTTCGATTCTAAAGACAAGTTCGACTCAGGTACAGGCTGGCCAAGCTTTTCGCAGGCGAAAAAAAGTTCCACTGAAACTCACAAGGATTCTTCCTTTGGGATGACCAGAGAGGAAGTGGTCTGCAAAAAGTGTGGAGCGCATCTGGGCCATCTGTTCGACGATGGCCCGACGCCCACAGCTCAACGGTACTGCATCAATTCAGCGTCCTTGAATTTTGAAGCAAAAGGCAATAGCAATAAGAGCAAGGATTAGGTCTCATTCAAAAAGGTAGGTTAGGTATGAAATTTGTTTACAGGAAATGTCACAAGGCGCTCGGAGCCTTGATCGGCTTGCTTCTTCTAAGTCCTTATGTTGCTGTTGCAGCGCAGCCAACTAGCGCGAATGACGTCGCTATATTTGCCGGTGGCTGATTCTGGGGTGTGGAAGACGAGCTTGCTAAGACCGTCGGCGTAAAGTCAACAGAAGTTGGCTACATCGGTGGTAAAAGCAGCAATCCCACTTACGAGCAGGTCTGCTCGGGTATGACTGGACACACTGAAGCTGTAAAAGTTACCTTTGATCAATCAAAATCCTCTTACAAGTCGCTAATAAAGCGCTTCCTCGAAATACACAACCCCTATGCGGACATTTCCGTCGTTCACGGAGGGCAATACAAATCAGCGCTTTTCTATCTGAATTCCGAGCAGCATAAGGAGGCAAAGGAGGCCCTAGATGATTTTGAAAAGACTACAAGAAGGAAAGTCGCAACGCGCATCGAGCCAGCAACAACGTTTTGGAGAGCTGAGGAGTATCACCAACACTACTACAAGAAGCATGGGCTGGGATCTTGCAGGCTGTTTTAGAAATTTCAATGGCTGCTTCGGGCTACTCGCTGCCTCTGCAATCTCCGTTGCCTCTCCTTTCGTCTGTGCAGCAGCAGAAGCCCCAGTGTCAGAGGCTGCTCCGACCGTGATTGAGCTCTTCACGTCAGAGGGTTGCTCCAGCTGCCCTCCTGCTGACAGATTACTCTCTGAACTTTCGCGCGATAAGCGACGCTCAGTGATTGCTCTCTCCGAGCATGTCGATTACTGGGACTATCTAGGCTGGAAAGACCCAAATTCTTCAAGAGCTTTCAGTGATAGGCAAAATCTATACGCCCACAAAATGCGTCTTGCTTCGGTCTATACGCCTCAAGTTGTCGTCAATGGAGTAGCTGAAGCCGTAGGCAATAACCGAGCGTCGATCGAAGACGCCATATCGAAAACTGTGGATGAACGCCTCAAAAGACTGTTGGTGAGGTGCCAGCTGAGTCCAGATAGGCGCTCGGTCAAGATTGAAGTGGAGCCATTTCCTTTGGCACGCGCTACTAATGCTTTCATTGCAAACCTGGCCCTGACTGCTGACGGCGTAAGATCGAAGGTAGTGAGGGGGGAGAACTCGGGACACACTTTGTTGCATGACAATGTCGTAGTTAAACTAAGCAGCCAAGCCGTATCGCAACCAACCTTCGCTCAGTCAGGACTTCACAGTTTGATAGCTGTACCTGACAATATCGATTTGATAAAGACAAAAGTCGTGGTATTTTTTCAAGATCCCGGTCAGGGGAGGATTTTTGCCGCTGGTATTGGCTATCCCACTGCTCGATGACCGAGGAGGCAGAACAAGTGCCGAAGAACGAACTGGACCGACTGATGGCTGACATTAGAGCCTGCACCATTTGCCAGGATCACTTGCCACTTGGTCCACACCCTATTTTACAAGTAGCTGGTTCGGCAAAAATATTGATCGCAGGACAAGCTCCGGGCAAGAAAGTACACGAAAGTGGCGTACCTTTTGACGATCAAAGCGGGGAGCGGCTGCGCAGCTGGCTTGGTTTAACAAGCGAGCAATTTTATGATTCTAAAAAAGTGGCGATCTTACCGATGGGCTTTTGCTATCCAGGAGCCGGAGTATCTGGAGATGCGCCACCAAGACCAGAATGCGCCAAAGAATGGCGCGAAAAGGTTCTAAATCATCTGAGTAAAGTTGGATTGGTGCTCGTTATCGGCAAGTATGCGCTTGATTATCACCTGGCGGATAAGCAAAAAGAAAACCTAACTGAAACGGTCAAAGCGTGGCGTGAATACTGGCCAAATCAAGTTCCTATGCCTCATCCCAGCCCACGGAACAATATCTGGCTTCGTAAAAATCCTTGGTTTGAGAAAGAAGTAATTCCCTCAATTCAAGCGCGGGTAAAAGATCTAATCGGCGATCGTTAGCGGATAGATACCGGGACTACATGACATGGGCTACATTGCCGCAAACTGTGCTTCCACAGCAGCCTGGTCAACTTTCCATAGCTTGAAAGCCTCCGCAGAAACAGGATCGGGAAGAATGTTTATTTCTCCAGCTTGAATCCCCTGGCTCTGTTGCAAAAATTGCC
>FSSH01008162.1_pt2 | contig 15841 bp, 12 predicted proteins | sample 1166101 | NCBI WGS metagenome assembly FSSH01 (sample SAMEA32972668, study PRJEB13176) | freshwater metagenome | biome: Drinking water system; feature: Biomass in drinking water that filtered by 0.45 um membrane; material: drinking water | place: USA | collected 2012-12-20 | depth 0 m | reverse complement strand
GTGATGCGCTTTCCATTGCTTTCCATTTCCAGTTGCTGCAAATAAGCGGGAAAGCGATGCAACGATTGATCGTACGGCAATACCGCATGGGATGAGGTGGCGAAAAAATTGATTTGCCAGATACCGATCATGCCGAGCATTACGGGCAGGTTTTTTTCCAGCGGCGCCGTGGCGAAGTGTTGATCCATGGCGCGTGCACCGGCGAGCAGGGTATAAAAGTTGCCCATGCCGACGGTGAGTGCAATCGGTAAGCCGATCGCCGACCACAACGAATAACGCCCGCCGACCCAATCCCAGAATGCAAACATGTTGTCCGGATCGATGCCGAATTTCTCCACGGCGGCGCGATTGGTCGATACCGCGACAAAGTGCTGTGCGATATCTTGCTCGCCGCCGCCATGCGCCAGAAACCAGGTGCGCGCGGCGTGCGCATTGGTGAGCGTTTCCTGCGTGGTAAAGGTTTTCGAAGCGATGATGAACAAAGTTGTTTCAGGATTGAGATGGCCCAACGTGGTGGATAATTGCGCGCCGTCGATGTTGGAAATGAAATGCGGCGTGATGCTGCTGAGCTGGTAAGGTTTGAGCGCTTCGGTCACCATCACCGGACCGAGATCCGAGCCGCCGATGCCAATGTTGACGATATCGGTGAACATTTTGCCGCTGTAGCCTCTACGCGCGCCGCTGTGTACCGCGATGGTGAAACGCTCCATTTGTTTCAACACGCGTTTGACTTCCGGCAGCACGTCGATGCCATCCACATGGATCGGCTGCTCGCCGCGCAACGCGATATGCAATGCGGCGCGCTGCTCGGTGGAATTGATTTTTTCCCCGGCAAACATGCGCTCGATCCAATCGCTCAGTTTTTGCTGCCGCGCCAGCGCCAGCAGCAGATTGACCGTTTCCTGATTGACCGGTTGCTTTGAATAATCGAGCAAAATATCGTTGAACAGCAGCGAGGATTTTTCAAAACGCCGAGGATCTTGCTGGAATAAACTGCGCAAATGCTGTTGCGCCATGACGGGTTGATGTGCCTGTAAAGCAAGCCAGGCCGGTGATTGCGTAAGGGATGGCATCATATTTGTGTTAACTGCTGAGATTATGGATCATGCTGACGATTAGCCGGTTCTCTGCTATTTCCTGGTATTGATCTGCAAGGTGACGATCAACTCCGGTGCTGTGACCGGCCATTCCAGTAGAAGCGTCGTTGCCTGCATAATTTTTTCAAAGCCGCTTTCGGATTGCGACACCGAGAAATGCGGGTGTGCACGTAATGTAACCGGGTGAGATGTCGTCAGTGTGACACTGCCGCCCAAGGTGTCATCGTCCAGGGTGAGTTCGGATAGGCCGGTCAATTCGAGCCACTGGCCAAAGCCGCCGGGAATTTTACCCTGATAAATATAGCGTCCGCCCACACCGTCGCAGCTTGGCATGGCCAAATTGATTTCGGTGCTGAAGCTGTGCGCCAGCTTGGCGGTGAAATGATAAGTGACTTGCAGCCGGTTGCTGTCCAGCATAATCAGTTTATGTACTGGATACGCGGTGTTTTCCGATTGGAAATGGTTGTTTTCAAGCGCTGAGGCCAGAGACCGGTAGGTGATGAACATGCCGTCCAGGCGGTCGATGAACAGATTGCGCGGATGATCGTCCGGCACAATGTCTTCGGCGCTGATTTCATGTTTATAGCTGATTCGGTCATGCGCGGAGGCGATGCCGCTGGTGGTTAGGCTGGATGGAGCACCCGCACCCGGTTGAATTTTCTGATAATAATGTTCGACCTGGCAGCGCAGAGTATCGCCAAAGTTATGCCGGAGCGGGTAGGCATCCAGCTCGCAAATGCTGGCAAACTGATCCAGTTTTAGCACGGCTTGCAGAATGCCATTGTGCACGTAAGCTTCTTCCACGCCGTCCAGATCGGTGTCTTCGGTGAAATAGGCTGCGCGCGGCGCGCAGGCATCGAGCAATGCTTCCAGTTCAACCAGCGCATTGTAGACGGCGCGGCGCAGATGCGGCAGGTACAGGCCGCCGAACAGGCCGTGCCAGTAGGCATCGTTGGCCTGCGATTCATAGAGCTTTTGCTGCATCAGTGAGGTGCGATGCTTTTCCGGCAGCGCATTCAATCGCGCGGATAGACTCAGCATGCGCTTATGCATCCAGTTGGATTCCGGGTAGCGCGAGAAAAAGTTTTTCCAGATACCACCGCGTAAAAACGATTTTTTGTGTTCGTACCAGCCGCTATTTTTGGCTTGCTGCACCAGATCCGCGTAAGTATTGGCGGATTGCGCGGGCAAGGTCCATTCGTTCATTTCAATGTACGAAACCGTGGGCAGGTAGACGATGCCACGGGTTTTTTCGCTGGCGTGATATTCGCTGTAATGCTGCGTGCTGATTTTGTTCGAAGCGAGCACACCCTGAATAAAACGTTCGAGCCAGCCTTTCTCGTATACCCACTGGTAGGTTTCTGGCCAGATGCCGAATTTTTCGATGTCATCGAAATAAATCGCCGCCGCGCGGGTGTTTTGCGAAGGCTGACCGGCGAGCGATTCCAGATGGGCGATGGTTTCCTCGACCGGGGAAAACGGAATTTTGTAGCGCAGCGATTCGGAAATCGGGAATAAGTCGAGCTTATGGGAATCTTCCTCGGTGGTGAAGTAACCGTTTAATTCCTCCGGTGTTTTGCCAGCGCAGAGAAAATGGTAGTCATCCACGGTGACATAACGGATGCCGCAATCCGCCAGCGACGGAACGACGGTGGATTCCCATACGCGTTCGGTGAGCCATGCGCCTTGCGGGCGTTGACCGAATTTTGCCGCCAATTTATTGGAGAAGGCGTCAATCTGCCCGGTGCGGTCGCGGTTGGGAATGACCGCCAGCACCGGCTCGGTATCGCCAGCGCCGAATAATTCCACTTGCCGCCGCGCGACCATTTCGTGCAGTAATACCATATCATCGGGAAAACGCTGCAACAGGTAATCGAGTAGCCAGCCGGAGAAATGCACGGAGAAACGGAAATCCGGGTAGCGGTACAGTACTTGCAGAAACGGTTTGTAACAGCGCAGATGCGCGTCTTCGAGCACTTCGGGGAAATTACCGACGGGCTGGTGCGCATGCACACCGAAAAGTAGCGATACACGTTGTGACATTCAATGATCCTGGTAGTCGTTTTTAAAAACCAGCGTGGCCGCACACCCGATTCGACAACTGCGCAAAGCAGTTGGAGCTGATCAGGTGCTACGAAGACCGCCGCATGGCGCTGCTTGCTTCGTTTTGCTCATTGCCTTTGCTAATCGATTCCTGTAATGCCGGCGGTACCGGCAGTTTAAGTAAGCGATACAGATTCATCAAATTCAACCGGAATAGATGATCGAAACTGGCGACCGAGTGCGCCGGGTTGTAATCGCCAAACCACCAGAACCAGTCGGAGCTTTCGCAGGATGCCAATTGCCGGCTGGCGTCGATTTTCTTTTCTTCGCTTAAACGATCGCTTTGCATGACCAGGTCAAAACTCTGTTTGGCAGCGCAGAGCATATCCCAGGCATGATTCTTTTCCTTGTCGCCGATCCAGGTTGAGAAGGTGCCATATACCCAGCTGCCAGCTGCCAGCGTTGGCAATATTCTAATACTATTGGTTTTTTCCGTATCGGCGATATAGTTCCGGTACGTCGTGGTGCAGATAAACGGGTGATTCTCGAGCAAACCATAGAGGTCATCGAGAAAATAAAAGCCATTGTAGGGATACGACTCCCAGGCGTTTTCTCCATCCAGAATTACGCTGACCACCGGATTCTCGCCAGCGGGGGTGCCATGGTAGATCCGCTCCAGCGATTGGATAAAATTTTCCGCCGCATCGCGTCCGAACCATTTGGCGTATTCAAAGCCGATCAAGTCGGATAACTGGTCGTCGCGGAAAAAGCAGACGACTTGCCCGGATTCTCCATCGACTTGGTAGGGCCGGTACAAATACTCGTTGCGGTCCGGTAACGGCGCATCCGGATAAGAAGCGCGCAGGCTATTGGCCAGTACGCCTTCGCCGCTGGCGCTCCATTGGCAATTTTGCTCGGCAAAGATTTTCAGTAACGCTGACGACAAAGCACCTTCGGCTGGCCATATGCCGGTGGGTTGTTCATTGAAACGCTGGGTGTGGCTGGAGATGGCCGAAGCAAGATGAAACGCAACGCGGCTGCGGCCGCCCGGATACAGTTGGTGCTCCGGTAATATTACGTCGGGTTGACTGTCGCGGGCGGAAGTGAAATCGATCAGCAGCGGCGCGAGCGGATGATAGTGCGGCGTGGTGGATAACTCGATCTGGCCGGATTCGGCAAGTTTGCGGTAGCGCGGAATCAGTTCCCGGATCAATTCACCGATCAGGTTGAACAGTTGCAAACGGTTTTCGTAGCTGAATTCCTGGCTTTGCGCCATCAATTTCATCACAAACTCGTTGTTGCGGCGCACGCTTTCGCCCATCCACGCCAAGTGATACCACACCAGCAAATCGGCTAAATATTGCCCGGAGAAATAAGTCAGCTCGCTTTCGCTGCGTTTGTTGAACATCTGGTACAGCTCGTGCAAACGTTTATAAGCCGGATACGGTTGCAGCATGGTGGTGTGATTGCTGAGAAAGCAACTGTCGAACACGTATAAACGATCCTGGATGGAGATATGCTCCAGGTCGGGTGTTGCTAACAGACGCAGCAAGGGACTGCGGATTTCCCCTGTGGAAAATTGCGTGGAGAAATCCTCCAGCTGATCCAACAGCACTGGCACAAAATTGATCACCGCTTTGGTGCGCGGGTGCATTTCCAGATGATACGCCATGTCGGTATAGTCCTTGATGGCATGGAGATACACCCACGGCAACACAAATTCGTTGGTGACATAATCCCGGTAGTCCGGCTGATGCATGTGCCACAGTAAAACTAGATTTAATTGTTTCATTTAATAATGACGTACCTGCTTAATGATTGTGATTGGAGAGGCGTCACATAGGTAACGTTCAAGATCGTTTAATCAGCATGCCTTGTGGATTTCCTGTCCCAGCATTTCGGGTGTGATTAAGGTAATGCCTTTTTCGGACACATAAAACCGCTTGCGATCCTCATCGGGATCGTATCCCACCACCAATCCTTCGGGAATGGCGCATCTTTTTTCCACGACTACACGGCGCAGGCGCGCATGCCGGCCGACCACCACATCGGGCAGTATGACCGAGTCTTCCACGCTGCTGAAACTATTCACTTTGACATTGGAGAACAGCAGGGAACGGCGCACCGTCGCGCCACTGATGATGCAACCGCCCGATACCGAAGAATCCAGGGCCTGGCCGCGCCGGTTATCGTCGTCGAAAACGAACTTGGCGGGCGGTAATTGCTCCTGATGCGTCCAGATCGGCCAGTCGGCATCGTACAAATTCAACTCCGGCGTGACGCCGACCAGGTCGACGTTGGCCTCCCAGTACGCGTCGACCGTTCCCACATCGCGCCAGTACGGTACTGTATCCGATGCCATATTGACGCAACTGTTCTGGAAGCGGTGCGCGAAAACGCGGTAGCGCGGCACCAGATAAGGAATCAAGTCCTTGCCGAAATCGTGTGCTGAATCCTGTGTTTGATGGTCGCGGATTAATTGCTGGTAGAGAAATGCGGCGTTGAACACATAGATTCCCATGCTTGCCAGCGCTTTTTCCGATTGCCCCGGTATCGGCGCCGGATGGGCCGGTTTTTCGGTAAAGCTGGTGACCTGCCAGGCTTCATTGACGCCCATCACACCGAAAGCAGTGGCTTCTTCCAATGGAACTTCGAGGCAAGCCACCGTCATATCCGCGTTTTTTTGGATATGCTCGGCCAGCAGTTTGCTGTAATCCATTTTGTAAATGTGATCGCCGCCCAGAATCATCACGTATTTGGCGGCGTGGCGCTGCATAATGTCGATATTCTGAAAAACCGCGTCGGCTGTGCCTTGATACCAAGTTTCATCGGCTGTACGCTGCTGTGCGGGCAACAGTTCGATGAATTCCTTGAAACGGCCATCGAGAAAACTCCAGCCGTGCTGAATATGGCGGATCAAGCTCTGCGCCTTGTATTGCGTCACCACGCCGATGCGCCGGAAGCCCGAGTTGACGCAGTTGGAAAGCGGGAAGTCGATGATGCGGAATTTGCCACCAAAGGGAACCGCCGGTTTGGCGCGCCAATCGGTCAATTGGTGCAAGCGGCTGCCGCGTCCTCCGGCCAGAATCAGTGCCAATGTGTCGTGCGAAATGTTGCTGTGGAAGTGACTGCCGGTATTGTGCTGTGCCGGGGATTCACTGGCATAGTGCGGTTCATTATGATTGTCCATCGCGATGTCCCTTTCTAATGCATGTCGATATAGTATCGCATTATGGCACTTTCTCACATTAAGCTTTCAGTTCAATTGTCTTAAGTCAAAGAGCAGACACGCTATAATTCCCAAGATATCAGCCAACCGGTCAAATAATGTGATTACAGTCAGAAAAACCAATGTCATGCAAAATGCGCTGCTCGATGCGCGTCTGCACGATCCCTATGCCTACCTCGGGCTGCACCGTGAGCAGGGTCAAACGCTGGTACGGGTATTCCGTCCCTACGACATACAGGTGTGGATCAGGACGGCAACCGGTTATGAGCCGATGCAACGCATCCATCCGGATGGAATTTTCGAATGGCGTGGAGACACAGCGCCTGCTATGCCTTACCGTTTGCGCATCGAGAAAAAAGGGGAGCGGCATATCGTTTATGAGTTATTCGACCCGTATGCTTTTGCGCCGCAAATTTCCGATCACGATTTGTACTTGTTCAACGAAGGTAAGTTATGGCAGACGTATCGTACCCTCGGCGCACATTCCGTTAGCAATGCCGGGGTGAATGGCATGCGTTTCTCGGTGTGGGCGCCGAATGCGGAGCGCGTCAGCGTGGTCGGCGATTTCAACCGCTGGGACGGGCGCATGCATCCCATGCGTGTGCATCACGCCAGTGGCGTCTGGGAACTGTTCATTCCGGAATTGCCGTCCGGTTCACTGTACAAATTCGAGATTCGCAACCGCGCCAGCGGTGAAGTCCTGATCAAAACAGACCCTTATGCCCAGCGCTTTGAACTGCGCCCCCAGACGGCGGCATTGGCGCCCGTGGAGAGCGGTTTTGACTGGCAAGATGCGGCATGGATGACCCGTCGCGAGAACTGGGATTGGCTGCACGCGCCGCTGAACATTTTTGAAATGCACGCCGGTTCATGGAAGCGCCATCCCGATGGGCGTTTTTATAACTACCGCGAGCTGGCGCAGCACCTGCTGCCGTATGTGGTGGACATGGGCTACACGCATATCGAACTGATGCCGGTTTCGGAACATCCGTTGGACGAATCGTGGGGTTACCAGACCACCGGCTATTTTGCCGTCACCAGCCGCTATGGCTCACCCGATGATTTCCGCTTTTTTGTCGACGCCTGCCATCAAGCGGGCATTGGCGTGATTCTCGACTGGGTGCCCGCGCATTTTCCGCAGGATGCGTTCGCGCTGGCGCGTTTCGACGGCACGGCGTTGTACGAGCACGAAGATCCGCGCCTGGGATTTCACCAGGATTGGGGCACGTACATTTTCAATTACGGGCGCAACGAAGTGAAATCGTTTCTGCTCTCCAGCGCGCATTACTGGCTGTCCGAATTTCATTTGGACGGATTGCGCGTCGATGCGGTCGCTTCGATGCTGTATCTCGATTACTCGCGCAAGGAAGGCGAGTGGCTGCCGAACAAATACGGCGGACGGGAAAACCTGGAAGCCATCGATTTCCTGCGCGATCTGAACGTCATGGTGCACGGTGAATTTCCCGGTGCGCTGACACTCGCCGAAGAATCCACCGCCTGGCCCGCGGTGTCGCGCCCGACCTACGTCGGCGGCCTGGGGTTTTCGATGAAATGGAACATGGGCTGGATGCACGACACGCTGTCGTATATGCGCCAAGATCCCATTTACCGGCGCTATCACCAGGATCAACTCACGTTCAGCCAGCTCTATGCATACAGCGAAAACTTTATCCTGCCGTTCTCGCACGATGAAGTGGTGCACGGCAAAGGCTCGCTACTCAACAAAATGCCCGGCGACGATTGGCAGAAATTTGCCAATGTGCGCCTGTTATTGACGTACCAAATGACCTGTCCGGGTAAGAAGCTCAACTTCATGGGCAACGAATTCGCGCAGCGGCAGGAATGGCGTGTAAGCGCCGAGTTGGACTGGGGGTTGCTGCAATACCCCTTGCATGCCGGTGTACAAGCCGCGCTGCGCGATTTGAATCGCTGCTATCAAAACACCCCGGCCCTGCATCAACTCGACTTCGCCGCCGAAGGCTTTCAATGGATCGATTGCCAGGATGCCGATCAATCCACCATCAGCTACCTGCGGCGCGGCAAAGACGGCACATTCGTGCTGATCATCCTCAACTTCACCCCGATTCCGCGCAACGGCTACCGCATCGGCGTCCCCGCCAGCGGCACGTACCGGGAAATTTTCAACAGCGACTCCGCCTATTACGGCGGCAGCAACGCCGGTAATTTAGGCAGTATCGCCAGCGTGCAAATGCCCTGGATGGGATTTGCCGACTCGATTGCGATCACGTTGCCGCCGCTGGCGGGGGTGGTGTTTTGTTTGCAGGATTTGCTAATAAAGGGGGAGATATGAGTTTTATGCTGATGCGATTTCAATATTTTGGTAATTTAGCATTGTCGTTTTTTATAAAAGGAACTTGTCTGTTTTTAATTTTCACAATAACGGGATGCGTGTCAAATGAGCCAATTAGAAAAGGAGGAATTGGAAGCCCCTGTATTAACGACGAGTGTAAACCTCCTGTCGAGCTTCCTTTCATTGAGAAACATGACCAATACGATCTCGCGTTCGTAGAATTTACGGAGCGCGGAAATGTTTTTGATCGACAGAGGCTAGAAGATGTTTTGGAATATATTGATAAAAAAGGAAAAAGCGATGAAGGGGCTATAGTTATTGTATTTGCTCATGGATGGAAAAACAACGCTAAGATTAATAATAATAATGTTGAAAACTTTCGGGGACTCTTGAGTGTAACCGCCAAGCTTGAGAAACAATGGGGATCAAAGAAAAAAGTTGTGGGAGTGTATATAGGATGGCGTGGGCAGACATTAGATGTAGAGTTTTTAAATAATATAACATACTGGGATCGCAAAGCAGTTGCTGAGCAAGTAGGAAAAGGAGGTGTCACGGAATTACTACTTCGATTGGAGCATATGCTTGATTCTAATTCAGATAAGAATCTATACCTTGTAACTGGGCATAGTTTTGGAGGAGCTATAATTCTTTCTGCTTTACATGAAGTAATGCTTGAACGTGTAATTTCAGCAAAAGAAACTTATCAAGGATGTTATAAAACTCGTCCTTTTGGGCATGGTGTGATTTTGCTCAATCCAGCAATTGAAGCCAATGAAGCACTTCAGCTCAAAGAGCTTGTGGCGCAGAAGTGTTTTGACGATACTCAAACACGATTGATGCATATCATCAGTTCAAATGCTGACATTGCAACAAAGCTAGCTTTTCCAATTGGTCAATTGCTTGGTGTGAATTTGCGTTGGAGTCAAGCGAAAATTTTGCGAGAATTTCAACCAAATAAAATAATAGAGTTGTATGAGAGTGAACTGGATACGACTACTGTTGGGAACTCTCCTTTATTTCGAACTGGGCAATTCGATTTTGAGAAAGGTGAATATCGAACGTGCGTTGGAGGAAAAAGTGATTGTGTAAGAGATCAAGAAGAAATTCATATCCCGGTTAAAAAGAATGAACCTTTGGCTTTCATTTATACTGATTCAGCTTTTATTAATGGCCATAATGATGTTTTTAATTCCCGAGTGCAAGCCTATATCGCTGCGATTGTTACGGAAACAAGAGCAAAAAGAAATCTTGTTTTAGTAAATGAGAACAAATGTTTTCCAAGTGATAAAAATGATCAAAGAATGCAGAGTAATAAGATACCTTCGGAGTGCTTTTTACAAATAAATGGAATAGAAAATGATTTTGATTTTAAAGAGTGTTTCAATTTTTTTCAGAGGAAACTAAATTTTTCAGAGGAAACTAAAAGAGATCAATGAAGTTTTGTAGGAAATCTGTTCCATTATTCTGTAACTTGGTTAAGTTGATGAAATCTGGTTTATAGTCAATTAATTTTGTAGAGTGGATAAGCGAAGCGCTATCCACCGTATCCTTCAGTTTTTATCAATAATTTTGGTGGATGACGTTGCACTTATCCACCCTACATTCTAGATTTCATCACACCGCCACAACTGCGCGGCCCCACGCACGCCGGAGCTGTCGCCGTGAATGTTCTTCAATACGGGCGTGATGAATTGGTCGTTAAACACATAGCGTGCGACGTTCTCACGGCCTTCGCTGTAGAGCCGGTCGACATTCGATAATCCGCCGCCGAGGACGATGGCATCGGGGTCGAGGATGTTGATGACCATCGCCAGGGCGCGGCCAAAGCGGTCGAGGAAACGTTGCATTGCGGCTTCCGCCAAGGCATCGCCTTGCGCCGCCAGCGTGACGATGTCATTGGCTTGCAAGGCGCGATTGCCGCCGTGGCGGTGATAATCGGCGGCCAGGCTGGGGCCGGAGATGAAGGTTTCAACGCAGCCTTTCTGGCCGCAGTAGCAATCCGGCCCGTTCCGCTCCAGAATGTTGTGACCCCATTCCCCGCCGATGTGTTGACGGCCTTGATGTAATTGTCCGTTGAACACGATGCCGCCGCCGACGCCGGTACCCATGATGACACCGAATACCACGTTGTAATCTTTGCCCGCGCCGTCCAGTGCTTCGCTCAGCGCAAAACAGTTGGCGTCGTTGGCGATGCGCAGCGGCCGGTTCATTAGTCCTTGCAAATCATCGAACAACGGCTGTCCATTCAGACACACGGTATTGGAATTTTTCATTTTGCCGCTGACCGCCGAGATCGCGCCCGGCGTGCCGATACCCACCGGACATTGCTGGCCGGTTTCCGCTTCCAGTTGCCGGGTGAGTTGCGCGATGGTGTGCAAAATCGCCCAATAGCCTGCCGATTGCTGCGTGTCTACGCGTTTCCGCACTAGCTCTTTACCGTCAGTGTCCAGTACCACGCCTTCAATTTTGGTGCCGCCGAGATCGATACCGATGCGCATGGGGCGAGTCTCGAACGGTTACGCCGCGATGCGCGCGCCACGCATGAATACCAACGCACCGCGATCGGAGGAAATCGGGCAGGATTCCGAACCTACCGGCGCGAGCTGCCAGTCGCCGCTGCATAGCAGCGTGTCGCCGAAGAACGCGTCGCCTTCGAGCAGCAGGCATTCTTCATCGTGAGTGAGCGATGCTTGCTGCGATGACCAATGGGTTCCGGCGGCGATGCGCAGCAGCGACGAGCGGGTCTGGCCGTCGTCGTGCAGCGGCTTGCTCGCTACACCGGGCGCCAGTTCCGACCAGTTGCCTTCGTTGGCGCGGATGGTGACCAACTCGCGGCCATCGCCGGGCAGGTATGCGGTCAGCAGATCGCGCGCGACTTCGGCGGTGTGGCCCACCGGTATGCCGCGCAGGTACAGCAACGCGCCGCTTTCCGACGATATTTTGCCGTGGCGGCTGCCTGCGCGCGCCAGGTGATAATCGCCGCTATTCACCTTGAGGTCGCCGAGGTTGGCGGAGCCGCGCAGCACGATGCATTCTTCGTCTTCATGGTGGCGGTGCATCGGCAAGCTGGCGCCGGGTTCGATATCGAGCAGGAAAGCACGGTTATTGGGATCAAGAGTTTTGGCGCGCACGCCGGGGAGAATCTTGCGCCATTTACCCTGATCGCTGCGGATCGTGACGCGCGGCGCTTCCGCGGCGGCGCTGGCGTGGATGCGCTGGAAAAGCTGGGCGCGGATTTTTGCACGCTGCTGATTGCTCGGCTGTGACGGTTCCAACCCTTCCAGCAGCGCCGCTTCGATTTTTTCGGCGTGCTGCGGATTGTCCGGGTCTAATGAGTAGCGTTTCTTCATCGTTCAAAGCCTTTGAGTAAATCGTCCTCGAGCACATCGTGCAACTGCTTGAGCGCGCGGCGGATATGCGATTTGACCGTGCCCAGCGCCATATTGCTGAAAGCGGCGATCTCTTCGTGCGTCAAGCCGCGGAAGAAAGCCATTGCGACCAATTGGCGCTGTACCGGTTCGAGCTGTTGCAATGCCTGATTCAATTTGGCGTTATTTTGCGTCGCCGCCAGCAAATCTTGCGGATCGCCTTCGTGTGACGGTTCGTCGAGCAATAGAGCTTCCGGTTCCTCGCAAAGTTCGGCATCGTCCGCCTTGCGCAGATAATCCAATGCCCGGCTGCGCGCGATCGTCAGCAGCCAGGCGGTGACGTTGCCGCGTTGCGCATCGAAGCGCGGTGCTTCGCGCCACACCTGCCAGTACACGTCCTCGCTTACTTCCTCAGCCGCTTGCGCATTGCGCGTGATGCGCAGCGCTACGCCATAAACGCGGTTCAGCGTGGTCTCGTACAGATCAGCCAGCGCCTGTTCGTCATGCGCCGCAATCGCAGTGACTAAAGCCTGCATGTGCGCATCTGCAGCATTGCTGTCACGATTGTGTGTGCTGCTCGTCGTCACTCCCGGTCAAATCCTTCGCATTACGTTGGTCTTTTTTCTGTACTGAAATATATCATCAGACGCTCTTAGGCACACGGTTTCTGTCGCCAACGGTAAAAAAATCATCACACCAGAAACTGCTGATAGTAAGGTGTGGTAAACCGGCTGCGCGCGAGTTTGCGGGGAATGCGCACGTCTCCCGGTTGCAGCCATTGCGTTTGGATCGGCGAAGGGTTTCCGCCCAGAGTATCGATGGCGAGCCGGTTGTATTCGCGCGCGAATTGCTGCCACAGCGGCTCGTTTGGGTTGCAATAAATCGGGTCGAACGAGCAGGAAATGCCCGCCCCGCCGGAATAAATGCCGTAAGGTTTCAGCTTCCGCTCCGGGCGATGCACGAAATACGTGGCCCAGCCGGTGGGCGTGAAGCCGGTTTTCTGTTCGAATGCTTTCGTGAAACGGTAAGATTCGGCGATGACTTGCTCGAGCATTCCGATGTCGTGTTCGTAATATTGGAAATCCAGGCGATGTTCGGTTTCAGCGGGACGCCAGTATTCATTGACAAAATCATGACGCGAAAACACGATGCCCTGCGGTTGCGGCAGACTGCCGCCGTCGAATCCATGTTGGATCGCCAATCTTTTTGCGATGCGGTACTGCTCGCACGCAGGTTGTGAACTACCCGGCGTGACGTTACCGGCATCGGCCCGGTAACGTTGTTCGGCGAAGCAGGCCAGTTGATGCAGCACCACGACCGCCAGCAAGGCATCGCATTCTTCGCGTAATTTCAATACACCGTCGGTCAACGCCTGCGGGCTGTCGAACGCCTGCAACGTCACGTTTGCGCGGCACAAGCTGGCGCGGCGCACTTCGATGACGCATTCCACTACGATGCCGGATAAGCCGAAGCTGCATTTGAATTCATAGAATGCATCGCCGTCCTGCCGGTCCGACAGAATGCGCAGACTGCCGTTTTCGTCGATGTAGAGAACGGCGGTGACATGACTGGAAAAATAACCTGGGCCGTCGAGCGAAGATTCCTTGGTGTCGCCAACCGCCACCGAGCCAACGGTCGCTTCGCCGATTTCCGCCTGGAACGGGATTTCCCAGCCCTGCTGCTGCAACCACAGATTCAGTTTTTTCAAGCGGCATCCGGCTTGAACGCGAACCAGTTGGCGGCCTTGCTCGTCTGTTTCCAAGCCGATAATGGCGTCCAGTTTGCGCGTGCACAACAACGTGCCGCCATCGTTGAGGATGGTTTCCGTGACTGACAGCATGGAACCGACCGGGCGCACGGGTGTGGGAAATTGCCCGGTATCGCGTACCACAGCCTGCACGTCGGCATAGCTGACCGGTTCCACGTAGACAGCCGGTTGTGTGCTGCGGCTCGAGCCCCAGTTTCTGAAGCGGCGTCCGTCATTGATCAAAAGGCCGTGATAAAACTCGTGCATGACTTCTTGCGTACGGGTATTCATGGTTGTTTTCTCCTTAATCTCGTTCGTGCAAACGCGTTATGCGAGCAATGTAAAGCGTTGAATGTCGGGCGCTTGCGCCAGCAAGGGTGTGACTTTTACCAGGGCTTCCCTAATATGCGGTGTGTCGAAGTGCGCGTCGATGGCCTGTTCATCCGTCCATTCCTCGATAAACAGAAACACCGCCGGGTTGTTGCGATGCTGCAATAACTGATAACTCAAACATCCTGATTCCTGGCGGGTGGGTACGACGATTCCTTGCAAAATTGCGTGTACTTCGGGAATTTTATCCGTGCATGCGACGACTTGCGCAACGGCTCTGATGGTGTGCTGTGACATGAGATTTTCCTTCCTCTGTTCATTAAAATTTTCAACCGAGATGGAAGCAGTCGCTTCTATGAATGAATACGAAGGAAATCCCGGTTTGGATGCAGCCGGATACTGTTTACAGATTAAGAGCGGTGCATGTGTTTGTTCATGCAAGGAATATCAAGTATTTCTAAAAAAATTGTGATTTTCTGCATCCAAGTTTCGAGTGGCTGCGTATTGGGTAATGAAGCCGCCTGAAATGGTTTGGATGGCTTCACGGACTTCCAGCGGAAGCAGGCAGCGTTCGCCGGATACGCTAACTTAAAATCAATCAAAAGGAGAGGAAATCATGATTCTAATATCACCGAAGGAACATACACCGGAATGGCTTAAATATCTCGCGATTGCGTTAATCTGCGCACTGGTTGCCGTCGATGGCATCGGTTCGGTCATGGCGGATCAGGTCAAAACCAGTACACAACAAACAAACACCAGCGATAGCTCGGAAGAACCGCGTCTGGTAATACACAGTGATTCTGTTGCGTCTCGATTGGGCGGGTATTATGGCATTTTGGCGTTTTTGGATAACTATGCATTGCCTGCTTTATTGTCCGATCGTGAAATCGCATCGTTCTTTGGCAATTTGACGGAAACCCCCGTGGATATCTCGCAGTGCTTGGCCATGATGCTGGATCATGACTTGGGCGGTTCTTCACGGCATGATGGCACCGTGCTCGATACCGGTCATAAATGCCGGGGTTCGATGCCTAAAATTCACAAGGGGCGCAATATTCCGGATAGAACCATTACAAAATTCATCCAGATCATCGGTCAACAAGCCGAGTTGGCCGGTATAAGCGAAGCCGATATCAAAGCCGTTGCCAAGGTGCTTGAGCAAAAGCGCGCCGGGGTACGTAACAAATAATTCAATTCTGTCCGGTTTGATGCCCCGCTGCGTGTGGCGGGGTTTTTTTATTGCGGTTGAAAGAAGCGGGAGTTATTGCATTGAATGCAAGCCGATCATGTTGCCTTCGGTGTCCCGGATCAAAGCGATAAAGCCATAGGGACCGATGGACATTTTTTCACGTATTAAATGCCCTCCCGCAGAGGCTGCGCGAGCAGCCTCAACAGCACAATCCGCGCAAGAGAAGTAGACCAGCACAGCATTTCCGCCGGATGGCCCATCCGCCATTTTGACCAGCGCGCCGGATGCGCCCATTTGACCCTTCAGCATGGGAAAACTCCAAAGCTCAACCGGCATGCCTGCGGGACTATCCAGTCGTTCCAACTTGGTTTGGAACACCGATTCATAAAAACGCTTGGCGCGCTCCATATCCTGCACGTAAATTTCAAACCAGCCTACGGGATTATTGTTCATGTGCATTTCTCCTTTGCGTACTTAAGTTTCGAATGGATTGTTAGGGAAGCGCTGATTAATTGACTGCACGA
>FSSH01000884.1_pt2 | contig 15853 bp, 15 predicted proteins | sample 1166101 | NCBI WGS metagenome assembly FSSH01 (sample SAMEA32972668, study PRJEB13176) | freshwater metagenome | biome: Drinking water system; feature: Biomass in drinking water that filtered by 0.45 um membrane; material: drinking water | place: USA | collected 2012-12-20 | depth 0 m | reverse complement strand
AGCGAGAGGGCGAGGGGGCCGGCAAGAACCGTGGCGACGAGCTTCTTCATGATCGCAGATCTCCCTTGTGCATCCGATGAGGTCCGGCTTTGCACCGGTCTTGGTCGGGGTCGACGGATGGATCGTAGTCGTGCGGAGTGAGCTTAACCGTTCAAGCTCATGAATGCACCCCGAACGGCTTAGGTTCCGCCTCCGCTTTCCGTCGCCGCGAAAAACCCTTTAGAGAGGCTGCCGGATCACACGTCTGGACCTGCGTCGAGGACATCATGCTGCGCGCCACCACCATCGTCCGCAAGCCCGCCGTTCGTCCGGATGCGGTGGTCGATACCGTGACCCTCGATCATGCAGCACGCCAGGCGACGGAAGCCAACCTTATCGCCGAGGGCGGCATCGGAATCACCCTCGCCCTTCAGAAGAACAGCGGCCTTGAGGACGGCGACGCCCTGCGCCTCGAAGACGGTCGCCTCGTCACCGTGAAGGCCGCTGTCGAGCAGTTGCTGGAGGTGCAGGCCGAGAACCCGACCCGTCTCCTGCGCCTCGCCTGGCAGCTCGGCGGCAATCACGTCGCGGCCGAGATCGGGCCCGATGCGCTCTACGTACCGGCCGAGGCCTCCGTTGCGGAACTGGTCCGCGGCCAGGGCTGTACCGCGAGGCCGGTCTCCCGCGCCTTCAAGCCCGAGCGCGCCGCCCACGACCACAGCACCTGCGGCCATGATCATCACGAGCATGGGCATGATCACGCGCATGAGGCCCACGCTCATCATGAGCGTGACCAACACGGGCATGATCACCACGGGCATGAGCATCACACCCATGACCACCACGATCACGGCCATGTCCACGGCCCCAACTGCAAGCACGACCACTGAGCCTCGGTCGCGATTGAAGCGGCGGCCGGTCGCCTTTATCTCCGCCCGATGATGACCAGCGATCTGCGCTTCTCGGTCGCCCCGATGATGGACTGGACGGACCGGTATTGCCGGGCCTTCCATCGCACCCTGTCGCGGCGCGCACGGCTCTATACCGAGATGGTCACCACCGGCGCCGTGCTGCACGGCCCGCGTGAGCGGCTGCTCGGATTCTCGGCTGTCGAACATCCGGTTGCGGTCCAGCTCGGCGGCTCGAACCCTGTCGACCTCGCGGCGTCGGCGCGGATCGCCGAAGAGTTCGGCTACGACGAAATCAACCTCAATGTGGGATGCCCGTCGGACCGCGTGCAGGACGGCCGCTTCGGCGCATGCCTGATGCGCGAGCCTGCCCTCGTCGGCGAGTGCGTCGCCGCCATGAAGGCGTCGGTCAGGGTGCCCGTAACCGTAAAGTGCCGAATCGGCGTCGACGATCAGGATGTCGGGCAGGCCCTCGACGACCTCTCGGAAACGGTGGTCGCGGCGGGCGTCGACGCCCTCATCGTGCATGCGCGCAAGGCCTGGCTCCAGGGCCTGTCGCCGAAGGAGAACCGCGACATCCCGCCCCTCGATTACGGCCGCGTCGCCGCCCTGAAGCGGGCTCGGCCCGAACTCGTGATCTCCGTGAACGGCGGCATCACGACCATCGCGGATTCGCTCACCCACCTCTCGGAGGTCGACGGCGTCATGATGGGGCGGGCCGCCTACAACGATCCGTCGGTGCTGCTTGGCGTCGATCCAGTCCTGTTCGGCGAGCCGGCACCGGTCGCCGATGCGTTCGAGGCGGTGGAAGCCTACGCTCCGAGGGTCGCCGAGGCACTGGCGAGCGGCATTCGGCTCCACACGCTCACTCGCCACATGCTCGGCCTGTTCAACGGCCGTCCCGGAGCCCGAGCCTATCGGCGCCATCTCTCGACCTTCGGTACCAATGCCGACGCCGATCTCGGCACGTTGCGCGAGGCCGTCGCCCAGGTCTCGCGATTTGAGACGGTCCTGTCGCCGACAGAAATCGCGGCGGCCTGACGTGTCGCCTCTCTAGGGCGCGCCGCGCAGCACCAGTCTGTCGCCGCGGACTTCGTATGACGCCAGCCGGCTGAGGAAGCTCATGCCGAGAAGATTGTCGGAGAGGGCGCCCGGTCGGCTCACGAGGGCGGAGACACGTCTCAGGGTGATGTTTCCCACCGCGAGGCTGTCGAGAAAAACCGGCGCGGCGACGGTGACGCCATTGGCGGTGGAGACGCGGACGGCGTACTCGGAATCCTTAGGTGTCAGCCCCACGGCGGCGGCGTTCTCGGCGGTGAGAACAACCGAGCTGGCGCCCGTGTCGAAGAGGAATGTCTGAGTCGTCCCGTTGACGGCTGCGCGGACCTGGAAATCTCCACCGGAGCGCCGCGTGATGGTGACGGTCCCGCCGGGCCCGCTGGTGGCGCTGCCTGGGCGAAGCTCGCCGAGGATGCGGTTGCCGATCTCTTGCGCTTCGTCTCGGTAGGAATAGGCAGCGATGCAGACGAGGCCGAGCAGCGCCCATATGGCGAGGGCCCGCAGGCTCTCGCCCATGCGGCTGCGGAACGTACCCCAGAAGCCGGCCATCACCATGGCGAGGAGCGCGCCGGTGGCGGCTAGTCCGGCGAACTGATCCGGCTCCATGCCGACGATCCTGCTCTCGGTGCCGTTGAAGACAAGGATGGCGAGGACGAGGCCGAGGAGGCCCAAGGCGAGGTAGATCATGGCGTCACGCGCTGCCGTAGGGCGGCTCGCATGCGATCGGGCAGCGTCGCCATGATCGCCCTGCGCTGCGCCTCGGGCATCGAACCCCAGAGCGCGATTTCGTCACGGGTCCGGCCGCAGCCCTCGCAGAGGCCGAGTCGCTCGTCGAGGATGCAGAGCTTGGTGCAGGGGCTGCTTGGTTTCGGGGCGAGACGTGTCATCGCGCGTTCCATGCCGGTGCGGCCGGTCGCGATCAAGGGGTAGACGAGCTCATGCCGGAATCGCGACGAGAAGTCCGAGGAGAGCCGCGATCTCTGTGACCTGTTGGCAGGCACCGACGACATCTCCTGTCTGACCGCCGATCTGGCGCCGCGCGAGGTTCGTGACGCCCCAGGCGGCAAGCGCCGCGAACCCGATCATGAGCGCCACGCCTCCGACGGGGAGGCCGAAAGGGAGGGCAACAAGAGAAAGGGCAGTTCCCAACCCTGTTGCAAACCCCAAGGTCCGCAGGCTCGGTCTTCCGACGGAGGCGCCCGCACCGCCGATCCTCGCTGGATCGAGAAAGACGAGCGGTGCCAGGGCAGCGACCCGAGAGATCGTGGCGGCCAGCAGGAGCGCCACCGCCGAATAAGCACCGATGCGGTCGGTCAGCGTCGCCAGCGCGCCGATGCGAAGGGCGAGCGACAACATGAGCGCGACGCCGCCATAGGCACCGATGCGGCTGTCACGCATGATGTCGAGGCGCCGCTCTCGGGTCGTCCCGCCGCCGAACCCGTCGGCGACGTCGGCCAACCCGTCCTCGTGCAGGGCGCCGGTCACGAGCGCGCCGATCGTCATCGCCAGGGTCGCGGCGAGGAAAGGTCCGAGACCGAGTGCATGGGCGAGGAGGAACATCGCGGCCGAGGGCAGCGCGAGGATCAGGCCCGCCAGCGGCAGCATCCTGGGCACGGTGCGGAAATCCGGGAGCCCATGCGGGTCGCCTTCGCCGGGCAGTCGCGGCACGGGCAGGCGGCTGTAGAAGCGCAGGCAAGCGGCGAGGTCGTAAGCCGCCCGCGCCCCGGGAAAGGCCGGCTCCGCGACGTCCTGCGCATCCTCGGCCATCACCTTCGCCTTCACCGACCCATTCGCGGGAGTTATAGCCGCCCGGTAGCGCGCCTTTCCATCCCGCGCCTCGCACGGATGACGTCATGACAGCGGATAATTCGGCCTCCGACGGTGGCCCCTTCGCGGATATCCGCCGGCTGATCGCCACGATGCCCGGCCCCGACCGGGAGGCGATCGGAATGATCTGCGAGCGCGACGCGATGCTGACGAAGCCGGCGGGCGCCCTCGGGCGCATGGAACAGCTCGTCGAATGGCTCGGCGCCTGGCAGGGAAAGGGCAGCCCGAGCCTCGACCGGCCGCTCGTCTGCGTCTTCGCCGGCAGCCATGGCGTCACCGCCCGCGGCGTCTCGGCCTATCCGGCCGAGGTCAACCGCCAGATGCTCGACAACTTCGCCGCCGGCGGCGGAGCGATCAACCAGATCTGCGCCGCCTACGGCCTCGGCTTCAAGGTCTTCGACCTCGCCATCGACCTGCCGACCGGTGACATCTGCGTCGGGCCTGCCTTCTCCGAAAAGGACTGCGTCGCCACAATGGCCTTCGGGATGGAGGCCGTGGCGGCCGGTACAGATTGCCTGGCGCTTGGCGAGATGGGGATCGGCAACACCACCATCGCGGCGGCGATCTACGCGGCCCTCTTCGGCGGCGATCCTTCGCATTGGGTCGGGCGCGGCACAGGCGTCGACGAGGCCGGGATCGCCCGCAAGGTGGAGGCGGTGAGGGAGGCGCTCGCCCACCACGCCGGTCATCTCGACGACCCGCTGGAGGTTCTCTCCCGTCTCGGCGGCCGGGAGATCGCCGCGATGGCCGGAGCGATCCTGGCGGCGCGGCTGCAGAGGGTGCCCGTGGTCCTCGACGGATACGTGGCGACGGCGGCCGCGGCGGTGCTCCACGCCCTCGACCCGAGCGCCCTAGACCATTGCCTCGCCGGCCACGTCTCCGCGGAAGGCGCACACGCCGAGGTGCTGGAACGATTGGGGCTCGTGCCCTTGCTCGTCCTAGGGATGCGGCTCGGGGAAGGGTCCGGCGCCGCGATGGCGCTTGGCCTGCTCAAGGGCGCACTGGCCTGCCATCGGGACATGGCGACCTTCGCTCAGGCGGGGGTGTCGGAGCGTAGCGAATCTTAGATTCGCCTCAGGCTGCCTTCGACCGCTTGATCGGCGCTGCTTCCTTCTCCTCGCCATTGAGATCCACCGCCGCCAGGGTGTCCATGACCAGGCTCGCCGGGAAAGTGACGACCACCTCGGTGCCCTCGCGTGGGCGCGACGAGAGCTGGAACGTGCCACCGTGCAAGTCGACGAGGCCCTTGACGATGGGTAGCCCGAGACCGGAACCCTGTTCGGCGGTCTTGATCGCCAGTGATCCGCGTCCGAAGGACGACATCACGGTGCCGATCTCGTCCTCTGGAATGCCCGGGCCGGAATCCTTCACGCTCACATATTGTCCACCCGAGCCGGTCCAGCCGACCTTGATGATGATCTCGCCGCCCGGTGGGGTGAACTTCACCGCGTTCGACAACAGGTTGAGCACGATCTGGCGCAGAGCCCGCTCGTCGGCCCAGACGCGCGGCAGGGTCTCGTCGACGAACTCGCGGAACACCTGACCTTTGCTGCGCGCCCGCAGGCCGACCATGTGGCGTGACTCCTCCACCGCCTGCGCAAGCTCCACGGCCTCCTCGTTCAGCTCGTAGCGCCCGGCCTCGATGCGCGAGAGGTCGAGGATCTCGTTGATGAGGTTGAGCAGGTGCAGGCCGCTCTCGTGGATGTCGTTGGCGTATTCGCCGTAGGACGGAGCCGCGTGTGGACCGAAAACTTCGTTCTTCATGACCTCGGAGAACCCGAGGATCGCGTTGAGGGGCGTGCGCAGCTCGTGGCTCATGGTGGCGAGGAAGCGGGATTTGGCGAGGTTCGCCTCCTCCGCCCGACGCCTCGCCTCGTCGGAATTGGCCTTGGCCTGTTCGAGCTCGCCGAAGATGGCGTCCTTCTCGGCTTGGGATTGCAGGGCTTCCACGGTGGAGGCGTAGGCGCGGCGGCCAAGGGCGAGAAAGAAGACCTGGGCGCCGATCGCCATCACCACCAGGACCATCGTATCCATGTCGTGGGATTGGGCGAGGAGTGCCAACGCCGCCATCATCAGCGGCACAAGTGCCGCCGCCGCCGCCGCGGGCAGGGTGGCGGCCAGCATCGTCGCCACCGCGGCCACGATCACGAGACCGAACAGGATGAAGGTCTGCGCCGCGCTGGCGCCCACGAGGATCATCAAGGCCCAGGACGTGCTCTGAATGAACTCGGTGGCGACGAAGGCCCTCCGCCAGCGCTTCACCGAAACGTCGCTCGGGGGAAGGGACAGGAAGCGCCGAGTCAGCGACATCGTCAGGGCGACCGAGGCCACAAGGCCGATGGCCCAGGGCAACGCGAAGCTGAGAGGCACCCAGAAGGCCGCGGCAAAGGCGACGGCCGTGGCGAGGAGAGCCTGCGGAAGGCCTGCTCCAGCCCGGTACTGCGCGTAGATCTTGATCAGCTCGTAGTCGAAGGCGCGCTCGAGGCCGCTCGTCGAGGTCAGCCGATCGCGTGCCGAGCGGATCTCGCGCGCGATCTCACGGCGCCGCGCTGAATCTTGCGAGGATGGGCCTCGCCCGCGTTGCACCATCTCCGCCGTCAGATCGGTCATCACCGGCTTGAAATTCGAGGAGAGAAGGGTCGCAAGGGCATTCGATCGACGACGCCCCAAGACACCCTTCAACCTGCTCGCGATGTGTTAAGAACGACCTATGAATTCCGGTGCGGTTTTCCTCAAAACCCGCGCAATCTCCGGCCCGTGGCCTGTTTACATAGGTACAAACCCATGTGCGCCGCCGCACATGGGCACGCCGGGTCGGCGTTTAGCGTAGAGTCAGGATTCGTATTCCGGGAGGCGCGGCATGGCGAAGTTGACCGTGAACGGCGTGACGCACGAGGTCGACGCCGACCCAGACACGCCACTGCTCTGGGTCCTGCGCGACCATCTCGACAAGACTGGAACCAAATATGGATGCGGCATCGCCCAATGCGGCGCTTGCACGATCCATCTTGACGGCCAGCCGGTACGCTCCTGCCAAACCCGGATCGGGGATGTCGGCACTGCCTCGGTGACGACCATCGAGGGGGTTTCGGGCCGAGTCGCTGATGCGGTCAAAACCGCATGGCGCGGTTTGGACGTCGTCCAATGCGGCTATTGCCAGTCCGGCCAGATCATGTCGGCGATCGGCCTGCTGTCCTCGACGCCCAGACCGACCGACTCCGACATCGACGGCGCCATGGACGGCAACGTCTGCCGCTGCGGCACCTACCAGCGCATTCGCGCGGCGATCCACGACGCCGCCCGCTCCCTCGCCTGACGCCCTCGAACGCTGGAGCCGAGCCATGCTGAAGGTCAACCCGACGCGCGCGCCCTCACGCCGCGCCTTCCTCGGTGGAGCGGCGACTGCAGCCGGCGCGATCCTGATTGGTTTCCGACTCGACCCGGGCAAGGCAGCCCGCGCTGCGGGCGGACCGGATCTGGCAGGCGTCCCCGCGCAACCGAACGCCTTCGTTCGGATCGCCGCGGATGACACAGTGACGGTGATGATCAAGCATCTGGACATGGGCCAGGGCAATACGACCGGTCTCGCGACCATTCTCGCCGACGAACTCGATGCCGATTGGTCCCGGGTCCGCACCGCCTTCGCCCCCGCCGACGCGACCCTCTACGCCAACCTGCTGTTGGGGCCGGTCCAGGGCACCGGCGGCTCCACGGCGATCGCCAATTCCTGGTACCAGTTGCGCAAGGCCGGCGCCGCCGCCCGGGCCATGCTGGTCGCTGCGGCTGCGGACAAGTGGAAGGTCCCCGCATCGGAGATCACCGTCGAATCCGGAACGGTCCGTCATGCCGCCTCCAACCGGCAGGTACGCTTCGGTGAGCTGGCGGAGGCCGCGGCGGCGCAGCCAGTGCCCCAGGAACCGCGGCTGAAGGACCCGAGCCAGTGGCGCCTCATCGGCAAGAAGGTGCCGCGCCTCGACTCCGTCGCGAAGACCGACGGGACAGCGATCTACTCCATGGACATCCGCCGGCCGGGCCAGGTGACGGCGGTCGTCGCTCATCCACCGCGTTTCGGCGGCGTCGCCAAGAGTTTCGACGACAAGGCCGCGCGCGCCGTCCGTGGTGTGGTCGACGTAGTGGCGATCCCCACTGGTGTCGCGGTGATCGCCAAGGACACATGGTCGGCGATGAAGGGCCGGGAGGCCCTGACCGTGACCTGGGACGACACGGCGGCCGAGATGCGCTCGTCCGATGCGATCCTCGCCTCCTACCGCGAGCTTGCTAGGCGCCCAGGACTCGTCGCTTCCGAACGGGGCGACGCCGCAACCGCGATCAAGGGATCGGCCAAGGTCTTGGAAGCCGAGTTCAGCTTCCCCTACCTAGCCCATGCCGCGATGGAGCCCCTCAACGCCACCATCGAGCGCGCTCGCGACGGCAGCTACGACGTCTATGCCGGCTGCCAGCTCCAGACGGTGGAGCAGGCGGTCATCGCCGCCAATCTCGGGGTCACCACCGATAAGGTTCGTCTCCACACCCAATGGGCGGGCGGTTCGTTCGGGCGCCGGGCGACGCCGGGTGCGGATTATCTCGCCGAGGCCGCCACGATCGTGCGCGCAACCGGCGGCAAGGCCCCAATCCATCTGGTCTGGACCCGCGAGGACGACATGGCCGGCGGCTTCTACCGGCCGACCGTTCTCCACACCCTCAAGGCCGGCCTCGACGCAAAGGGTGCCATCACCGGCTGGACCCACACCATGGTCGGCAAGTCGATCATGATCGGCTCGCCATTCGAGACCATGATCGTCAAGAACGGCGTAGATTCGACGACGGTCGAGGGCGCCTCCGACACGCCCTACGCCCTGCCGGCCTACCGTTTCGAGGTGCATAATGCCCGCGAGGGCGTGCCTGTGCTGTGGTGGCGTTCGGTGGGCCACACCCATACGGCCCAGGCGATGGAGGTGTTCATCGACGAGCTCGCCTATGCGGCGGGTGCGGATCCGGTGGCCTTCCGTCTCGGCCTCCTCACGGGAGCGCCTCGGCTGTCGGGCGTCCTGAAGCTCGCCGCCGAGAAGGCCGGCTGGGGCGCCGCCTCCGCGAAGGGCAGGGGTCTTGGCGTGGCCGCCCATGAATCCTTCGGATCCTATGTCGCGATGGTCGCCGATATCACCGCTGAGGATTCCAAGGTAAAGGTCAACCGCATCGTCGCCGCCGTCGATGTCGGTATCGCGGTCAATCCCGACATCATCCGGGCCCAGGTCGAGGGCGCCGTCGGCTTCGCGCTCTCGTCGGTATTGCGCAACAAGATCACGCTTAAGGACGGCGTCGTGCAGGAGCGCAACTTCGACTCCTACGAGCCCACACGGATGAGCGAGATGCCCATCGTCGAGGTGCATATCATGCCCTCGTCAGCGGCACCGACCGGCATCGGCGAGCCAGGCGTTCCGGTCCTCGCGCCGTCGATCTCCAACGCCATCTTCGCGGCAACCGGGCAACGGCTGCGCTCACTTCCTCTGGACCTGACCGGAATGAAGGGCGTCTGAGCTGGTCACAGTGCAGGACGCCGAGAGTTCGTCGACCCGGCGATGAAGGCCGACGGCCCATTCGACCAAACCGCGGAAGCCCTGCGCGCCTGCAGGATCTACCGGGATGCGCCCCATTACGGCGCGCCTCTGCCACAAGAGCCCCGGCCCATCGTCCAGGGCACAGCGATGGCGCGACTCTGCATCGCGAGCCAGGCGCCCGGTACGCGCGCACATCGCAGCGGCATTCCCTTTCAGGACCCGTCGGGAATTCGTCTGCGCGATTGGCTCGGGCTCGACGAAGCCGACTTCTACGATCCGGACCGGGTCGCGATCCTGCCGATGGGCGCCTGTTTCCCGGGGCTCGACGCCAAAGGCGGCGACCGGCCGCCGCGGCGCGAATGCGCTCCCCGCTGGAGAGCCGAACTACTCGCAGGATTGCCGGACCTCGACCTGATCCTGGTGATCGGCCAGTACGCGCAGGCGTGGCACCTCGGCCCGATGCTGGGCGGCCTCACCGCGACGGTACGGGCATGGCGCCAGATTTTGAGCCAGCCGAGGCGCCCTCGGGTTCTCCCATTGCCGCACCCGTCATGGCGCAACAACGGCTGGCTGAAGGCGAACCCGTGGTTCGCCGCGGAGCTACTTCCCGCGCTCAAAGCCGAGGTGGCGGCAGTGATGGTACAGCCATCGGCATCAAGAGATTGACACTGCGACCCTGTGCATGATCCCACCTGCGAGGACACCGGAGACGTCGATGCCAGGGCTCAAGCCGACCACCCGCGAGATGAGCGACACACGGGATCGCCTGATCGTCGCCCTCGATGTCGGAACGCCCGATGAGGCCTTGGCTCTTGTCGAGCGGATCGGCAATGCGGCGAGTTTCTACAAGATCGGCTACAGGCTGGCCTATGCGGGCGGCCTTTCCCTGGTTCCGCGCCTGGCGTCGGCCGGCCTCAAGGTCTTCGTCGACCTGAAATTGCACGATATCGGCAACACCGTTGAGGATGGGGTGCGCGCACTCTCCGATCTCGGAGCCGCATTCCTTACCGTCCACGCCTATCCGCAGACGATGCGGGCGGCCGTGCGGGGGCGCGGGTCGTCAGGGTCTCGCCTCCTGGCCGTGACGGTGCTGACCTCCTACGACAAGAGCGATCTCGCCGAGGCGGGCTATGCGCTCGATGTTCCTGATCTCGTGGCCTTGCGGGCACGCCAGGCGGCGGAGACCGGCATCGATGGGATCGTTTGCGCGGCCTTCGAAGCGGAGGCCGTAAGACGTGAAATTGGAACCGGTCGGGCGATCGTGACGCCCGGGATTCGTCCTTCCGGTAGCGCAGCGGGCGATCAGAAGCGAGTGATGACTCCAGCACAGGCGAAGGCGGCAGGGATCGATCACATCGTCGTCGGTCGTCCCATCACAGGGGCTGAGGATCCACGCGCCGTCGTCCAAGCGATACTGGCCGACCTAGTTTGACTGGGCGACGGGAAAAGCGCCAGGCTGTCTATCGCGAAGCACCGCGTAGGCCGCTGATGATAAAGGAAATCATGTCGTCGAGCGGCGGGCCGGGGACATTTGGATAAAGACTGACGAGCATCGGATTGCAGTACCGGATGATCGAGGCCTGGACGCAGAGCGCCGCCACCTCTGGATCCTTGGTATCGAACTCGCCTCCGAGCACGCCTTCACGCACCACACGGGTCAGAACGGCGCTGATGCGAGCGACGTGGTGCTCGCACACGCCCCAGCTTTCCGTCATCGCCGCCTCGACCATCTCGTGGATGCGGGGATTGGCGCGGCATCGTTCGACGCAATCGTGATGAAGAGCGCGAACGATTCCGGCGACGCGGTCAGCGGCACTGAGGCTCGGTACATCCGCGATGGCGGCGATGAGCCCTTCGATGTCCTTGATCACGCTGGCAACAACCGCCTCGTTGATCGCCTTCTTCGACTCGAAGAAGCGATAGACGTTGGCAGGGCTCATACCCAAAGACTTGGCAATGTCGGATACGGTCGTTTTCTGATAGCCGATCTCGCGGAAAAATCGTTCAGCGGTCGCAAGAATTCTGCATCGCGTCGTCGGCGCCTGATCGTCCAGAATGGATCGGGCTACCTCGGCTGAATCTGTCATCATGCGGAGACCCTAGGACCCCCACATACGTCCGTCAAAAAGTGTCTTTGAGCAGATGGAGTTGCTAAAACTGAACTCGGATCATCGCGCACATCGATCATGATCGGCGGTCAGGAGCAAGAATCCGCAACCATGCACGACAGGAGCATGTCCGCGCCCGTCCCCCCGATCCAATCTTGAGCCTTGTCTGGCGGATTCAAGATCCGGTCTCAGGAACCGAATTGAGAGCCGAGCTGCTCGAGATATTCAGCGAGATCAACGCCGCCGACCCGCTTCCCGTAGTCGAAGCGCATACCCTGGCGGATATCGACGCTGCTGACTTTAGTGGTGAGCGTGAATGGCTTCACGCAGATCCAAGCGCCGTCGCGGCGGTGTTCGAAGAAGTTGAGAATCTCGTGCTTGGCCATGGCCGCCTCTCAGTCCGACTGACGCATTAACGGCCAGGTCGGCGATCGGTTCACCCATAAAGCAACGATGTTTCCGGAAGCTTAAGCTTAAAGTTTTGTTCCGCGTCGCACAACGCACTGCTGCATTGCGGGACATTTCTGCGGTTTCGAGAGTCGAAATTTCGCCATCGACGATGCCGCTCCTGACGAACGCAGCGGCGCTCGCACGACGAAGACAGAATTCCGACCAGCCGGACGTCCTTACGCCACCGCTCTGAGGGCACCAGTGGTGAGATGGAAGTCCGGCCCGTTAACCGTTTGCGCGACAAAGCCTGCACGGATCAGGAAATCGCCGAAGCGTTCTCCGGCCGAGCGATCCTTGGCGTAGGCGGCGAAGACCGGATCCAGCACCGCTTTGATCTCGGAGGCGGTAACATCCTCTGCGTAGAGCTTCCCGAGCCGCGAGCCATCGAAGGCCGCACCGAGATAGAGATGGTAGCGCTCGGGACCCCGTCCGACGAGGCCGATCTCGGCAATGAAGGGACGGGCGCAGCCGTTCGGGCAGCCTGTCATCCGGATGGTGATCTCATCCTCGGACAACCCGTGCGACGCGAGGCTCTCCTCCAACTCGGTGAGGAGGTCCGGCAGGTAGCGCTCGCTCTCGGCGAGCGCCAGGCCGCAGGTCGGCAGGGCGACACAGGCCATCGAATTGCGGCGCAGGGCGCTGGCGCCCTTGAGCATGCCGTACTCGTCGACCAGGGCCTCGATCTCGGCGCGCTTCTCGACCGACACGTTCGCGATGATGACGTTCTGGTTGCCGGTCAGCCGGAAATCGCCCTCATGGACCTGCGCGATGCGACGTAGACCCGACAGGATCTTCGGACCGTCGCCCTCGTAATCCTTGATCCGTCCGGAGGCGACATAGAGGGTGAGGTGGTGACGGCCGTCATCGCCCTCGGTCCAGCCGTAGCGGTCGCCATTGTTGGTGAACGCGAACGGCTTCGCGTCAGGATAGGCCTTGCCGAGGCGCTTCTCGACCTCGGCGCGGAAAGCCTTCAGGCCGTAGCGCTCGATCGTGTATTTCAGGCGCGCGTTCTTACGGACCTTGCGGTTGCCCCAGTCGCGCTGGACGGTCATCACCGCCTCGGCGACTTTCACGGCTTCCTCCGGCTTGCAGAAGAGCATCACGTCGGCGGTGCGCGGGAAGGTGTCGGTCTCGCCATGGGTCATGCCCATGCCGCCGCCGACGGTCACGTTCCAGCCGGTGACCTTCCCCTTCTTGTCGAGGATGGCGATGAAACCCAGATCGTGCGCGAAGATGTCGACCTCGTTCGAGGGCGGCACCGCGACCACGATCTTGAATTTCCGCGGCAGGTAGGTCTTGCCGTAGACCGGTTCGTGCTCGTCCTCGCCGCCGACCACCTTCTCGCCGTCGAGCCAGATCTCGCGCCATGCGTTGGTCTTGGGAAGAAGCGTATCGGAGATCGCCTTGCCGAGGTCGTAGGCCGCCTTGTGGGCGCCGCTCTGGGCCGGGTTCGTCGCGGCCATGACGTTGCGGTTGACGTCGCCGCAGGCCGCGATGGTGTCGAGGAGGGAGGCGTCGATCGCCGCCATCGTCCGCTTCAGGTTCGACTTGATGACGCCGTGATACTGGAAGGTCTGGCGCGTCGTCGCCCTGAGCGTCCCGTTGGCGTAGGTGGTGGCGATGTCGTCGAGGATCAGCCACTGCTTCGGGGTCACGACGCCGCCGGCGATGCGCAGGCGGATCATGAAGCTGTAGGCCTTGTCGAGCTTCTTCTTGGTCCGCTCGGGGCGCAGGTCGCGGTCGTCCTGCAGGTACATCCCGTGGAACTTCACGAGCTGGCCGTCATCCTCCGAGATCGCCCCGGTGGCGTGTTTCAGGAGTCCGTCGGCGAGGGTGCCGCGCAGGAAGCCGCTGGCGATCTTGATGTGCTCGTTGGCCGAGAGACCAGCCTCGCGCGCGGCCTCGGCCTCGTCGATCGGGCGCGTGGCCGGCGGGGTCTCGTAGGTGCGGGGCTGGGTCTGGTCGTCCATGGCGGTATTCCGGTCGGTTTGAGATTTGGGTGCGTCTATTGCAAAGCTCGCAGCAGGCGCTCGGCACTCTCGTCTGTCACTGCCCTTCGTCGCCAACCCGCACCGTCATTCCGGGGCGCCGCAGGCGAGCCCGGACCCGGAGGGCCGCGCCGGAGGCGTGCAATCCATAGCCGCAGACGATGCAAAGCCTTGCACCACCTGTGTTTCTGGATCCCGGGCTCCGCTGCGCGGCCCCGGATGACGGGGTTACGGCTGGAGGTGTTCCGGCAAGTAATGCCTCAAATGCGATAGCTCTCCCCACGAGGGGGAGGGAAGCACTCGGCTCAAGCCGCCGAGGCAATGATCGTCGAGGCGCGGCGGACCTTGCGGTCGGCGCTTTCGAGGAAGGCCTGCGCATCCTCCTTGCGCTCGAAGACGTGGGGGGCGAGGCCGCGGCGGCTCAGCGCCTCCTCCATCTTGAGGCGCAGGAACGCGCTCGTCGCGTAGCGGGTGGTGGTCAGGTAGTAGTTCGCCGAGAGGTATTGGATCATGCTCGCGTAGTCGTCGTAGAGGTTCTCGTTGATCCGGAACCCGTCGTGGTTGACGACCGAATTGACCCGCTTGCCCGCCTTCTTGCAGGCATCGACCAGCACCTTGCGCAGATCGTCGATGTCGCTCTTCACGCGGCAATGCCAGCCCTCGAGATTGAGGAACAGGATGTTGCGCTCGGTGTCGTAGCTGACCCGCTCCGGCAGGTTGAGGTTGAGGAGATCCGAGAGCAGCTCCATCGGCTCGTCCCGGAAGATCCGCAGGTCCATGACCGCCGGCTGCTTGATGATCGGCGTGAAGCCCATATGGGGCAGGATGTCCCGCTCGATCTCGATGCCGGGCGCCACCTCGATGAGTTCCAGGCCCTCGTCCGTGAGCTGGAAGACGCAGCGCTCGGTCACGTAGATCACCGGCTGCGAGCGCTTCTGGGCATAGGGGCCGCTGAAGGTGATCTGCTCGACGGCCGGCAGGAACTTCTGTGAGCGGCCTTCCTGGATGATCTTGACCTGTCCGTCCTCGATCACGGTCTCGAGCCCGCCCACCGTGAAGGTGCCGGCGAAGACGACGGAGCGGGCGTTCTGGCTGATATTGATGAAGCCGCCGCAGCCGTTGAGGCGGCCGCCGAACATGCTGGTGTTGACGTTGCCGTGCTGGTCGCATTCGGCGAGGCCGAGGCAGGTCATGTCGAGCCCGCCGCCATCGTAGAAGTCGAACATCTGGTTCTGGTCGATGACGCAATCGGCGTTGGTCGCCGCGCCGAAGCTCGAACCGGAGGCGAGGACGCCGCCGACTGCGCCGGCCTCGGTGGTCAGCGTGATGTAGGGGGTGACCTTCTCCTCGTTGGCCACCGCCGAGATACCCTCGGGCGCGCCGACGCCGAGATTGACGACCCCGTTGGGCGGGAGCTCGAAGGCCGCGCGCCGGGCGATCACCTTGCGGGCGTCGAGCGACATCTTCTTCATGCCGGCGACAGGAACGCGGATCTGGCCGGCGAGCGCCGCATCGTGCTGCACGCCGTAATTCATCCGGTGCATCTCGGGCTCGGCGAGCACGACGCAATCGACGAGGATGCCCGGCACCCTGACGTCCTTGGGCAGCAGGAACCCGTCCTCGACGATGCGCTCGACCTGCGCGATGACGATGCCGCCGTTGTTGCGGGCCGCCATGGCCTGGGCGAGGCAGTCGAGGGTCAGCGCCTCCTTCTCGAAGGAGATGTTGCCCGAGGGGTCGGCCGAGGTGCCGCGGATGAAGGCGACGTCGATCTTGGTGGCGGTGTAGAACAGCCACTCCTCGCCATCGACCTCGACGAGCTTGACGATGTCGGCCTCGGTCACGGTGTTGACCTTGGCGCCGCCGTGGCGCGGGTCGACATAGGTCTGAAGGCCGACCTTGGAGAACAGCCCGGGCTGGCCGGCGGCGCAGGCGCGGTAAAGCTGCGAGATCACGCCCTGGGGCAGGTTGTAGCC
>FSSH01001627.1_pt1 | contig 15861 bp, 14 predicted proteins | sample 1166101 | NCBI WGS metagenome assembly FSSH01 (sample SAMEA32972668, study PRJEB13176) | freshwater metagenome | biome: Drinking water system; feature: Biomass in drinking water that filtered by 0.45 um membrane; material: drinking water | place: USA | collected 2012-12-20 | depth 0 m | reverse complement strand
GGAAACGGCATTCCGCGTTCTTCCAGCGGATAAGCCAAAAACTCCATTGCGATACCCCACGCCGCAAACACCGCCCATAGCAACGGTGCGATTAGATTGACCACCGGAATCAAAAACAGCAGCAGTAAAGGCAATACCCGCAGTAACAAATAGCCGACCCGGCGCAATTCCCCGAAAAACACCTTGTCCCAGGGCAGATCGGCTTTGGCAAGGCTGCCGCCGCTGATCAGTTGCAGGGTCTTGGCGGCTAACTGGCTGTAATACGGCGCGGCGATCAGATTGGCGAACAGGGTAAAGGTAAAGAAGCCGATCACTAAAAAACTGATGAAAAACAGTGGCCATAAAATCCAATTCAGCCACGATAACCAGTCCGGGATAAAGGAATGAATCAAAGCCGATACCGAATGGTAGCCCAGCACAAAAGCGCCGGTGTACAACACCATATTGATCAACAAGGGAATTAATAGATATTTGCGCAATTCGGGATGGGTGAGCATTTTGACCCCTTCCCACAAACAGCCAAGCGCAAATATAGGGTTGTTGCCGCGCGGTAAATTTAACATGCTGCCAAGCTCCTTACCCCGTGTAGACCGGGATCGATAACCACGCCGCGTTCGGTAACGATGGCGCTAATCAAGGCCGCTGGTGTGACGTCGAACACCGGGTTCCAGGCGTTCACCAACGAGCCGTCGTCTAAGTAACAATCTGGAAGCAGTTCCTTGGGATTGCGTTGTTCAATTTCAATACTGTCGCCGTTTTCCATACTGAAATCAAACGTGGAGGAGGGCGCTGCTACCATGACTTTCACGCCATGCTGTTTGGCCAACACCGCCAGCGAATAAGTACCGATCTTATTAGCCACGTCGCCGTTGGCGGCGATGCGGTCCGCACCCACGATGATCCAGTCTAGCTTGCCCGATTTCATCAGCCAAGCCGCCGCCGAGTCGGCGATCAAGGTGGCAGGGATGCCGTCTTGCGCCAACTCCCACACCGTCAAGCGCGCGCCTTGCAGCCACGGCCGGGTTTCGTCGGCGTAGACATTCTGCAATTGCCCGCGCTTGTGCAAACTGCGAATCACGCCCAGCGCGGTGCCGTAGCCGCCAGTGGCTAAGGCGCCGGCATTGCAATGGGTTAGCACCGCCTTAGCATTACCGATCACATCGGCGCCGCGTTCGCCCATGGCGTGGTTGGCGGCGATGTCTTCGGCGTGAATTTGCTCGGCTAATTGAGTCAGCGCCGCGATGGGTTCCGGCAGATTTTGCGCTAAAAGAGCGCGCATTTTATCCAGCGCCCAGAACAGGTTTACTGCGGTCGGCCGGGATGCGGCCAGTTGCTGAATATCTTGTGCTACCGCCGATTGCCAATCGGCATTTGGATAGTGCCGCATAGCTGATAGCACGACACCGTAAGCGGCGGCGATGCCGATGGCTGGGGCGCCGCGCACCCGCATCGAGGCGATGGCTTCGGTGACGCCGGCTGCATCGCTGTATTCGTCGTAGGCTATGGTTCCCGGCAAGACGCGTTGGTCCAGCACTTTTAAGCTGTGTCCGCTCCATTGCAAAGCTTGTACGGAAAGTTTTTGGCTTGGGCTCATGATGATTCCGGTTAACTCGATAAAGTACTTTTTGGTGGTTTGCCCCGCAGCCGCTTGCTCGCCAAGAGCCGGGCCTGCGCGTTCAGCAGCTATTTTAAGTGTTTTATAGATTGTTGTCGGCGTTGTCGAGTGTTTCAGTCGGTCGCGTGGTTTTACTGTGTACTCGAGCTTGGCGGCTAACGCGGTATAATCGCCGATTTGCATGCCAGGAGCGCAGATGCAAGTCGATCTTCTCATTCAAGCCCGCTGGATCATTCCGGTTGAGCCGGTGTCCGCAATCCATGAGCACGCCAGTCTTGTGATAGACGACGGCAGAATTGTCGATTTGTTACCGACCGAGCAGGCAATTGCAAAGTACCAAGCGCGGCATGTCGAAGTGCTGGAGCGGCACGCGCTGATTCCGGGATTGATTAACTGTCATACGCATGCGGCGATGTCCTTGCTGCGCGGCATTGCCGACGACCTGCATCTGATGGACTGGCTGCAAAACCATATCTGGCCGGCCGAGCAAAAATGGGTCAGCGAGGCGTTTGTCAGGGATGGCACCGACTTGGCGATTGCCGAAATGCTACGCTGCGGCACCACCTGCTTTAACGATATGTATTTTTTTCCGGAAATCGTCGCCCAACAAGCCTTACAACACGGCATGCGCGCCAATATCGGTTTGATCGTATTTGATTTTCCGACCGTATGGGCGGAAAACGCGGACGCGTATCTGACCAAGGGCTTGGCGCTGCATGAGCAACTCCGGCATGAAACATTGATCAGCACCTCGTTTGCGCCGCACGCGCCGTATACGGTGTCGGACGGGCCGTTACGTAACGTGATTACCTATGCCGATGAGATGAATCTGACCGTGCATATGCATTTGCACGAAACCGCGCACGAAGTCGACGAGCAAAAAAGTAAAAACGGCCAAACGCCGCTACAGCGTTTGCACGAGTTGGGTTTGCTGACACCGTCATTTATCGCGGTACACATGACGCAATTGTCTAGTGAAGACATCCGGTTTTACGCGGAGACCGGCGGCCACATCGTACATTGTCCGGAATCCAATTTGAAGCTGGCCAGCGGATTTTGTCCGGTGGCTGAATGTCTGGCGGCCGGTATCAATGTGGCCTTGGGCACCGACGGCGCCGCCAGCAATAACGATCTGGATATGCTTTCTGAAATGCGTACAGCGGCCTTGCTGGGGAAGGGCGTTGCCGGCGATGCCAGTGCGGTGTCGGCGACGACGGCATTGCAAATGGCGACCATTAACGGCGCCAAGGCTTTAGGTCTGGATGCTGAAATCGGTTCGCTGGTTATCGGTAAAGCCGCGGACGTGGTGGCAATAGATCTAGGCGAACTGGAAACTCAACCCTTGTTCAATCCGCTGGCGCAGATCGTCTATGCCGCCGGTCGGCACCAAGTCACCGATGTGTGGGTAAACGGTAAGCAATTGCTGCGCAAACGCGAGTTGACGTCTTTCGATGTGCCGGCCCTCAGGCAAAAAATCAAGCTTTGGCAAGAGCGTTTGCAGGAGCATCCCCCCTAGCTAAGTGGCGTGTTTGCCGCCGAATTAGCAGCCTCGATACCGATCATCGCACCAGTCACAGTGATGACTAGTTCGGGGTTGAAAGTTGGCGAATGACGAATAACCTAGTAATACAGTAAACTATAGCCCTATGAACAGGTTGGCATTATGACAGCGACAGAAAACGTACATCCCCACGAAATTCATAAGTTCGGTTCGCAGGCCGAGCGTTGGTGGGATCCGAACGGCGAGTTTAAAACCTTGCATGACGTGAATCCCTTGCGCTTGCAGTTCATCCAGCAATATGCCGATTTGCAGGGCAAGCGGGTAGTGGACGTCGGTTGCGGCGGCGGGATTCTTACCGAAGGCTTGGCGAAAGCCGGTGCGGACGCATTGGGTGTCGATTTAAGCGAAGACTTGCTGGATATTGCCGATTTGCATGGCTTGGAAACCGGCGTGAACGCCAGTTACCGGAAAATCAGCGCCGAACAGCTCGCCGAGGAACAGCCAGGTGGTTTCGATCATGTCACTTGCATGGAAATGCTTGAGCACGTACCCGATCCCGCATCCATCATCGCCGCGTGTGCGACGCTGGTTAAGCCCGGCGGCATGGTATTTTTTTCCACCTTGAATCGGGTGCCGAAAGCCTGGCTGCTGGCAATCGTCGCTGCCGAACATGTGCTAAAAATGGTACCCAAAGGCACGCACGACTATAAAACCTTTATCAAGCCATCCGAGCTCGGGCAAATGGCCAGAAGCGCGGGGCTTCAACTGCAAGGGATGGTCGGTATTGAATATAGCCCATTTAACAAGCGCTTTAGTTTGGGTAAAGATATCGGCGTCAACTATATAGCAGCGTTTCAGCGCCCCGAGTAAGGCAGCATGAGCGGATTTAAACTGGATTGCGTATTGTTCGATCTCGACGGGACCCTGATCGATACCGCGCCGGATCTGATTGCCTGCTTGAACAAGACGTTGCTTGCCCACGGCTTTTCCGAAGCGCCTGCCGAGACGGTGCGGCCCTTCATTTCCCACGGCGCCTTGCCGATGATCAAGCATTGTGTGAGCGTAGACGACAGTCTGGCGCAACAGATGCTGGCGTTTATGCTGGATACCTACGAACAGAATATCGCCGAACACAGCCGCTTCTTTCAGGGTATCGCCGATAGCTTGGCCGCCATAGAGCAACTCGGTTTGAAGTGGGGTGTAGTCACCAATAAAAAATCCCGTTTTACCGTGCCCTTGATGGATGCGATGCAACTTAGCGAACGGGCGGCCTGCATTATCAGCGGCGATACCACACCCAACAGCAAACCGCATCCGGAACCGATGCTGGCCGCCTGTCGCCAGGCCGACGTGTCGCCGCAAAATTGCGTGTATATCGGCGATGCCGTGCACGACATTATTGCCGGTAAGCGAGCTAATATGAAAACCCTGGCGGCCTTGTACGGCTATTTGCAAAGCGACGACCAACCCCACAGCTGGGGCGCAGACGCCCTAATCGAACAACCGCCACAATTGATGGAATGGATACACGCTAATTTATGTCATTAAGCAAAAAGGTTTTACTTATCACCGGTGCCGGTGGTGGTCTGGGCGGTACGGCGGCGCTGGCTTTAGCCGGGCAGGGTGCGCAAATCATTCTGCTGGATAAAAGCATTCCCAATCTGGAAAAAGTCTACGATGCCATTGTCGCTGCCGGTGGTCCGGAACCGGTGATGTATCCTTTCGATCTGGCCGGTGCCAGCGAAGCACAATATGAAGAGATGGCCGAGGCGATAGCGCAACGCTACGGTGTTTTGCATGGTGTATTGCATGCGGCGGTGGAGTTTAGCGCCTACAGCCCCATCGCCAACTATAAAACCAAGGATTGGGGGCATGCCTTAAACGTCAATCTCAGCGCACCTTTCCTGTTGTGCCGGGTGTTGCTACCCTTGCTGCAACGCAGCGAGCATGCGTCCATCGTCTTTATTTCCGATTCGTCCGCGCGCAAAGTCCAGGCCTATTCCGGCGCTTACGGCGTAGCGAAAATCGCGCTGGAAGGTTTCGCCGGCATTCTGGCCGCAGAACTGGAAGCAGGACAAAAAATCCGTGTTAATACTTTGGTGCCGGGGCCGGTGGATTCGCCGTTGCGGAAGAGAGCTTACCCGGCCGAAGATAAAACCAGGCTGCCTAGCATGAGTAGCCTGAATCCGCTGTATGTTTACCTATTTAGCGATGCCAGTATCGGCAAGACCGGTCAAATTATTGACGCCCAAACTTTTAAACCTTAAGAAACTTATGGCAGACAGAGAAGTTGTATTTTTAACCCGCGACGTCAACATCGTCACTATTCCGGACGGCAATCACGGTACCTTGAACAAGGGCCAGGAAGTCACGATCCATCAGGCTTTGGGCAGCAATTACACTGTGTTTACCGATTACGGGCACATGGTGCGCATTGCCGGTATCGATGCCGATGCCTTGGGCAAGGAAACCCAGCATTTGCACACCTTGGTGTCGGAAACCGACAGCAAAGCCGTCGAAAAGAATTGTTGGGAAGTGATGAAAACCGTCTATGACCCGGAAATACCAGTCAATATCGTCGATTTGGGTTTGGTTTACCAATGTAGTGCCAGCCCCAATGCCGATGGCGGCAACGATGTGCATGTGCAGATGACCTTGACCGCGCCGGGTTGCGGCATGGGCCCGGTTATCCAAAGCGATGTCGAGAAATGCATTCGCGCCTTGCCTGGCGTCAGTTCGGTTGATGTCGAAGTGGTTTTGGACCCGCCCTGGTCGCGGGAAATGATGTCGGAAGTGGCGCAAGTGCAGTTGGGCTTGTTTTAACAGTCGGCAAAGTTAAACGGCGGCAGATAAGCGGCGGAAAATTGCCGCTTGCGAAGAAAATTTGGTGTTGTTTGTTTTTAAGTGTCTGTATTTTAATATAAAAAAATAATTGGCACGCTCTTGGCTTTATTCCCCTTGAAGTTTGATTCAAGACTCGGGGAACCGTCATGAAAGATAAAGCAGCCGATTTAGCGATAGTCAGTAATAAAACCTTTGAAGCCTCCACAGCGATTAATTTGCATCACTACGACATTAGTAGTGCTTTGCAGACCACGTTGGAATTCAATGAGCTGATCAGCATTTTCTGCAATAAAATTCAAAATACCATCCCGCACAACGGCGTTGAATATATCAACGAAGAGTTCGATTTAGAGTTCAAACGCGGCGTGATGGCCCGTCATTCTTGCAATTATGCCTTGAAAGTCGAAGAGCAACAGCTGGGCGAGTTGAAATTGACCCGCAGCAATCGTTTCAACAAAGACGAGTTGAAAATGCTGGAAAGCTTGTTGTGCTGCCTGATTTACCCTTTAAGAAATGCCACCTTGTTTCAACAAGCATTAAAAATGGCGTTTACCGATCCTTTGACCAAAACCAACAACCGCACAGCGTTTAACGATTGTTTGATGCGTGAAATCAAACGCGCGCATCGCAATTCGCAGCATTTGTCGGTGATTTTCGTCGATGTCGATCACTTCAAGCATATCAACGACGACTATGGTCACGGCTGCGGTGATTTGGCCTTGTCTTCATTGGCCGGCTGGTTGAAAGACAGCGTGCGCGGCAGCGACGCGGTGTTTCGATACGGCGGCGAAGAGTTTGTGATTTTGCTAAGTGACACCGACATAGACGGCGCGATGGTGATTGGCGAACGCATCCGCGCGGATATTGAATCGCATACCTTAGCCTATGGCATGGACGTGTTGAATCTGACCGCAAGTTTGGGTGTTGCCGCCTTAAAAGGCAGCGATAGCCCAGAATCCTTGATCAAACGTGCCGACGCCGCGATGTACCAAGCTAAACAACACGGCAGAAACCGGGTAGAAGTTGGATATTGATTCGGTTTTCCGCACCCCGGCAGTCAGGTGGAGATTGTGGCTCAGCCCACTTTAAATCGATACCCCACGCCCGACTCGGTCAGCAGGTATTTGGGCTGAGTCGGATCGTTTTCCAGCTTTTGCCGCAATTGACTCATGTAAATCCGCAAATAATGCGGATTCTCCTGATACGACGGCCCCCAAACTTCCTTCAAAATCTGCTGATGCGTCAAAACTTTGCCGGCGTGCTTGATCAGCACGCATAGCAAGCGATATTGAATCGGCGTCAAATGAATTTCGCTGTCATTCACGCTCACTACCCGATTGCGTAAATCGACTTTCAGGGCATCGACGATAAACACATCGTCCTGGGTATGTTCCGTCGGCCGACTCGCATGCCGCAATGCTACCCGAATCCGCGCCAACAGCTCGCCAAAGCCGAATGGCTTGGTTAAATAATCGTCCGCGCCGGCGTCCAACGCGTCGATTTTTTGTTGTTCGTTGCTACGCGCCGACAGCACGATGATGGGCACGGCCGACCAGCCGCGCACACTCTTGATCACATCGACACCGTCCATATCCGGCAAGCCTAAATCCAGGATCAGCAAATCCGGCTTACGCACACCGGCTTCGATCAGACCTTGTTTGCCGGTCTCCGCTTCGAATACGGCAAAGTCGTGCGTCGCCAGACTGGTACGCAAAAAGCGCCTGATCGGCGGATCGTCTTCGATGACGACAATGACAGGATGAGTTTTAGCCATGGCCTAAAGCTAGCATAAGTGGGTTCATTCCTCCGCGTCCAAGCTGGGCGGTAGTTCGTCTATCGGTAAAGTGAAGGTAAAGATCGCACCGCCCCCCGGTTTATTTTTGGCACGAATCCGACCGCCATGCACTTCAACAATGGCCCGGCAAATCGCCAGTCCCAAGCCGACGCCGCTTTGTGCCGATTCATGACGGGCTTGGTAAAATTTTTCGAACAATCTATCTTCCAGGCCTTTGGGAATGCCGGGGCCGTGATCGGCGACCGATATTTCCATGGTAGTGCCCACGTTTTGGGCAAACACTTCAAGCTCAGATTCCGCCGCGGTATAGCGCAAGGCGTTTTCCAATAAATTGATCAATACCTGTTCTATCATCACCGCATCGACAAACACCATTTCAATGCCGGGCGGCAGGCTGACGCTGACTTTTCGTCCGGCCAGGTGTTTCTGCAAGCGGGTCAGCACGGTGCCGATGATTTCTTCCACAGGATGCCACTGTTTGTTTAATTCCACCACGCCGGCGTCGAGTCTGGCCATGTCCAGAATGTTGTTCACCAAATTGGCCATACGTTCGGCTTCATCATAGATGGCACGGCTGAGTTCCAGCCTGTGCCCGGATTGTAAATGGCCTTCGTCTTCGACCAGGGCGCTGGCCGAGCCGATAATGGTGGCCAGCGGCGTACGTAAATCATGAGAGATGGCACTGAGCAATGAGTTGCGCAACTGTTCCGCCTCGATTTGCATCTGCGACAGCTTGGCCTGCTCGGCAAACCGTAAACGCGCGACGGCTTGGCCGATTTGCCGCAAAAAGGTTTCCAGCAATTTTTGCTGCTCCGGCAAGAACACCCGGCGTAAATTGACCGGTAGCAAGGCCAGCACGCCAATGGCCTTGTGTTCATCTTGAATCGGAAAATATATCGCGGCGCTGCCGGGTAAGGTATGGGTGCCGTGCCCCGCCATCTCGTTATGATCATAAACCCACTGCGCTACGCTCAAATCCGTGCCGCGCAAAGACTGGGGCAGGCTGTGTTGTTTGGGATAGATCAGACGTCCGGCGGCGTTGGCGAACAGGATGACATTCCTACTGCTGAATTCGGTGTATAGATGTTTAACCGCTGTCGCGACGATTTGCTGTTCGCTTTGCGCCACCGCCAGCTCTTTACTCATCGCGTATAAAGCAGCGGCGCGGCGCTCGCGATGTGCGGCGACCTTGGCTTGCGCGCGCACGTTCACCATCAAATTGCTGATCACGATAGCCACGACCAGCATACCCAGTAAGGTGATCAGATACTGGCTATCGGCTACCGACAGACTGTAGAAAGGTTGCACAAACAGCACGTCGAATACGCCGACGCTGAGCAACGATGCCAAAACCGACGGTCCACGCCCGAAGTGGGTGGCGACAAACACCACGCCGAGTAAATACACCATCACCACATTGGCCAGTTCCACCTTGCCGAACAACATTTTGCCCACTGCCGTGCAGAGCAAGGTCACTGCCATCGCCCACAGATAGCCGCGATAGCGTCGGCGAGTTTTACTGGGGATGCGTTGCCGCAGCCCGGGTAGCGGCGTTTTCTTGAATAAAGATAGCTCGGCTTCCAGTTCCTCCCGTTCGCCCAGTTGCGGGCTGCCAAGCAGGTAAATATTGATATTGTGAGCATGGCTGATCAGCACATCCACCACTGAGCCCAGCAGCCAACGCCGCCAGCCGCGTCGGCTGGGTTTGCCAACCACAATCTTGTTGATATTGCGTTCGCGGGCGAAGCGGATAATCGCTTCACTCATTTCCGGCGCGCTGAGCGTCACGGTTTCGGCCCCAAGCTGTTCCGCGAGCCGTAATACCCGCAAAATGCCGTCGCGCTTTTCCGCAGGCAAGCGCGCCAATTCTGGGGTTTCCACATACACCACGATCCAGGCTGTACGCAGACTGGTTGACAAGCGCTTGCCGGCTCTAACCAGACGCTCGGCCAGCACATTCGGGCCTATGCATACCATCAGCCGTTCGTTGACCTGCCAGACTTCCCGGATGGCATTGTCTTCCCGGTAATCCAGCATCTGCGCATCCACGCGATTGGTGGTTTGCCGCAAAGCCAGTTCGCGCAGGGCAATCAGATTGCCTTTACGAAAAAAATTCTGAATCGCGTGTTGAGCTTGCTGAGGTAGATAAACCTTGCCTTCCCTGAGCCGCAGTAATAATTCATCGGGCGGCAAATCGACCAGCTCGACTTCGTCGGCATCTTCAAATACCGTGTCCGGGACGGTTTCCCAGATGCGGACGCCGGCAATTTGCCCGACATCGTCATTCAGACTTTCCAGATGTTGCACATTCAGCGCGGTATACACATCAATCCCGGCTTCCAGCAATTCGCGAATATCTTGCCAGCGTTTCGGGTGGCGCGAACCGGGGGCGTTGGTGTGCGCTAACTCGTCAACCAGTATGATGGCGGGCCGGCGTTTCAAGGCCGCATCAATATCAAACTCCTGCAGCACGGCGCCTTTGTAATCGATTTTTCGGGTTGGCAGTATTTCCAGGCCCTCCAAGAGTGCCTGGGTTTCGCTACGGCCGTGGGTTTCGATCAAGCCGACCAATACATCGAGATTTTCCGCGCGCCGCTCTCTGGCCGCCAGCAACATCGCATAGCTTTTACCGACCCCGGCCGCCGCGCCGAAAAATATCTTCAGCCGGCCGCGCTTGGCCTTGGCCTGATCGCGTTCGACACGGGCCAATAGTTGATCAGGGTCCAGGCGTTGCTCGTTCATGGTCTAGCGGGTTGCGAGTAGGCGTCCAATGCCAGATTCAAGCCTAAGACATTCACTCTAGCTTCCCCGAATACCCGCCATTGTCTTGGCTCGATATGCGAATCGACCAAATCCCGAACTTTACTCTCCGGCAACCGGCGTGCTTCGGCCACTCGTTTAATTTGGTAATTAGCTGCCGCAATGCTGATGTGCGGATCCAGGCCACTGGCGGATGCGGTGACCAAATCCACCGGCACCGGCGCATGATTGTCGGGGTCGAGTTGCTGTAATGCCTGAATGCGTTGTGCTACCGCGTCGCGCAAAGCCGGATTGGTCGGGCCGAGATTCGAACCGCCGGAAGCCGTCGCATTGTAAGGGTAGGGCGCGGTTGCCGATGGCCGGCCCCAAAAATAGCGGGCCTGGCTAAAGCCTTGACCTATCTGGGTGGAGCCAATCGCTTGGCCTTGTTTATCGCGTATCAGGCTGCCGTTGGCTTGGGCCGGAAAAACGCTTTGCGCCAGCAAAGTGACCAGCGCGGGATAGAAGCCGCCGGTGATGACGGTCATCAATAGCAGTAGTGTTGCAGCAGGTCTGAAGTAGCTCGTCATATTATTCTCCCTAGACCAGATTCATCGTTACCAATACTAAATCAATCGCCTTGATGCCTATGAACGGCACTATTAAGCCACCCACGCCATAGACCAGCAAATTATTTTGCAGCAGTTTTTCGGCTCCTAATGGCTGATATTTGATGCCTTTCAAAGCCAGCGGGATCAAGGCGATGATGATCAGCGCATTAAAAATGACTGCCGACAATATGGCGCTGGCCGGGGTTGCCAGTCCCATCACGTTCAACACGTTCAACGCCGGATAGGTAGTGGCAAATGCCGCCGGGATAATGGCGAAATATTTTGCCACATCGTTGGCCACGCTGAAGGTGGTTAGTGCCCCGCGCGTCATCAACATCTGCTTGCCGGTTTCGACGATCTCGATCAGTTTGGTGGGGTTGGAATCCAAATCGACCATATTGCCGGCTTCCTTGGCGGCCTGAGTGCCGCTGTTCATCGCCACCGCCACGTCGGCTTGCGCCAGCGCCGGTGCGTCGTTGGTGCCGTCGCCGGTCATGGCTACTAATCGCCCATCCGCTTGGTGCTGTCGTATCAAAGCCAGCTTGGCTTCCGGGGTGGCTTCTGCTAAAAAGTCGTCGACGCCGGCTTCGGCAGCAATTGCCGCAGCGGTCAAACGGTTATCGCCGGTGATCATGATGGTTTTGATGCCCATTTGCCGCAGCTCGATAAAGCGCTCCTTGATGCCGCCTTTGACGATATCTTTCAGTTCGATCACGCCCAGAGCCTGTTTGCCGTCCGCCACCACCAGCGGGGTACTGCCGTGTCTGGCGACATCGACCACCATTTGCTTAATCTCGTCAGGAAAGCCGCCGCCTTGCTCGGTCACATACTGCCGAATCGCGTCCTCGGCGCCCTTGCGGATTTGCCGGCCTTGCAGATTGACCCCGCTCATCCGGGTTTGCGCGCTGAAGTGGATAAAGGTGGCGCCCAGAGATTGCACGTCGCGCTCACGGAAGCCAAACTTTTGTTTGGCCAGCACGACGATACTGCGGCCCTCAGGGGTTTCGTCGGTCAGCGAAGCCAGTTGCGCGGCATCGGCCAGCTGTTTTTCACTGATGCCCTTGGCTGGTATGAAAGCCGCGGCCTGCCGATTGCCTAAAGTGATAGTGCCGGTTTTATCCAGCAACAGTACATCCACATCGCCGGCCGCTTCCACGGCCCGGCCAGACGTGGCGATCACATTTTTCTGCATCATCCTGCCAATACCCGCTACGCCAATCGCCGACAATAAGCCGCCTATGGTGGTGGGAATCAAACACACCAGTAAAGCCACCAGCACGGTAATCGAGATCGGGTGGCCCGCGCCGGACGTTTCCACGCTATACAGCGAGAAGGGCAGCAAGGTTACCGTGGCCATTAAAAACACCAGCGTCAATGCCACCAGCAAGATGGTCAAGGCAATCTCATTCGGGGTTTTCTGCCGCTTTGCGCCTTCCACCATGGAAATCATCCGGTCCAAAAAAGTCTCGCCGGGGTTAGCGGAAATCCGCACCACCAGCCAATCGGATAATACCCGGGTGCCGCCGGTCACCGAGCTGAAATCGCCGCCCGATTCGCGGATCACCGGCGCGCTTTCCCCGGTGATGGCGCTTTCGTCTACCGAGGCCACGCCTTCGATGACATCGCCATCGCCAGGTACAAAATCGCCGGCTTCGATCAGCACTACATCGCCTTTCACCAGGCTGGAGCCGGCGATTTTCGAATAATCGCTGCCGTAACGCGGTTCATCGAGCTTCTTGGCAGCAATATCGCGCTTGGCGGTGCGCAAGAACGCGGCCTGCGCTTTGCTGCGGCCTTCCGCTGCCGCTTCGGCGAAGTTGGCGAACAGCACGGTAAACCATAACCAGACCGTGATGGTTAAAATAAAACTGGCAGATTCCTCGCTCGCGCCGGCCAAGGCTTCTAACCACAAACCTGTTGTTAGCAAGCTGCCCAGATAGACTACAAACATCACCGGATTTTTCCATTGTTGTTGCGGTGTCAATTTTTTAAAGGCTTCCCAGGCCGCTTGCTTGAGCAGGTCGGAGTCGAATAAGGAAGTAGTGAGCGCTTTGTGATTCATAAACTTACCTGCAAGGAAATCAAGGATGAGCGAGCATGTGTAACTGCTCGACGATAGGACCCAAGGCCAGCGCCGGCACAAAGGTCAGCGCGCCGACCATTAGCACCGTGATAATCAGCAACACCGCGAACAAAGGTGTATGGGTTGGCAAGGTGCCGGGGCCGACGGGTACATGTTTTTTGGCGGCCAGCGAGCCGGCGATAGCTAATACCGGAATCATCAGTCCATAACGCGATACCAGCATCGCCAGGCCAAGCAGGTAGTTATAAAACGGCACATTGGCCGATAATCCGGCGAAGGCGCTACCGTTGTTATTGCCTGCGGAAGACAGGGCATACAACACTTCACTAAACCCGTGGGCACCAGGATTGAGGATGGATACCTTGCCGGCCTCGGTCATCACAGCCAATGCCGTGCCGCCCAAAACCAATAGCGGGGGAATCAGAATAATCACCGCCGCCATCTGCATCTCGAAGGCTTCAATCTTTTTGCCTAGATATTCCGGGGTGCGGCCTATCATCAGGCCGGCGATAAACACCGCCACCAGCGCGAACACGATCATGCCGTAAAGACCGGAGCCAACGCCGCCGAATATCACTTCGCCGAGCTGTATCAACCACATCGGTATCATGCCGCCGATAGGGGTGAACGAGTCGTGCATGGCGTTCACCGAACCGTTGGAGGCGGCGGTCGTCGCTACTGCCCACAGCGCGGAATTGACGATGCCGAAGCGGGCTTCCTTACCTTCCATATTGCCGCCGGGTTGTTGATTGGAGGCGGTTTGATCCAGCCCCAAACTCGCCAGCGCTGGATTGCCGTGTTGTTCGGCGGGTACGGTGACGAAAATCAAAGCCACAAACACCAAGGTCATCGCCGCCAACAGCGTCCAGCCTTGCCGGCTATCGCCGACCAAAAAACCAAAGGTATGGCAGAGCGCGGCCGGAATTAACAGGATGGCGAGCATTTCCAAAAAATTGCTCAGCGGTGTGGGGTTTTCGTAGGGATGCGCCGAGTTAGCATTGAAAAAACCGCCGCCGTTGGTGCCGAGCTGCTTAATGGCGATTTGTGAAGCCGCCGGTCCCAAGGCCAAGGTTTGTTCCTGGCTTTGTTGCGTTTGGGTGAGGGGTTGACCTTGCGCATCCAGCACGGTGTGTCCGTCTGCGTCGACGGCTGGCGTGGTGTAAGTCAGCGGTTCTTGGAGCTTAACGGTGGCGTAGGGATCAAAGGTCTGCACCACGCCTTGTCCCACCAGGGCGATGGCCAGCAGCAATGATAGCGGCAGCAGGATATACAAAGTGGTACGGGTCATATCCACCCAGAAATTGCCGATGCTGCTGGTGTTGCGCCGGCTGAAACCGCGAATCAATGCCACCAGCACCGCCATGCCGCTGGCCGCAGACAAAAAGTTCTGCACGGTTAAACCCAGCATTTGCGTGAGATAACTCATGCTGGCTTCGCCGGCATAGCCTTGCCAATTGGTATTGGTGGCAAAACTAATGGCGGTATTTAAAGCCGAGTCGCTGGCTAGCGCCGGCAAGGCCTGCGGATTTAGCGGCAATAGGTCTTGGCAAGTTTGCAACGCATAAACCACCAGCAAACCCAGTAGATTAAAGATCAGCAAAGCAGCCGCGTATTGCTGCCAGCGCATGTCTTGCTTGTCTTGGATGCCGCAAAGTCGATACAGCCCGCGTTCAAGCGCGGCAAACCAGGTGTTGGCCACGATGGATTCGTCTTGATATACCCTTGCCATGTAAACGCCTAGCGGCTTGCTGAGGACCAGCAGCGCAGTGAGGTAAATCAGGATTTGCAAAAAGCCGGCTTCGTTCATCAGAATTTCTCCGGATAGAACAAAGCGGCGACCAGATAGATAAACACCAGCAGCGCCAAGCCGCCGCTCAATAGATACAGTCCACTCATAACTATCTCCTACAAGATTGTGCAAGTATTCTTTCGAAGTAGCGAGTACGCGGATCAGGCCGAGTTGGTGGTCGATGCGTCGCAGATCGCCTGGGACACAATCTACAGAGTGGCAGATAAAAAAGTCGTAAAAATTCTTGGGCTGTTCGTTAAGAAAACATAAAGCTCAATGGAATTTGTCGCTCAAGATTATTTTTATGCTTGGAAACTCGCGACTGCTTTGGCTAAGCTAATCCGCGATTTATGCGGCTGACCGGCTTTGCCGAGCAATTGTCAGCGGTGGTTTGTGGCCAAGGGAATGGTATTGCACCGAATTTTAGCCGCTGCCAATGGGCGCAATATGCTTTTGCCTATTGTCGCCCATTGGATTTAGCCGTACGGCCTTGGAATAAGTCCGATTTGATAAGTCAGATAAATAAGGTGGAGGTTAACGGGGTCTGCGTAGTGTCTTGGCAATATTGCGTCGACTAATGAATCCCAAGCCACCCATTAGCATCCATGCCGCGCCGGGAAGGGGCACTGACGAAATAGACGACGCAATACCCAGTTTGATATTGTCAACCTGAGCATACGTCGAGCTAAAGATAATTTTATTCAGGTTTTTGAAGGAAGCGTTGAAGTAAAGCGTTTCCAGTGTATTTGTGGTCGCGTCAAGCAAGAATGACTGGCTGACGAAGCTTCCGGCTTGTGGGTAGCCATAGACAGAGAATTGCCTGCCGCTGCTTATTGTCCAAAACGAAGCTGCGTCCATACTGAGCAAGTCAAACGTACCGCCAT